>Ga0209039_10003633_pt1 | contig 11881 bp, 13 predicted proteins | sample BogFormECP12_OM1_FD_188238 | JGI IMG/M metagenome (GOLD analysis project Ga0209039, IMG submission 188238) | Bog forest soil microbial communities from Calvert Island, British Columbia, Canada - ECP12_OM1 (SPAdes) (version 2) | ecosystem: Environmental > Aquatic > Freshwater > Wetlands > Bog ...
CTTCCTGTAGCAGGCGCGGGTATGCGCCCACCACGGCCACCGTCGCCGTCGTCTGCAGTGCCAAGGCTTCTCCCACCATCCGGCAGAGGCCCCGCGTGTCCGTCTCTGGTTCCAGCGCGCTGCACACGACCTGTCGCACCGGCCGCGCCGCAGTCGAAAAAAAGACCTGTCGCACCAGTCCCCGTATCTGCTGCCGAGCGAAGCTTTCCGGGCTCCAGCCTGCCGGCTCGCGCAGCCGGTCCAACTCCGGCCGCGCAGCGTCCGGGACGGCCGCCGGCGTCTCGTCGGTGGACCGCAACACCTCCGCGCCCATAACTCCTTCTGTCATGCCGAAATCCTGCCTTGCACACCTCGCGGAAGCGAGGCGAGCACGGGCGCCTCCAGATACGCAAGAACATCGTCCGGAGTGCGGAACGCCGGGTCCAGATAGTCCGCGGCAAAAGCGGCTCCTGTTCCCGCGGCCCCGGCCGCGGCCAGACCCATCAGCAGTACTGTCCAGGCGGACCACACGGGCAGCGCCGGTGCCACCGGTTGCTCCGCAATTGCCACATTGACGATGCCGCGCTGGTCGAGCGCATCCGCCATCCGCGCCTCTTCCCGCTTCTTCACGTACAGCAGGTAGTTGTCCTCCGCCACCTTCTCGCTCCTTACAAGATCATCCTGCGTGATTGCATCCTCGCCCAGTTGCCGCGCCGTAATCCGGTAGGCCGCATCCTGCGCCGCCGTCGCCGCCGCCCGGGCCTGCAGCGCCTTCAGTTGCACCTGCGCCTTCTCCAGTTCCGACTTCGCCCACTCGTATTGCGTGTCTTTGTCGGTTGTTTCGTCGCGTACTGGGGACGCGCTCTCGGCCGCAATCGCGGCCTGCGCCTGAGCGATCTGCTGTTCGATTTCCTGCACCAGGCGGTGGTTCGGCTCGAATTTCGTCAGTAACTCTGTCCGTTTCAACTGCAATTCCAGCAGACTCGATTTCAGCGCTTTCAGCAATTCGGGATTGTCGGCCGTCCGAACTTGTGTCGTACTCCGCTGGGGCAGGGCAGCGAGTTGAGCCTGAAGTCCCCAGACACGCTGCTCGGTTTCGGCCAGTTCGATTCGCGTCTGGCGATAGCTGGCGTCCACTTCGCTGAGTTTCTGCAGCGCGAGGTCCCGCTCTTGCGCCGCTGCCACTACCCCATGCCCGGAGGTGAAGTCGAGCAACGTACGCTGAGCCTGTTCCAGCTCACGCCCTGATTCTGCGGTTTGCTGCTCGAAAAAACCGGCCTCTCCTCCCGGCCGGTGCACCACCGTATGCTTCTCCAGGTACACATTCGCCAGCGACTGCAATACCTTCGCCGCCAGCCGCGGATCGTCTGACGCATAACTGATGGTGATCAAGTTTGTTTTCTTGACCGGTTCCACCTCCAACTTCCTGGCCAGCCGCCGGGCTGCCCGCTCCACGCGCTCGGCGTGTCCTTCATTTAGCCGGAGGAAGTGAAGCCAGTCGCGCCCACCCAGCCCGTCTTCCTCCACCACTTTGCGCAAGACCTCATCATCCCGCAGCAGTTCCACCTCCGAATTCAATTCCTCTTCCGCGATGACCAGTCGCGTAAGATCGAGCGGCGCGTTCTCCTGCGCGCTCACGGGGGCGTCCGCCCGTCCCGGCCGCACCAGAATCTTCATGTCCGCCCGATATCTTGCTCCCACGAACAAATAGAGAATGGCCGCCGCCAACACCAGCCCTGAGACGCAGACGAAGACCCTTCGCTGGCGGAATAGCACCATGGCCAACTCCCGCAAGGTTAGCGCTGGAGGCTGGACTCGCTCGCGGATTGGGTCTTCGTCTGGCATGCGAGTGCGGGAAATCCCTTCTAGAACTGGGAGGAGTTCAGGTACATGCTTACCGCGGGCTTGGTTAGGAAGCGGGCGATCTTCGAGATCGCATTCTGTGGAACAAACACCAGGTCCCCCGGCTGAAGATGCGCATCTTCGTTCAGGCGGCTCCGCTTCAGCATCTCCTTCAGATTGAGCAACCGCGCTTCCATCAGATCGTCGTTCACCCGCCGGAACAGCACTATCTGGGAGTGCTTCGCCGCCGGCGTGAAGCCTCCGGCAATCTGCACCGCCTCAGCCACAGTTGTATCGGTGCGCAGTTCGTACTTGCCCGGCCGCCCTACTTCGCCCCCCACAATGAAGTAGGGCCGCTCAAAGCCTTTCAGCGCCACCGCCACCTGCGGATCATGCAGATATCCCCGGTAAGCCTTCTGAACCGCCTCGGCGAACTGGTCGAGATTCAACCCCTGCACCGCAACCATGCCGGCGTCCTTCAGCATCACGTAGCCGTCGGGCTGGACGGTCAGGGTCTGGTTGAACTCCGGGGCAACGGTAAAACTGATCTCCACCACGTCGCTGGCGCGTAGCCGGTAGAGCGGATGGCTCCCTCCGAGCAAAGGGTTTCCCAGGCCATCCGCTCCGCCGGGCGTCGCGGCCGTTGTACTGCCTCCCGCTCCAGTCCCGGTTAGTCCGGATTGGGAAGTCTGCTTGCCTTCGCCCAGGTCCTTTCTGGTGTTTTCCTGCGCGAAAACGGCCAGAGCACACTGCAACAGCAAAAGCGTGATTGCGATGAATCGGACGAATGTGAAAAGGCGCCTCATCTTTTGCCTGCACCGTGCCTTTTCCCTGCAACGTACTTTTGCTGCGAGCGTCACTTCGGTTTCATGACTCTCTGTTGCGCACGTTAGAATCTCTTGTCCGGAGCCGCAAGACATGGGAAGTTCCGTATCCAAAAGTGGATCGCCTTCCGCGCGAGCGAAACCGGCTTGTCGCAGGCACGGTCGCATTGAATCAGCGCCTTGCCGAAGATTCGTTTCGCACGTGCAGGTCTGGCGTGCGGCACCGTATGTCTCCTGCTGGCATACCCACAAAAGTGGACTTGCGTGTTTGTCATGTCACAGGTGCGCGAGTGCAAATCCTGCGAAGACTTCGCGGGACTAGGGCAGTTCTTCTGATGCTGTAGAGTGCCTGCCCTCAGCGGCTAAAGCCGCAACTCTCTTGTGGCGCTGGCGGCACCCTTCGGCTCCCCCTTCGTTTCCTCGGGGTCGCGAAGGCAGGCTAGAAACTGAAGTCGTGCCCTTCCCGTTCGCGTTTTGCATCCACAGCAACTCGGGAAATGCTTTCAATTCCGCGGCGCTCACGACCTCGCGGTTTTCTTCGGCAACTTTCCGTGCTTGGCCTCCACTCTTTGTCTAACCAGTCCCCCGGCTTTCCACAGACCAGCGGCCTGCACGCCGAGTTGCCGCGATACCGCAACCTCCATTCCCGATTTGAAAGCGCTACTCAGATATTGAGACCGGTGTCCTTGTGGACCGTCTCCCGCCTCCCTACAATGTCCCTATCTTTCAGTTTTTCGGAGAGCTGTTTTATGTGTCCGCCGTCCGCAGCCGCTTCAGACGTGATCAGCATCTTGGTCGCGGACTCCAATCGCATGCAGGCGCAACTGCTCAGCAGCGCTCTCCGCCGCCGTCCGGAGTTTCACATCACGACCTGCGCGATGGATACCGTCGCCATTCTTCAGGCCGTTGCCTCGCGGCTTCCTCGCGTGGCGCTTCTGTCGCTGAGTCCGCCGGCCAACATCTCCGATACGGTCATGACCTTGCGGCGCTTTCACCTCTCGCATCCCGAGATTCCGAAGGTCGCCCTGGTCGACTCCTGCGACCGCGAGCTGGTGGTCGGCGCATTCCGCTCCGGGGCGCGCGGCATTTTCGCCATCACGGACTCGAACCTCCGCCTGCTCTGCAAGTGTCTGCTGCGTGTGGCCGCGGGCCAGATCTGGGCCAGCACCGAATACCTCAACTACCTGATTGAACTCCTTTCCGCGGTCCCGTCGCTGCGCGTGCTCAACGCGCGCGGCCGCCCTCTGCTCACGCCGCGTGAGGAGCAGGTTGTGGCCCTCGTCGCCGAGGGTCTGGGCAATCGCCAGATTGCCCGTGAACTCAACCTCAGCGAGCACACCATCAAGAAATATCTTTTCCGCATTTTCGAAAAGCTCGGCATCTCCACGCGCGTGGAACTTGTTCTCTACGCCGTCAATAACGGGAACCCGAGACCGGCTGAATGGCTCGGCAGCGCGAGCCGGATCTCGCCCAGCGCCTCAGGGGAGGCTGGTTCGATGGTCATCGGCTCCGACGGACTGCTCTGTCGAGCTTCGCTCGACCGGACAGCCCCTTCGACAAGCTCGGGGCAGGCGAGGGCGGCTGTCCCCACCGTCTGCAAACTGGGGCCTTACCGGTCTGCGCCCCGGCTTGACAAATAACTCGGAATCCGATATAACGGATTCCGACTTATGAACGACGACGCCACCAGCTTTCTCCCTTTGGCTCCGGCCGCTCTGCACATCCTGCTTTCTCTCGCCGCCGAGGATCTCCATGGCTACGGCATCATGCAGGAAGTGGCCCGGCAGTCGGAGGGCAGGTACAAACTGGGCCCCGGAACGCTCTACGACAATCTGCAAAGACTGATCCGCCAGCAGTGGGTCGAAGAGCTTGGCCGCCGTTCCGGCGATGACGACCCGCGCCGCCGCTACTATCGTTTGACCTCGGTCGGGCGCGGCGTCCTGGCGGCGGAGACCGCCCGCCTGGCCGGCGTGGTGCGCGAGGCGCGCTTGCGCCTGCAGATGACAAAACCCCAGATTCCGAAGCCAAGGAGGGCGTGATGCTCCGGTCCTTATACCGCTGCTTGCTTCGGCTGCATCCCTCCGGTTTTCGCCGGCGATTTGGGGATGAGATGCTCTGGATCTTCGACCAAGCGGTGGGAAAGGCGGCGGCCCTCAAACTATTAGGGGACGGCATGCTCTCCCTGGCGCGACAGTGGGGACTGCGCTCAGAGTTCTGGCACGGCATTTCCCCTGCGCCCACGCCACAACCCGCTTCCGACGGCATCCCGTCGTTCGCTATCCTCGATCCCTTCCGACCCCGGACCGCCGCCGTAATCCATGGCCTGGTATTGTCGACCGCTGTCTTCTGCCTGACCTGTTTCGCCATCCGGTACAGCTGGATCCATGTCCTCCACGTGCACATTCCGGAAGTGCAGTTTGAAAGCCCCTCCGTGATGGAACCGAGTACCAACGCACCTGCGATGCCGGAGGAACCAGCAGTTCCATCGCGCCAGGAAGGCCGCGCGAAAAACGATATCCCAGGCCCATTTGGCGCCGAACCAGGCGCGGAAGACAAGGCTTCAGGACAGCCTCCAGTTTCACCTGTACCGCAGAACAAAACACTCGGCATAACTCCAGCCCCGCCCGGCCGGGCTCAAGTCGCGCCGGCAGTCCAGCCCCGCTCGCCGCTTGGGCTGGCGGCGAATCCGCTGGCTGCCACAAGCATGCCCCAACGTCGCCCCACTCAGTTGTTAGCAGAGGCAGACTCATCCGAAGCTCAGAAGGACTCGATGTTCTCGCATCAGATATCAAGAACAACGATCGAAACCCAGTCGCAGCCGCAAACGTACGAAGGGACCTACGTGGTCGAGTCGCCGGAGAGATTTACGATTTCGATTACCACCGAAGACGGACATCTTGTGATGAACGTCGCCGGACAGCCGAAGCGCGCACTGGCTCCGGTTTCGGAAACGAAGTTCGTGGTGAAAGGAATCGAAAACTGCTGGATTGAATTTGTCCGGGACAGGGGAACAGATGCCGACGCCACAATCCGCCAACTGCGATTATTTCAGAACGGCCAGCAGTTCATCGCGCGACGCCGATAGCCGCAGTCACACGAACGTCACTATTTGAAAACTCCGCACCTTGCCCTGTATAACTCTTGCCCTGTATAACTTGGGACGGAACTCCGTGCCCGATGCCGTCCCCAATCCGGCCCCCGCGCCTAAGCCGCGCCGCAGGACCATCCTTGCGGCGGGCTTTCTTCTGCTTGCGCTGGCGCTGGTGGTGATTTACACCAGCCGCACTGCGTTCTTCAGTCCCCTGGCGCTGGTGGTGGTGGCAGCCATTGGACTGGCCGCGCTGCTGCTCGAACTTCGACTGCGCCGGGACCTCGGCACGCCCGTCCGCGCTCCGCTGTGGCTCAATGTGGTGGGACTAGTGTTCGCACTCAGCGCGATCTTCGCCGATGTCCGGCACCTCAGTTCCAATGTCTTGCAGGTTGCCGCCCTGGGAGCCGTCGCCTGCTTCGCGGTCAGCGGCGTGGTCGTGCTCCACGCCCTCCGCAAGAAGAAGATGTGAATCCGGCTGGGCTATTGGGCGTGGAGAATACAAGTTACATTCATTTGTCATTTTGAGCGTAACAAGATGGTCCGTTCGCGGACCATCTTGTGCAGTCGAGAAACCTGCTTTCCCACTGGCATCGGCAAGAACAGCAGGTTCCTCGACTACGCTCGGAATGACAGCAGCGTGGTGAGCCGTCACTGTATTCGGCAAAGCTCAATAAGACCTAAGACCCAATCTACCGCTTAAACTCCACCGCTACGGTGGTCTCCACCACCGCCGGTTCCCCATTCACCCGGTAGGGCTCAAATTTCCACCAGCGCAGCGCGTCCATGGCAGCACGCGCCAGGATATCCGGACCGTTGAGCGGCCGCATGCTCACGACTGACCCGTCGCGTCCCACCACAATGTCGAGGGCAATGATCCCCTGCAGATTTGCCCGCCGTGCCTCCGCTGGATAGGTCGGCTCCACGCGGTGGATCAACAATTTCTCCATGACTTCTGCGGATATCTGCACCTGCGGCTTCTCCCCTGCCGCCGTCTGCTCACTCTGCAGCCCCGACTCCAACTCTTCCCAGGACCGGCTCCAGTGCCACCAGAGCAGGCCAGCCCCAATGGCCGCGACAACCAGGACGATGAGGCGTACGAACAGGATGCGTTTCTTCCGGGGTTTGCCCGGCCCGCCGCTGGAAGGTCTTCTACTTCCCGGTCCCGAGCCGGCCTTCTCTTTCTCAAACGCCGGCACGGGACTCACAACGAACTCGATCTCCGGCTTCGCCTCTTTGGCCCAATCGCGAATCAGCGCCCGCTGTTCTGCCGACAGCCCCACAAACTCGAGCCCGCAGCGCAGCTTGTCCTGATACCGCACCATAGCCCGCGTCCGCAGCGAATCGGCCACCTGGGGCAGCCTCACCTCAACTCCCACCGTCTCGCCCGGGACCAGTTCTCCCGCAAGCATGGCCGCGATGCCGCGCTCGCACACGTTCACCGAGCGCCCCGGCAAAGTGTCAGGAATCCCCGACCGCAGCGCCGTGACATCCAGCGGCGCGTATAGACGAAACCGCTGGAACCGTCTCCGCGACGGCCCACTCCAGCGCCCGCCTTGTTTCTCCGCTGCCATTACGAGTCTCTCCAGCTTGTCATTCCGAGCAAAGCGAGGAATCTGGTTTTGCCTGTGTGGGTCCGGGTCTCAGACCCGGACGGGCCGAGCGAAGCTCGGCTGCTCTCCCGAAAGCCCACTTCTCGCAATGAACGCGAGAAATGGGGCAGCCTATTTTCGCAACTCAATAATCTCGCTGCCCCGTGCAAATAACGCCACACTCGCCATACCGATGAATAGTCCATGTTCAACCGCGCCCGGCATGTCGCTCAGTTGCCGGGCCAGGCCCTCCGCATCCCCGATCGCGCCAAACCGGCAATCCAGAATGTGATTCCTCTCGTCGGTGACGAAGGGCTTGCCGTCCGCCCCAATTCGCAACCGGACGTCCGCTCCCAGCGCCCGGATCCGCTTCGTCACCAGCGCCTGCGCGAACGGAATCACCTCCACCGGCAGCGGGAATTTTCCCAGCGCCGGCACCTGCTTCGACGCGTCGGCCACGATCACCAGCTGCTTGGTCGCCGACGCCACAATCTTTTCCCGCAACATCGCCCCACCGCCGCCCTTGATCAGCCGCAGTTGCGGATCGACCTCGTCCGCGCCATCCACCGTGACCGCGATCTCCTGGCATTCGTCGAGCGTGGTCAACGGAATTCCCAGACTCAGCGCCAGATGTTGCGACCGCAGCGAAGTCGGAATCCCGCGAATTCGCAGCCCATTCTTCACCTGCTCGGCCAACAGCTTAATGAAGTACGCCGCCGTTGAGCCAGTCCCCAGCCCCACCACCTGCCCGTCTTTCACAAACTGCAGACTGGCTCGCGCCGCCGCTTCTTTTTCCTGTTCGTTCGCCATAGCCTCCCGTGTGGGTCCGGGTCTCAGACCCGGACAGGCCGAGCGAAGCTCGGCTGGCTCTGCGCCTTGTGCCGCACCACATGTGCGGGGTTTCAAGCTCGCCCTACCCCAGACTCTTCTCCGTATAAATCAAATACCCCGCCAATACCAACCCAAACAGCACCGTCAGAATCGTAATCAAATCCAGCACAAATCCCGCCGGCTGAAACGTTCCCGCGTCCAGCTGCGTCCGCGTCTTGCGATACCGCACCAGCCCCGCCACCACCAGCACCACGCCCGCGACAATTGAAGCCGCCCCCATCCATACCGACAGCCCGGCAGTCCGCACCGGATGGCCGACGAGCACCGTCAACTGCCGCATCGCAATCGAGAACCGTCCGATGGCGAACCCGAACACGACAATCGCCGCCCCGGTCCGCACCCACGCCAGAAACGTCCGCTCATTCGCCAGATGGTCGCGCGCCCGGTTGGGATTGCCATTTGCGCTCTCGGCCACACGTCCTCCCGCTGCCGCCGCCATTATTCCACAGCTTTTGCGATCACGGCTCACGCGCCCGCAAGATTCTTGATCAGATCCCCCGGTATGCCCCTCATTGTCTTCCCGATTGGGTTTAGACTATCCGCGAGGAACGAAAGATGCCAAGCACCCGGCAGTCCATTATCGCAACAAGCGCTCTCGCAATCGTCGTAGCAGCAATCGCCATTTTCGCAGCGCACCCGGCCTCCGCCCAAACCGATTACCAACCCTCCTCAGAGAACCTGCAAGCCCGGCGCGAATTTCAGGACATGAAGTTCGGCATGTTCATCCACTGGGGCGTCTACAGCGTCCTGGGCGACGGCGAATGGGTCCTCCATAATCGCAAGCTGAAGCTCGACGAATACAACCGACTGCCGGCATTCTTCGATCCCGAAAAGTTCGACGCCAAGACCTGGGTCGCGCTGGCCAAGGCCGCGGGTATGAAGTACATCACGATTACCTCCCGCCATCACGACGGCTTCGCCATGTTCGACTCCAAGGTCTCGGATTGGAACATCGTCCAGCGGACTCCTTACAAAAAAGATCCACTGAAAATGCTGGCCGACGAGTGTCACCGCCAGGGCATCAAGCTCTTTTTCTATTATTCGCAACTGGATTGGCACAATCCCGACTACTATCCACGCGGCGCCACCAACTGGGACAACGGCCGTCCCGACCACGGCGACTTCAACGCATACCTCGACACCTACATGGACGGCCAGTTGCGCGAACTGCTCACCAATTACGGGCCGATCGGCGGCATCTGGTTCGACGGCATGTGGGATAAGCCCGACGCCGACTGGCATCTGCCGAAGACCTATGCACTGATTCATGAGCTGCAGCCCACCGCACTCATTATTCCCAACCACCATCAGACGCCGCGCCCCGGCGAGGATGTGCAGACCTTCGAGCGCGATCTGCCCGGCGAAAATACGGCGGGCTTCAACACCAAGTACGTGAGCACAAAACTGCCGCTCGAAAGCTGCGACACGCTCAACGACAACTGGGGATTCAATATCGGGGACAGCAACTACAAGAGTCCAGCCGACGTGGAACGGCGGTTGGTGCGAGCCGCGGGCAACAATTCCAATCTGCTGCTGAACATCGGGCCATACCCGAACGGCGAGATTGATCCGCAGTTTGCCACCCGCCTGCAAGCTGTGGGCGCATGGCTCTCTAAGTACGGCGATTCGATCTACGGCACGCGCGGCGGCCCGGTTCCTCCCGGAGACTGGGGAGTCACCACACAAAAGGACAACCAGATTTATGTGCACGTGCTGAACTGGGGCGCACCGCTGCTGGCGCTTCCGCCCATCGCCAGCAAAGTGGTTGGAGCTCATTCCATGGTCGACGGGGCATCGGTAGAGTTCACCCAAAATTCCGACGGACTGATCCTGAAAGTTCCGCCAGCTAAGAAGGAAGAGGTAGACCGGGTGATCGTTCTGACCCTGGCCAAGGGAAACTGACAAAGCGGGACCACGGACATTGTGGATGTAATGCGGAAGGGATTTAAGCGTCTAGATCGCTGGGTCCTGCTCGTCGGACGCGGAATCATTTGGGACATACGCGTCCAGAATTCGATTCGCTTCCTCGACATTCCGAGCATCAACTCGCAACTTGATGCCGCCAAGCGCGTTGGCATTGAACCAATCCATCCGTACCATGTTGTCATCGAACAGAAAGCATTCGATACCGGCCGCTTCGAGCGCGCCCTTCGCCAACTCAGCATCCAGCAAGCCCCAATAACTGCGGACCGGAACCAGATCTCGAAATCCGATCTCATCATCCGATACCGGCTTAGCGGGCGGCACAGGATGCTGCTCTACCAGTTCGACGCTGAGTCCCCTTCTAGCGAGTTCGGCTCGCAGCGCCTCACGGGCAACGTCGGTCAGTTCGTCCGCCTGTCCCGCAACTTTCTCCAACTCCCCGTCCATCTGTCCGGCGTAGAACTCCGCCAGACGCCTCCGCTCACGTGCTGGATCAATTAGGGCCATGGTAGGGAATCTTACTCCAGTCTTGATCCGTGAGAATCCGTGGAGATCCGTGGCTGAGTCTTCGCCCAGACGCAGAACGGCCCGCAAGCTCAAATCGAGCCTGCGGGCCGCCCGGTGGACTGTTTGGGATTGACCAAGAGGTGGTCACTCTAACGTGGCCTCTACGGCAACTCCGGGTTCGTCTGGTCGACGATCCTGACCGACCTGCGTCAGGCGGAATCAATCCTTACTCACCGGTAGTGTGCGGGCTGTAGCTTCGTGCATAGCGGGCAAGAGTGCCCGCTCCACACCGAAGCCCCGCTTAGAGCAACCGCTCTAAGTCTCAGCCACCTCACCTGGTCTTTGGGTACTTCTACTACTGCCTTCTGAACTTGTCATCCGACCACCTCCTTTCCGGTGTAGGCGCAGATTATTATGGAACGCGCTCCGCGTCAACCGGCACGAAGGTGGACGGGTACCTAAAGTTTCACGGAGGAGTCAGGAGGAAACTTACCGGTTTCCGAGCGTCGCGATATCCCCCAGCCCGAGCAGACTGGTGTCCGCCGTGACCAGTGTCAAACCCAATACTTGCGCCGTAGCCGCCAGGAACCGGTCTGCTGGATCGCGTTGGGCCAAAACCAGCTGCCGAGCTGCCAGCGCAATTTCATGAGTAAGATGCGCTTCTCGAAAGGGAGCCGTATTGCGAGCGATCCATTCGTTGACATCAGCGGCAAGGTATACTCGCCCCTTATCATGCAGAATTAGAGCTTCCCAAGTGCTGATGGGCGAAAGCCACAATTCATTTTTCGGGTCCTGTAATTCCTCGCGGGTTCGCTTACCCAGACGAGCCGGTTCGATGAGGCTCCACAACCAGATGTGTGTATCGAGCAGCAGTCTCAATCTCTCAGCACCTCCCAGTCGGACTCGTCATTGGCCGGAGAGATGATGTCGCCAAGAATTTTGCTCTTGCCCTGCATGGAGCCAATCCAATCATTCGAGCGTACCGGGGAAGGCGGGACAACTTCCGCCACCGGTTTGCCTCGACGCGTGACCCGAATCGGTTCCTTCGTCTTTTGCACCTGATCGAGCAGCGCCAGGCACTTCGCCTTGAACTCGGAGATGGCAATCTCTTTCATGACTACTATATTAGACCATAGTCATAATTAATGGTCAATAGGAAGTCCGTCTGCGGCAGCCCAAACGGAGCAGCAGTTCACCAGCTGTAGTGAGCGGTATAGGTGATCCTCTTCTCCTCA
>Ga0209039_10003634_pt1 | contig 11880 bp, 11 predicted proteins | sample BogFormECP12_OM1_FD_188238 | JGI IMG/M metagenome (GOLD analysis project Ga0209039, IMG submission 188238) | Bog forest soil microbial communities from Calvert Island, British Columbia, Canada - ECP12_OM1 (SPAdes) (version 2) | ecosystem: Environmental > Aquatic > Freshwater > Wetlands > Bog ...
CAAGGCTCAGCATAGCAAAAGCGGGCCGGTTTGGATGGGACGCGCGCCACGCAGCTCCCGCGGCAGGACAAAATCGGATTGATTTTGCCAGGACAGCTCCTATGATCCGCGACCCGCCTGTATATTCCTGCGATACCTCCATCTTCTTTTTGAGCGCAAAGTCCGCAATGCCCCCGTTACGATGAAACTTGCGGGCCGCAACAGCCGGACAAGGCTGGCCAGCAGGCGGGCCTCTAAGGAGACCATTGCGCCGCATCGGAAGGGACTTTGGAGCTTTGAGCACATCCTCAAGCCAGGCGAATCTCGCACCCTCGTGGAAGCAGGAAGTAAACCGGCGCCTTGAGGCGCACAAGAGCCGTAAGAGCGGTTTCGCGGCGGAGCCGGAAGCGCCTTCGGCAGCGCAGCGTGGAGCCGGCAGCCGTGCGGCGCAGGCGGCTGCGCGCGTGGCAGCGCGTTATGCCAAGGCCCCCAGCTACAGTGAGGTGCTGGCTGAAGAGGCCCGCACGGCCGTGCGCGCCGCCGAGGCTGCGTCCCAGGCTGCTTTGGAGGCGCAGGCCGCGGCTGAGTCGGTGCTGGCGAGTCTGGAAGCTGCGTCCGCCGTTGAGCACGCGTGGCTCCCCGAGGCTTTGCAGGGCGGGGCTGGAGAGCATGCGTTTGAGCCGGCATGGAAGGCGCCGGTTGAGCCTGCCCACCCCGCAGCGTCTAATTCGAGCCAAACCTTTGAGAGGCAAGCGTTTGGAATCCGCTGGGATGAGGATCTTCCGGCGCGCCCGGAGGTGCCGGCGGCTGCACGCGCATCGCGTAGGCCGGGAGCATGGGAGGTTCCGGTGGCGCGCTGGTGGGAGCTGGATGTATGGGCGCAGGATGGGCCGGATGCGCTGGGGGGCGCGGAAGGCATTGAGTCTGTGGAAGCTGCACAGCCGATTCATGCGAAACTGATCGAGTTCCCGCGTGAACTGGTTGCGACGCGGAAGATCCGCCCACGGCTGGCCGAAGGACCGTATGGAGCGGCTGGTGAATCGAACGAGCAATTGAGCATCTTCGAGGTGGACCGCTGGAGCATCTCCACCCAGCCGGAAGCGGCGGATGCAGTGAACGAGGCGGCGGCGGCCGCGTGGCAGGGCGCAGAGTGGTCAGGCATCCAGCTGGGCGATCAACCTATGGGGCAACCCCTGGAGTTGACGACGCCCGAAGCCGCGACGGTTCCGGCAGCCGCGGCCCTGCAACTGGCGCCCGCCGGGTTGCGGACGATGGCGGCGGCGGTGGATGGCGCGCTGATTATGGGAGCTTTCCTGGTGGCTTTCCTGGTGGCCTCGGCCCATCTGAAGGAACTGCCCACGATCAAGGAGATCGAGCTGGGTTCGGCCGCCGCGCTGCTGGTTCTCGGCGTACTTTACCAGGCGCTCTTCTTCACGCTGGCCGAGGCGACGCCGGGCATGAAGTGCGCCCATATTTCGCTATGCACTTTCGACGATGAGAAGCCTACCCGCGCGCAACTGCGCAGCCGGCTGTGGGCGCTTCTTTTGTCGTTGCTGCCGGTGGGGCTGGGCGTGGCGTGGGCCATCTTCGACGAAGACCACCTGAGCTGGCACGACCGGCTGTCGCGGACTTATCAGCGGCGGGTTGTGGCCGCTGATGCGCGAGATCCGGGGGCCCGGCAGCTTCCATCCTGGAAGAACCGATAACTCGGCTCTAGGAGTGCGCGGGCCGCAGAGTGGGATGGAACGCCGGCTGATCATTACCGGTGAATGTTCCGCCGGACTGCCTGTTTCCTTCCAAACGGAACTGGCGGATCATGCCATCCAGGTCGTTGGCCAGCGAGGAGAGGTTCTTGAGGGCTTCGACGGCTTCGTCGGCTCCTTGCGCATTTTCGAGTGACAGTTGCGAGATTTGGCTGGCGGACTCGGAGATTTCGCCGGAGGCGGAGGTCTGCTCATTGGCGGCGGTGGCGATGAGGTGAATCTGGTGCTCCACCTGCTTGGAGGACTCGATAATAGCCTCCAGGCTGGTGCGGGCGCGGGCGGTTTCTCCGATGCCGGTTTCGACGGCCGTGCGGCTGTCCTGCATCACCTGGAGGGTTTCGCGGGTTTCTTCCTGGATGCTGTGGATGGTTCCGGCGATCTCTTCGGTGGCGCCCTTAGTGCGCTCGGCCAAGCGGCGGACCTCGCCGGCAACCACGGCAAAGCCGCGGCCGTGCTCGCCGGCGCGAGCCGCCTCGATGGCCGCATTGAGGGCCAGCAGGTTGGTTTGCTCGCTGATCTCCTGAATGACATTGACCACCTTGCCAATCTCCTCGGAGCGATGGGCCAGGGAGGTCATCTTCTGGGATACCGAATTGGTGGCCGCGGCGATCTTTACCATGGTGGCAGCCGCGGCCTGCATCACGGCGCCGCCCTGGTCGGCAGTTTCGGCCGAGATGCGACTGGCGCTGGCGGCGTTCTCGGCGTTGTGGCTGATCTCGCCGATGGTGGCGGTCATCTCCTGCGCGGCCGCGGCAATCTGGTTGGTTTTGCTGGACTGGGTTCGGGCGTTGCCGGCGCTTTGCACTGAGCGAGAGCTGATCTCGATAGTTGCGGCGGAGAGGGTTTCAGCTCCCTGGGCCACCGATTGTATGACGCTACGCATGGAGGTCACGGTGGTGTTAAGCGCTTCGCCAAGGCGGCCGATCTCATCGGTTCCAGTCACCACGACGCTTGCCGTCAGGTCTTTGGCCGCCAAGCGTTCCAAAGCAGCCTTAACCCTACCCAGACGCGGCGCGATCTCCCGCGTGAGTGTCCTGCCGATCAATGCGCAGAGCAGAACGATCAGGAGCATGACCCCAACATTGACCCAGGTCGCGCGGTTGCTTGCGCTGGAGGCGGCGTTGGACTCCTCCGTGCCGTATTTCGCATTCAGGTTGAGGTCGTCATCCATCACCGCAAAAGCGGTTTGATAAGACTCGACCACGGAGTCCGACGTTTGCAGGTCCAAGGCATCTCCGGCCTTGCCGGCTGCCAGCAATGTGTTGGCGCGGTTGCTGGTTTCCTGGTATTGTGCGAAGGCTGTCGAGAACTTTTGGTAGAGTTCGCGTTCCCCTGGATAGCTGATCCCGGGTTCGTAGAGTTTGACGCCCGACTGGTAGTCGGCCAGGGCCTTCTGCCGCGCGGTATTATGCTCCGACGCGCAGGCCGGCGTCTGGCAAAGCATCAGATCGAGATCCTCGCGCCGCGTATTGTTGGCCGCCCTCCGGATATCCGCCAGGGCGAGAACTGAGGGAAAGGAATGGTCGCTTACATCCACGGATTTGCTGGTGATGTTCCGGCATGTGAAAAAGGTGTAGACCCCCAGCAGGATGCAAAGACCGCACACGATGCCGAAGGAGCCGGTGAGCTTGTGGGAAACAGAGAGATCGCGTTGCCAAGACATGCCGGAATCCCCTTCTCAAGTGGTTCGTGGAGTTCATCGGCAAAATCCGGCGGAGCTTGAGTACTTTCGTTTGCGGATTTCGAGTGTAAACGCCGGTCGGTGCCATCCGTACGCGCCGCGTAAACCGTTGCGGTTGACTGGGCTGTAACAACGGCGCTATATAATTTCTGTCAGTTCCCGAAAATCATTCGGCGCGCCCGGTCCATTCGATCGGATTCCAAGACACAAGAAAGGACTCAACGACTATGACGTCATTTCAGCATAAGCGGTTCAAGGTAACGACCCTCAGTCTCGTGGGCATCGCAGTCTTAGCTTTGTCTCATGCAGCGGCGGGCCAGGAGCCACAGTCTTCGAGTACGGCAAAGCCGCTGGAACTCAGCGTGTTGCAGTTGCCCGTAAAGACGCTGGGGCCGACGGTTTCCGGCGGTTCTCCCACGAACGCGACGATCACATTTACTTCAAAGAACGGTCCCTTCTGCATCCAGGGACTGGTAGTGAGCGCAAGCCCATCCGCGGCTGTAACTGCAAAGGAATTCGGCGATGTGTGGATTAACCTGGCGTACATCGACTCCTTCGGCCTTTCGCACCCCTACATCACACTGGCGGACAGCACGACTGGAGGGTTCTCCCCGTACGACATCGTTCTGAACTACGGGGGCCCGATCTGCGCCGCCAAGTCCGTACAGTTCGATCTGATTCAGTGGCAAGCGCAAATCGGGACCGGGACAACGATCGAGGTGCTAGGCGAGGCAGTCATTTCAACCGCCCGCGGCAACAAGGTAACTGTGAAATAGCCGCTCAGCGATTCAGAAACATAGCCAGCACCATGGTCTTGCTGTATATGCTCAGGACATGATCTCCTCGAATTCGATCTCGCGGTGCATCGTGTCTCGCGGGCTTTCGGCAATGATGCTGGTCTTTCTTGCCCTCTCAGGGGCGATTTGTCTGATGGCTCAGAGCGCTCCTCCTGTCCCGGTTCCGGCCACAGCTGCGCCGCGCATGCCCGCACCCCCACCGGAACAGTTGGCAATTCAGGCGGCCTCTGAGAAGGATCATCAGCGGCTGATGGACCTGCTGGGGATCAAGGAGCTCCGCCGGGGAGCCGATGTGGACGCCAAATCGCCGTACGCGGCCAACTACGACGAGTCGAAAGCGGAGGTTTATCCCAACCTGCCCGACCCGTTGGCGCTCAGGAACGGCACACGCGTAGCCACCGCCAAAGTCTGGTGGGCGAAGCGCCGTCCGGAGATCGTGGAGGAGTTCGACCGGGAGATCTATGGCCGGGTCCCCGCCCATCTTCCCAAGGTGACCTGGGAGGTGGTGAGCACCACCGCGGAAATGGTCGGAGATGTGCCGGTGGTGACCAAAAGGCTGGCCGGCCACGTGGACAACTCGGCCTGGCCGCAGATTGCGGTCACGATCGACGCCACGCTGACCACGCCGGCCCATGCGGGTGGTCCCGTGCCGGTGATCATGCAACTGTCTTTTCCGGCGGAGTACACGGCCGCCCCCGCTAACAATGTTCCGGGAACGATGGCCGCAGGTTCCGCGAACCAGCAGCCCACGTGGCAGCAGCAAGTGCTGGCCAGGGGCTGGGGTTACGTGCTCGTGTCTGCTTACAGTTACCAGGCGGACAACGGCGCCGGACTGACGGAGGGGATTATCGGACTGGTGAACAAGGGGCAGCCGCGCAAGCTGGACGATTGGGGCGCGATACGCGCCTGGGCCTGGGGCGCCAGCCGGGTGCTGGATTATTTAGAAACCGACAAATCTGTGGACTCGAAGCAGGTGGGTCTTGAGGGCCACTCCCGCTTTGGGAAAACGGCGCTGGTGACCTTGGCCTATGACCAGCGCTTTGCGATTGCGTACATCAGCTCCTCCGGTGAGGGCGGCGCCAAGCTATACCGGCACATCTTTGGGGAGCAGGTGGGCAACGTGGCCGGGGCCCGGGAGTACCACTGGATGGCGGGCAACTTCCTGAAATACGCCGGTCCTCTGACGCCCGGCGACCTGCCGGTCGATAACCACGAACTGATTGCCCTGTGCGCGCCGAGGCCGGTGTTTATCGGCGCGGGAGCCAGCGCCGGAGACGGGTATGCCGACCCCCGCGGGGACGCGTGGGCGGACGCCAGGGGAATGTTTCTGGCGGAAGTTGGCGCCGGGCCTGTTTACCGGCTGCTGGGCAAGAAGGACCTGGGAACCACAGAGTTCCCGCCCATCGAGACGGCGCTGATTGACGGGGATATCGCGTTTCGCCAGCATTCCTTTGGGCACACGCCGGCTCCGAACTGGCCGGCTTTCCTCGACTTTGCCAGCCGGTATCTGCATGCTCCGGCGGCAGCGAAGACACCTTAGAGTTTCTTGGACATGACAATGCAGTGGCATTCGAGGCCGGGCTTGAGCGGACGGGAGGGGTTGAATTCCTCTGTGCCGGTCTCGATGTAGCCAAACCTGCGATAGACGGGCAGAAGCTCGGGACGCAGGCTGAGGACGGTGATATCGACGGCTTCGCAGCCGAGCTGCCGGAAGCGGTCCTGGGCGGCCTGGACGATGCGGCGGGCCAGGCCGGAGCCCTGATGTGCGGGACCAACGGCGAGCTGGCCGAGATAGCCGCGATTGCCGCGGAGTTCGGTGTAGACACAGGCGAGTAGACGGCCGGAGAGGTCTTCGGCCACCAGGATGCTGCCTTTCTCCATCATGGAGGCCAGGCGGGCTTCGTCTGTGCGCGTGCCTTCGAGAAAGGTTTCGATGGAGAAGGCGGAGTTGATGAGCAGGATCAACTGCGGACGGTCGGCCGGGGTGGCCAGACGGAAATGGATCGGGGAGCCGGAGTCAGCTTTCTGGGTCATTTTCGCTCAGTGCAGGTCAGTTGAGGCCGGTTGCCGCCTTCTAGGGTCTGCTAACACTACCTGGACAGCGGCGACGAGAGCCAATTTTTCTCAGTTCAAGGAATGAGGAGGGACAGATACCGGGTGTATCTTAGCGACGATTGACGACGAAATGGGGAAAATTGGCCCCGTCCCAAAGGGTTGCGGCGAAAATCCGGCCATACTTCATTCTCGCCCTCGACGGTGGACCCGCCACAGCCTTCGGGCTCGGCTTCGTCTGGCCGGATTTTCGCTCGCAACGCCATCCGCCCAGGTAGTGTTAACAGGCCCTAGCTTCATTCTAAAGCAGTTCGCCGGGAATCTCTGTTGCTCTGGCATGGGCGGCGCATTGACGGAGCAGAGCCCGCGCCTTAGGCTCATAGCATGGAATTCAAGGTAAGCGAGCTGGAGCGGGAGCCGATCGATTTCGACCTGGAGCTGGCTCCGAGAGCGGTCGGCTTAGGCCAGGAGGCTGAACAGGTTGGGAATCTGGCCACGGAGGGACGGGCCGAGGTGCTGCACGAGCACCGCGGGCCCAAAAATATTGTGGCCGATATCCGGTTGAAGGGCCGGTTTGCGGGCAAATTCCAGGTTCCGTGCGCGCGCTGCGTGGAGCCGGTGGAGATTCCGCTCAGCGCCGAGTTCGACCTGATCTTCCGGCCCTTGGGAGCGGATTCCGGCCCGCCGGAGCGCTCCATTACAGCGCCGGAGACGGAAATCGGTTATTATCAAAAGGACAGTCTGTTGCTTGAAGATGTGCTGCGCGAGCAGGTACTTTTGTCCCTGCCGGTCAGGACGCTGTGCAAGCCCGACTGCAAGGGGCTTTGCCCGCGCTGCGGAGAAAACCGCAACAGCCATCCGTGTTCCTGCGAAGAGGGTCCGAGCGACCTCCGCTGGGAAGCGCTGGCTGGGCTACGCGGCCGGATCAAGTCCTAAGGAATCAGATTACCCCTTAGATATTGGGGTGTTCCGCCTGTGCCGGAAGGCAGCCAGGACCACGTGCGGTCTGGAGCCGGGATGAAGCGGGTGGGGAGACGAAAGGAATTGCATCATGCCCAATCCGAAAAGGCGCCATTCGACGCGCCGCACCGCGAATCGCCGCGCCCATGACTTTCTGACCGCCAAGGGCCTGTCTGAGTGCCCAAGCTGTCACGAGAAGAAGCTGCCCCATCGCGCCTGCCCCAAGTGCGGAGCGTACAAGGGCCGCGCCGTCCTGGACATCAAGGAAGAGACCAAGTAGACTTCAGCACCTATGCTCATCGACATCGCGCTTGACGCCGTAGGCACCGACAAGGCTCCGGAGCCGGAGATTCGCGGGGCCATTCTCGCTTGCCGCGCTTTCCCTGTGCGGGTCCACCTGATTGGGCCTGAGGCGGAGTTGCGCGATCTTCTGGACGAGCATCTTGAAAACGAAGACCTGCCCATCGTCATCCATCATGCCTCGGAACGCATCGGGATGGAGGAGAAGGCGGCGCACGCGGTGCGCACCAAGCGCGACAGCTCAATGCGCGTGGGGTTGAAGCTGGTGCACGAGGGCCAGGCGGCGGGATTTGTGACCACGGGCAACACGGGCGCTGCGATGGCCACGGCAAAGATGGTGCTGGGGGCGCTGCCCGGCGTGGATCGTCCGGCCCTGGCAACCCCCATGCCCAGCTCCACCGGAAATCCGTGCGTGCTGCTGGACGTGGGCGCCAACGTAGACTGCAAGGCGCACAATCTGGCGCAGTTCGCCGTGATGGGCGAGATCTATGCCCGCAGCGTGCTCAAGATCGAGTCGCCGCGCGTGGGCCTGCTCTCCATCGGCGAAGAAGAGACCAAGGGCAACGACCTGACCCACGAGGCCTTCCCGCTGCTCAAGGCTCTGCCCATCCGCTTCATCGGCAACGTGGAGGGCCGCGACATCTTCTCCGGCCAGGCGGACGTGATCGTCTGCGACGGCTTTGTGGGCAACGTGGCGCTGAAGACCAGCGAGGGCGTGGGCCGCTTTGTGCGCGACGTGTTGCGCCAGTCGCTCACCCGCACCGTCACCGCCAAGGTGGGCGCCCTGCTCTCGCGACAGGCCTTCAATGAATTCCGCCGCCGCCTGGACTATCGGGAGTATGGCGGAGCGCATCTGCTGGGAGTGCGCGGGGTCTGTATCATCGGCCACGGCTCCTCGAACGACCGCGCCATCTTCAACGGCATCCGCGTGGCCTACGAGTCTGCCCAGGCGGGCACCATTCGGCGCATCGAAGCCGAGTTTTCCAGCCTCCCGAAGCGCAACGGATCTGCGGCCGGCGCGGATGCTTCCGCCGCTTCCGCCGATACAACGGCCAACCCCGACGCGACTATTCAGTAGCAACCCCGATGCCTGCCGGTTCCAGCCATCCTTTCCCGCTTGACCCGGCCGTGATCGTCAACCATTCCCCGATGGTCACGAAGCGCTGATGTTCATTGGCGCGAGGCTTCAGGAGCGCCGAAGAAATTGGACAATTCTGAACCGGAAAACGCATCGGTGGCGAAGGAGAAGGTCCCATGATCGAGCACTTCGCGGGCGCCGCGGATGACGGCTGTCATAGCGGTCCGGGTGAGGGCGCAACCGAGGCTGATGCGGCGAACCCCCAAAGCCGCAAGATCGGAGACGGAGAGCGCGGGCGCTCCTTTGAGTCCCACCAGCACGTTCACGGGCTTGCCGACCGAAGCACAGACAGTTTGAATGTCCTCCGTGCGGGTGATTCCGGGGGCGAACAGAACATCGGCCCCAGCGGCTTCAAAGGCCTGCAAGCGGCGGATGGTGTCGTCTAGATCGCGGCGGCCGTAAACATAGTTTTCCGTGCGGGCAACGAGCATGAAAGGGAAGGGCAGAGCGTGGGCGGCGGCAACGGCAGCCTCAATTCGTTCCACCGCATGATCGAAGTCGTAGATGGGATGCTCTCGATTGCCGGTCGAATCTTCAATAGAACCGCCTACAAGGCCGGCTGTCTCCGCCGCCAGGCGAATCGTATCGGCGGCGGTTTCCGGGCTGTGGCCATAACCGTTTTCAAGGTCGGCGGCAACGGGAAGCGGAGTGGCTTCCACAATCGATCTGGCGTTGCGCAGTCCTTCGTCGCGGCTAACGGTGTTCGTTCGATCGCGCCTGCCGAGCGAGTTCGCAAGTCCGGCGCTGGTAGTGGAAAGAGCCACGAATCCGAGACTGGTGAGTATCCGTGCGGTTCCAGCGTCCCACGGGTTGCCTACGACGAAGATATCAGGCCGTTGATGAAGAGCCTGGAACAGCAAGGCTTTTTCGGTTTGAGTCGGCAAGGGTTTCTCCTCCGTTCAGCATATGCAGGAATGTCTTATCGCCGGCGGTAGAACGGCAGCACGATCAGCAGGGCGAGGCCGATGGCGGTGGCCAGGACAAAGGCGATCAGGCCATAGATCAGCGTGAGACTCGGGCCCTGGGAGGGCTTGTCATCAGGATTGGCTTCGGAGCTGGGAGGCAGGATTTCAGGGTCACTCATATTTTAGGGACTCCACGGGGTCCATCTGGGCGGCGCGGGTGGCGGGAACGGTGCCGAAGATTACGCCCACCAGCGTGGCCGCGGCTAGGGCAATGACGACGGACCAGCTCGAGATCGGTATGGCGTAGTCGGTGAAGAAGCGGATGGATAACGGCAAGGCCAGCCCCACCATGCTCCCCACCACCCCGCCAACCAGCGAGATGATGACTGCCTCGGCAAGAAACTGGAGCTTGATCTCGCGGTAGGTGGCGCCGAGGGCCTTGCGGATGCCGATCTCGCGGACGCGGGCGCGGACGTTGGCCAGCATGATGTTCATGATGCCCACGCCGCCCACTGCCAGGGTGACGGCGGCAACCAGCACCAGGACCGCGGTCAGAGCCGTGGTAATCCTGTCGGCCATGGCCAGCAACTCCGTGAGCGTCTGCGCCTGGTAGACCGAGTGGGGCCGGTGGCGCGCCTGGACGATGCGGACGATCTCTGTTGCGGCGTCAGGGACCTCGTCCATGCTGCGCATAGAAAAGTAGATCTGGTTTACATTTTCCGTTCCCGTGAAATAGCGGGCCACAGAAAAGGGAATCAAGATGGTTTGGTCCTCGATCTCCGATATGCCAAAGTCGTTTACGCTTTCCTTAAAAACGCCGATGATGGTGAAGGGGATGCCGGTGATCTCGAAGGTTTGGCCGACGGCCGCATCCGCGCTGCCGAACCGTTTGCGGGCGAAGAGTTCGGTGACCACGGCACACTTGATATGGGCCGAGTCGTCCTCGTCGTCAAGAAAACGGCCCACGAGCACGAGCAGGTTGCGGATGTTTTGGTATTGCGGGCTTACGCCCAGCACCAGCGTGTCCTTGACTACGCCTCCGCCAAAGCTGATGCGGTCATGCATGGTGATGATGGGCGAGGAGTAGAGGATGCCAGGCAACTGGGCCACCACGGCTTTTTCGTCGTCGCGGGTGAGGGAGTCGCTGTAGAGCACACGCTCAGCAGTTGTAGAGCCGCCGCCGGCGTATTCCAGCTCGACCGAGTTGGTCTCGATCTTCTGGAGCTGCTGGAGGACGTATTGCTTGCCGGTCATTCCGATGGTGACCACCAGGATAACCGAGGCGGTGCCGATGACCATGCCCAGGGCGGTGAGCGCAAAGCGCGCCTTGCTGGCGCGGAAGCTGTCCAGTACGAGCTTGAGGATTTCGCTCAGCACCATGGTGCGGCTGGCGCTCAGGAGCGTCTGCTGGAAGGTGTGCCGGTGGGCCTGGTCGACTGGATTCATTACGTCCTCTTAACAAGATACGCCAAGGCGTCTTGCCTCTTCCATAAGACCCTGGATTGCGCACCTCCACTTTGCGCCGAAGACGATTTTTTTGGCCTATGCCGGTATTTGTTCGATTTTCGCCAAGCGGGCACGCAGACGGTTCAAAGTGCATGGTCCGGGGTGTTTTCCCATAAGATGGCAATGTTGACCTGCCGGGCCGTAAGACGGTCCGGTATGAAAAAGCCGCTCAAGGAGAGACGATGCGCGCTTTGGTGTATACCGCGCCGCGCCAGGTGGAAATGGAGGATCGTCCTCGTCCGCGTCCGGCAGCCGGCGAGAGCGAGATTGCTGTTACCGCCGCGGGCATTTGCGGATCGGATATCTCCGGATTTCTGGGGCTCAGCCGGCGCCGGATTCCGCCGCTGGTGATGGGCCACGAACTGGTGGGACGCAGACCCGACGGAAGGCGCGTGGTGGCCAATCCGCTCATCAGTTGCGGGCGCTGCACGGCCTGCCTGAGCGGCGCGCAGAACCTTTGTTCCAGTTGGCGTTTGCTGGGCATGGACCAGACCTCCGGCTGCTTTCAGGAGTTTGTCGCCATTCCCGAGTCCCAGGTGTACGAGATTCCCGATGAGCTCACCGACGCAGGGGCCGTGGCCGCCGAGCCGCTGTCCAACATCGTTCACCTGTTCCGGGTCGCGGCTCCGCCAGCCTTCTTCCGCATGGGGATCGTGGGCGTGGGAACGATGGGCTCGTTGGCGTTGCAGACGGCGTTGCAGTTGGGGGTGCGCGAGGTTCTGGTTCAGGATGTGAACGATGCGCGGCTGACGGTTGCGAGGCAAATGGGCGCCACGCTGGCGGTGAACACGGCCACCGA
>Ga0209039_10003635_pt1 | contig 11879 bp, 8 predicted proteins | sample BogFormECP12_OM1_FD_188238 | JGI IMG/M metagenome (GOLD analysis project Ga0209039, IMG submission 188238) | Bog forest soil microbial communities from Calvert Island, British Columbia, Canada - ECP12_OM1 (SPAdes) (version 2) | ecosystem: Environmental > Aquatic > Freshwater > Wetlands > Bog ...
GAAACGACGACACGATATAAGGGCGCTGAGGAGGATGCTGCTTCAGTGCCGCCACGATATCCCCTTCGCGACTGGCCGCCTTCAGTTCGATATCGAGATAGGCGCGATGGCCGAACTGCTGCAGCACGCCTTCCAGGCAGGCGAGGACGCTCCCGTCGCGAGCCGTTAGCTGCGCAAAATCGGTCGCCGCGATTTCCCTGCCGTTCAACGTGGGATCATGCCACAGCACGTTGCGACTGTCGCGAGTGTGGCGCACATCAAACTCGAAGCCGTCGCATCCCTGCGACAACGCGTACTCGAACGCGTCGAGACTGTTTTCGGAAGGAGCTGTGGAAATGAGCCGCTTGAGGTCGCGGACCCGCAATCCTCGATGGCCAAGCAGCCAAGGACGCGACGAGGGATTTGACGCGTTGTCAGCCACCCGTGATCCTGTTCGCCCCGCTATGTTTGCTTTGAATTCGCGCTTAGTCGAGATCGAAATCTCGCAGTGGTTTGCCAGTGTCAGGCGTTTCCTTCGCCTTGCGGACCGCCTCCTGGAACTTCTTTTCCAAAAGATCCGCCGAGTTCTTCTGAGCCTCCACCGACTGGCGGAAGATCGACTCCTTGCGGCTGTCGTGCTCTTTCATGGCCCGCGCCGCAGCTTCGATGTCTTCGAACGTCTTGGGTACAGCCTTTGGAGTGTGCGCGATCACCGCCTTGGCTTCGGCGTCTATTTTCAGCAACGCTCCGCAGCAGGGGCAGGCAACTTCAAACTGAACAGCAGGCTTGGCCATGATCGCAATCTTACCGCAGCCCGTGGGCGAAGGGCTAGAGTGATAGTTGCACCACTTCCACACGAGAAGATGAATGCGGTGGCGCGCCCAAATGCCATCGTCATGCATCGATATGGAAGTTCGCCTAAATCCGCTGAGCACTTCTTATTGACCCACCCCGAGGTACTCAACCTCGGGCTATTCATGGTGAGCAGGGCCTGACAAATGCCTAGCACTGATTTGGAAGTTGCACCGAAAAACCAGCCACAAAGACCTTCAAGACGGCGGGCTATGCAGCCCGTTCCGCAACAACTCCGTTAACACCATTTTCCTTCGAACGCCGCGAGCCCTGTCCCAGGGATGTCCAGATCGAAATCCTTTACTGCGGCGTCTGCCACTCGGATTTGCACCAGCTCCGCAATGATTGAGAAAACGCGCTGCCGACAGTGTATCCCTGCGTGCCAGGGCACGAAATTGTCGGACGGGTGGTGAAAGCGGGCAACGCAGTGAAGCGGTTCAAGGAAGGCGACATAGCCGCCGTCGGATGTATGGCGGGCTCCTGCGGCGTTTGCGAGAACTGCCGGGAAGGGCTCGAACAATACTGCGAGGAGATCCCCATCTTCACGTACAACAGTGAAGACAAGATACTCGGATGGGTCGCCTACGGTGGCTACTCGAAAAATATTGTCGTCGACGAGGGGTTTGTGCTGAAAGTCTCCGACCGGCTGGACCTTGCCGGCACCGCACCCCCGCTCTGCGCGGGCATCACGACGTATTCGCCGCTGCGTCACTGGAATGTGCGCAAGGGGCAGAAGGTCGGGGTCATCGGGTTAGGCGGTCTGGGCCACATGGGTGTGAAGTTCGCAAATGCCTTTGGCGCCCACGTTGTGCTTTTCACGACCTCCGCGAATAAGACGGCGGACGCGCTGCGGCTCGGCGCTCAGGAAGTGGTCGTCTCGAAAGACGCCGCGGAAATGCAGAAACATGCCGCCAGCTTCAACTTCATCCTGGACACGGTCTCGGCTGAGCACGATCTGAATGCACACATTGCCCTGTTGAAGCGAGGAACGCTGACGCTGGTGGGAGCACCTCCGATGCCGTTACCTGTTGCGGCGTTCGGTCTGCTTTTTGGACGGCACCGGCTTGCCGGTTCCGGGATCGGGGGATCCGGGAGACGCAAGAGATGCTGGACTTCTGCGCCGAACGCGGCATTGTGTCTGACATCGAGATCATCCCCATCCAGAAGATCAACGAGGCCTACGAACGCCTGTTGAAGAGCGACGTGAAGTACCGCTTCGTGATCGACATGTCTTCCCTGAAATAAACTTGGATTGCAGGCAACGAAAAAGCCCTCCACGCGGAGGGCTTTTTGATTTCGCGGTGCGGTCTATCTACCGCAGCTCTTCCATGCACTCTTCCAACACTTTGCGCGAGGGGCGCGTGACGCTCTCTGGCAACGTCGCCAGCGGCTCATCGGTCATATCCAGCATGTCGATAAAGTTCGGCGCGGTGGTGTTCAGATAGAAGATTCCGGTCAACACCTCGTCTGCCTCGTTAGATTCCATCAACCGCTTGACGGCCCCAATCTTGTTGGTCGGATCGTAGTCCTCCTCCAGCTTGCGCAGGCGAAGCGACGAGCCGTCGTGCATGGTGACATTGACACTGGAGCCTTCGTCGTATTCGACGTCAATTTCGTCAAACGCGGGAATAAAATTCAGGTCATGCAGCGGCTCTTCGTGGTCCTTCATAAACTTGTAGGACTTGGTCGAGCCTTCGTGATCGTTGAAGGTCACGCACGGCGAGACGACGTCAATCATGACCGTTCCTCGATGGGCCAGAGCCGCTTTCAGCATGGTGTGTAGTTGACGCTTGTCGCCCGAGAACGAGCGGCCCACGAACGTCGCGCCCAGCGAGATCGCCAGCGCGCAGGTATCGATCGGCGGCAATTCGTTAATCACTCCCGTCTTCAGCTTCGCACCCAGGTCAGCGGTGGCCGAAAACTGCCCCTTCGTCAGTCCGTACACGCCGTTGTCTTCGATGATGTAGATCAGCGGCAGATTCCGGCGCATCAGGTGAACAAACTGGCCAATGCCGATCGATGCGGTGTCGCCGTCGCCGCTCACGCCCAGCGCGACGAGTTTCGAGTTCGCCAGCACCGCACCGGTCGTCACCGACGGCATGCGCCCATGCACGGAATTGAAGCTGTGGGAGCGGCTCATGAAGTAGGCCGGGCTCTTCGACGAGCAGCCGATACCCGACATCTTGATCACCCGCTCCGGCCCCATTCCCATATCGTAAAAGGCGTCAATGATGCGCTCGGAGATAGCGTTGTGTCCGCAGCCGGCACACAGTGTGGTCTTGCCGCCGCGGTAGTCGAGCACGGTCAGCCCGATACGGTTGGTCTTGGGTTGTGACGTGGCTGTGCTCGCCATTTACTTGCCCTCCTGGGAGATGATGTCGTCGGTCACGGAGCGTGCATCCAGCGGCAGTCCGTTATAGTGGCGGACACTGCGTAGTCGAACGACGTCTTCCGCCGGAACGTCCAGCTTCAACAACTGGAACATCTGGCCATCGCGATTCTGGTCCACCACGTACACCCGATTGTGTTTGGCAACGAAGTTGTGGATTTCCGTGGTGAACGGGTACGCCTTCAACCGCAGGTAATCGGCCTTGAAGCCGTGTTCCGTTTGCAATTGATCGAGCGTCTCAACCAGCGCGTGGTGAGACGTGCCATAGGCGATGATGCCGACCTCATTGCCGTCATCCCGAACCAACTCCGGCTTAGGGACCGAGTTCCTTGCGTTCTCGAACTTGTGCCGCAGACGGTCGAGGTTGTTGGCGTAGTCGTCAGGACGTTCGCTGTACTTGGAATCCTCATTGTGGCCGCTGCCGCGGGCGAACCAAGCCGCCTGCGGGTGGTCGGTTCCGGGCAGCGTGCGATAACCCACTCCGTCGCCGTCGATGTCTTTATACCGCGAGAATCCTCCCATCCGGTCGAGGTCTTCCTTGGTAAGAATCTTCCCTCGATTGATCGGCTCCTTGGGATACTCGAACGGCTCCGACATCCAGTTGTTCATGCCGAGATCGAGGTCGGACATCACGAAGACCGGAGTCTGTAATTGCTCGCTAAGATTGAAGGCTTCGCTCGCCATCGAGAAGCATTCCGCCACCGAGCACGGAATTAACATCGGATGCAATGTGTCGCCGTGCGACAACTTCGCTACGAACTCGATGTCACCTTGTGAGGTGCGAGTAGGAAGTCCGGTGGACGGGCCGACGCGCTGCACGTCCCAGATCACACCGGGAATTTCCACGTAGTAGCCCAGCCCCGCAAACTCCGCCATGAGCGAAATACCTGGTCCGGCAGTGGCCGTCATGGCTCGCGCTCCCGCCCATCCGGCACCTAGAACCATGCCGATCGCAGCCAGTTCGTCCTCAGCCTGAACGATGGCAAAAGTAGCTTTACCATCAGGTCCAACACGGTAAGCCTTCATGTAATCGATGAGGGTTTCCACCAGCGAAGACGAAGGCGTAATGGGATACCATGTGACCACCGTGACCCCGGCGAACATACAGCCCATCGCGGCGGCAGAGTTGCCGTCGATGATGATCTTCGCGGCTGTCTTATCCATGCGCTCAATGGTGAATGGGTCAGCCTTGGTCAGCGATGAGACGGCGTAGTCGTATCCCGCCTTGGCGGCATTCCAGTTGAGATCAGCTGCCTTCACTTTTTTGGAAAACTGCTTTCGTAGCGCCTTCTCCACCTCGGCCATATCGAGGCCGAGCAATTGCGCCATCACCCCGACGTAGATCATGTTCTTGACCAGTTTGCGCAATTTGGCTTCGGGGCAGACGGTCGCCACGATCTTGTCGAAAGGTACCGAATAGAAGACCAAATCGGAGCGCAATTCACTGAGCTTCAGAGGTTCGTCGTAGAGAACAGCGGCCCCCGGAGCAAGCGCCAGAACATCTTCACGCGCAGTCTCGGAGTTCATCGCCACCACAAAATCGATTTCCTTCTTCCGAGCGACATAACCCTTTTTGCTGGCGCGGATGGTGTACCAGGTGGGAAGACCAGCAATGTTCGACGGGAACAGGTTTTTACCGGAGACGGGAACGCCCATCTGAAAAATCGAGCGCAGTAGAATGGTGTTTGCGCTCTGCGAGCCCGACCCGTTTGCGGTGGCTACCTGGATGCTGAAGTCGTTGACGATGGGCTTGCGGTCGGCCGAGGTGGCCGAGCCGTGTACTGCAATTTCCGTTGTGGCCATCAATACCCCTAGTTCGGTTGCCCCACGCAACATGGATGGTGGAGGGGTTGCTTCTATTATAGGGCAGCTATGCGTCGGTGGGAACTAATACCGATCCGAATGGGGTGTACTGGAAAGATACAAAAAGCAGGAATTACGCGGCTGGGGTCATTCCCGGCGGTCGGTCGTCCGCAAGCTATACGGTCTCGTAATACTGCGCCATGTTGCGGAATTTCTTGTAGCGCGCGTCCAGCAGGTCCTGCGTCGACAACTTCTCCAGCGCGGCGAGGTGCCGATCCAGAGCCTCAGCTAACGCAGCGGCAGCCGCATCGTAGTCGTGATGCGCGCCTCCCGGCGGCTCGGGAATTACCTCGTCGCAAAAACCCATCTCAAAGTTGTCTTTCGCGGTAATGCGCAGCGCCGCCGCGGCAATGTCTTTCTTGGTGGAGTCGCGCCACATGATCGACGCACATCCCTCCGGAGAAATCACCGAATAGATACTGTTCTCCTGCATCAGGACGCGATCTGCCACGGCGATCGCCAGCGCTCCTCCGCTTCCGCCTTCGCCTGTAATGGCGGCAATGAACGGGACTTTTAGCCGGGCCATCTCGCGCAAGTTGTGGGCGATGGCTTCCGCCTGTCCGCGCTCTTCCGCGCCCAGTCCCGGATAGGCGCCAACGACGTCGATCAATGCGATGACCGGACGCTTCCACTTCTCTGCAAACCTCATGAAGCGCAGCGCCTTGCGGTAACCCTCCGGATTAGGCTGGCCAAAATTGCGGTACACCCGCTGCTTGGTGTCGCGGCCTTTTTGCGTGCCGAGCACGGCGACTTCGCGTCCCCGGAAACGCGCCATGCCGCACACCATGGCAGGATCGTCGCCGAAATTGCGGTCTCCGTGAATTTCGCTGAAGTCGGGAAAGATGCGCTCGATGTAGTCCAGCGGGTAGGGCCGCATGGGATGGCGCGCCAATTCGGTGCGCTCCCAGGGCGTCAATTTCCCGGAAATCTGCCGGCGCAGCGCCTCGACGCGCTCCTGCAGCCCCTCCAACTGCTTGAGGGCTTCCTGATTGTTGCCGGCAGCACTCTGCAGTTGCTCAATCTGCTGCTCGACCCGTTGCAATTCCGACTGCGCGTTGGAAGCGACTTCCATAGGTTTATCTTGTCCCGCTCGTCGCGACTAATCGATGATCCTTACGCTGCCGCGCCCGCACAGTTCCTCAACGTGGTCGATGAATGACCGGTCTGGCAACACATTATAGCCTTCCACCTCCATCACCACCGTGAAGTCGCCTTTGCGCTCCAGGTCGAACAACACTTTGGCCTCGCCCTTGCGCTCGGCGCAAAGCGCGTGCAGCGCATCGACGGTACCAGTTGAGGCAGTCTCCAGCGGAATCTTGATTCGCAAGCTGCGCGCCAGCTTGGGCTCGGCTTGCTCCAACGGAGTGATGTCGCTGATCATCAGCTTCGCATTGGATCCCTCTTCCACCCGAACGCTTCCCTTCACCAGCACCGGCACGTCGAGTTTGAGCTTTTCGCCAAGCCTCTTGAAGGATTCGGAGAAGCAGAGGATGTCGACCGAACCGTTCATGTCTTCCAGCCGTCCTTGCGCGTAGAGGTCACCCTTTTTTGACTTCGACACTCGCACCGCCTTGAGGATGCCGCCGACGAGGACCTCATCCCTGCCGGTTGACGACTTCAATTGGCCCAGGTCCTCGGTCGTGAGTGCGCTGAAGTCGAGGAGCTTGTCGCGGTATTTCTCCAGCGGATGTCCGGTGATGAAGAACCCGAGGATTTCCTTCTCGGCAGAGAGCCGCTGATGTTCGTCCCAATCGGGGATGTTGGGCAGCGGCTTCTCGCGTTGCGTTTCCTTGTCGTTCTCAAAAACGCCGAATAAGCCATGTTGCCCCATAGCAGCATCGTGTTGCGACTTTTGCGCATGATCCATGGCGCTGTCGACCACGGCCATGAGCTGCGAGCGACGGCCCATAGCATCCATGGCCCCGCTCTTCACCAGCGATTCGATCACGCGCTTGTTCAGCAGCCGCAGGTCCACTTTTTCGCAGAACTGGAAAATCGACTGGAACGCGCCGATCTCTTTGCGCGCCTCCACGATCGATTCAATCGCGTTGTGTCCGACGTTTTTAACTGCCGCCAGCCCAAAGCGGATGGCCTCTCCATGGGGCGTAAAGTAGGCGTCGCTCACATTCACGTCGGGAGGCTCAACCGCGATGCCCATCTCGCGGCACTCGTTGATGTACTTCACCACGTCGTCTGTGCTGCCCGACACCGAGGTCAGCAGCGCAGCCATGAACTCGACCGCGTAGTGCGTCTTCAGGTATGCCGTGTGATAGGCCAGCAGCGCATAGGCCGCCGAGTGCGATTTGTTGAATCCGTAGCCGGCGAACTGCTCCATCAGGTCGAAGATCTTTTCAACCTTTTTCTGGGGAAATCCGCGATCGAGCGCGCCCTTCACGAAACGCTGGCGTTGCTTGGCCATCTCTTCGGCATTCTTCTTGCCCATGGCGCGTCGCAGCAAGTCGGCTTCGCCGAGGGAGTAGCCGGCCAGACGATTCGCGATCTGCATGACCTGTTCCTGGTAGACGATTACTCCCAGGGTTTCCTTAAGCATCGATTCCAGTTCGGGCAGTTCATATTCGATCCTCTTGCGACCCCATTTGCGGTCAATGAAGTCGTCGATCATGCCGCCCTGAATGGGCCCGGGACGGTAAAGCGCGTTCAACGCCGTGAGGTCCTCGACTGCGGTCGGTTTGTAGCGCCGCAGCACGTCGCGCATTCCCTGGGATTCAAACTGAAACACGCCTGACGTCAGTCCCGTGTGAAATACCTTCTCGTAGGTCTCGGCGTCGTCGAGCGCCAGCGTCTGCAAATCCAGTCGCTCCCCTCGTACCTGCTCGATGAGCCGCAGCGCATCGTCAATGATGGTGAGCGTCGTGAGCCCCAGGAAGTCCATCTTCAACAGGCCGAGCTTTTCGATCGCCTTCATGTCGTAGGCGGTGACAATTTCGTCGTTCTTGGTGCGATGCAGCGGAACCAGGTCGGTGAGCGGCAGCGGCGAGATAACGACCCCCGCGGCATGCACGCCTGAATTGCGTACCAGTCCTTCCAGGCGCTTCGCGGTGTCGATCAGCTCCTTGGTCTGCGGCTCCGTTTCGTAAGCTGTCGCCATGGGTGGCGAATCCTTGAGTGCCTGCTCGATGGTGATGTTCAAGGTCGGTGGCACCATCTTGACGATGCGTTCGACTTCGGCATACGGAATATCCATCGCACGGCCTGAGTCTTTGATGGCAGCTTTGCACGCCATCGTGCCGAACGTGATGATCTGCGCCACCTGGTCGCGCCCGTACTTTTGCGTCACATAGTTGATGACTTCACCGCGACGGTTCATGCAGAAGTCGATATCGATGTCAGGCAGGCTGATGCGCTCTGGATTCAAGAACCGCTCGAACAGCAACTCGTTCTGCAAAGGATCGATGTCGGTAATACGCAGCGCGTACGCCACCAGCGCGCCTGCCGCCGAACCTCGACCCGGGCCCACCGGAATGTTGTGCTCCCTGGCGTAGCGGATGAAATCCCACACGATCAGGAAGTAGCCGGCGAACTGCATCTGGCGGATGATCGCGATCTCGCGCGAAAGCCGCTGCTCGTAATCTTCCAGCGAATGTTTGAGACGGCCCTGCGCCTGCAATTCGCGCAGGAGATTCAACCGCTTCGTGAATCCTTCGCGCGTAACGTGCTCGAAATAGTCCGGGATCGAGTAGCCCGACGGAACCTCAAACTGGGGGAAAGGGTCGTGCACCTTCTCCAGCTTGGTGTTGCAGCGCTCGGCGATCTCCAGCGTGCGATGCAGGAACTGCTCGTAGCCCGAGAAGGCCTGCTTCATCTCGGGATAGCTCTTCACGAAGAACTGGTTGTTGGCGAACTTCAAGCGGTTGGTGTCGTTGATCGACTTGCCGGTCTGGATGCAGACCATCACGTCTTGCGCATGGGCATCGTCTTCGCACAAGTAGTGGCTGTCATTGGTGGCCACCATGGGAATGCCGAGGTCCTGCTCCAGCTTCAAGAGGTTGCTTTGGATGCGGTCCTCGTCCGGAAGTCCCTGGTTTTGGATCTCGAGATAAAAATTGCCTTTGCCAAAGATGTCCTGGAAAGTCGCCGCTGCCTTGCGCGCCTTGTCGTAGTGCTCGAAGGTGAGTTCCTCGGCCACCTCGCCTTTGAGACAACCGGACAAGGCGATCAAGCCTTTGGAGTGTTCGGCCAGAAATTTCTTGCTGACCCGCGGCTTGTAATAAAAGCCGTGCAACGACGCCTCGGAAACCACCTTCACCAAGTTGCGATAGCCCTCGTCGTTTTCGGCCAGCACGATCAAGTGGTTATAACTGTCGCCCTCGGGAGCAGCGCGGTGGTCTTCCTTCTTGCAGATGTACAGCTCGCAGCCCAGAATGGGCTTCACTCCTGCAGCTTTCGCGGCATTGGCAAATTCCACCGCTCCGAAGATGTTGCCGTGGTCCGTCATGGCGACGGCGGGCATGTCTAACTGTTTGACGCGATCGACGAGGCGGCCGATTTCGCAGGCGCCGTCGAGCATGGAGAAATCCGTGTGCAGATGGAGATGGACAAATTGCTCAGACATTAGTGGTCAGAGGCCTCGTGGGTGAATAGCTCATTGTATTCGCGACGCGGTGTGGAAATCAGGAACCACGAATTTGGGTTGCGTCTACGGTTGAGCGAAACCGCCGTCGTTCGCTTCCTTCATCTGTCATCCTGAGCGTAGCGACCGCAGGAATTGGAGTCGAAGGACCTCTTTGTCAGCCACGATCTCCACTTCTCACCCGATCCAAACTGATGCACCACTCGAAATCGCGGAAGCGAGTCACCGGCAGGTCACAACGCCTCAGTGCTCTCAGACTCGCCGCTCGGTCCGCCAGGGGAGATCAACCGTCCTCCGGTAATGTCGCGGCCCGGAGGCGTCTGCCGCGGTGCCGTTGCGCCGGCGCTCTTGGCTGTTCGCTTTGCAGTGGCGCGGTAGGCAAAAATGACTGCCAGCAAGGGAGCGGCCAGCAGTAGTCCCCAGAATCCGATCATCATGCCGAGCATGATCGGGACAATCAGCGAGGCCCAGATGGGCACCTTCGCGGTTCGCCGCATGATGACCGGCTGCAGAATCAGACCGTCCGCCACCACGATCGCAGCGTAGAGTCCAAGCACCCAGAGGAAGCTCTCCAGGCCTCCATCGATTAGCGCGGCCGTCGCGGGTCCAAAGAGGGTCAGCACCGGCCCAAAATGCGGAATGAACTGAAACACGGCAGCCAGCACTGCCCAAAACGGGGCCCACGCCACATGCAGGTAACTCAGACCGACCCACCACAGCAATCCGACGCAAAGGGAGTCAAGAACCTGCGCGACGAACCAGCGCCACAATGCGCCGCCGGTGATGTGGACGTGCCTCGAGAACTGCATAACTCTTTGGATGCGGGCGCCACCAGCAGGTCGCCGCACCCATGCTACACTGAGTGCGAAATCCCCATCCGGAGCCCTCGGCAATGAAATTTGGAGTCATTATCTTCCCTGGATCCAACTGCGATCACGACGCGTATTGGACGATCTCGGAAGTGTCCAAGCAGCCCGTGACCTTCCTCTGGCACGACTCGCCGGACCTGCAGGGATGTGACGCGATCATCGTTCCCGGGGGCTTCGCCTACGGCGACTACCTGCGCACCGGAGCGATCGCGAAGTTTTCGCCGGTGATGGAGTCCGTCCGCAAATTCGCGGCGGACGGCGGGCTGGTGCTCGGGATCTGCAACGGTTTCCAGATCCTGTGCGAGTCCGGACTGCTTCCCGGCGCGCTGATGCGCAATGCCAGACTGAAATATATCTGCAAACCCGTGAACATCCGGGTTGAGAGCACGAACACGCCCTACACCCAGAACTTGGCCAAGGGCGAAGTGCTGCAGATTCCCATTGGTCACATGGAAGGCAACTATTTCTGCGACGAGAAGACACTCGACGAACTGAAAGACCACGACCGCATCATCTTCCGCTACGTGACTCCGACTGGCGAAGTGACCACCGACGCCAATCCCAATGGCTCGATCGAGAACATCGCCGGCATCTGCAACGCGGGACGCAATGTGCTGGGCATGATGCCGCATCCGGAGCGCGCCAGCGAACCGGAACTTGGCATGACCGATGGCGTCAAGATCTTCGACTCGCTAGTGTCGGCGCTGGTAGCCAAGTAGCTAGATTGACTTTCAGCTTAGCTTTTGCGGGATCGATGCCCGCTCGCCAGTGCCGCCGGCTGAAGCCGGCTCACGTTCTATTTGAGGCGAACTTAACGCCGCGCTGAAGCGCGGCTCTACCCTTCACCGAAATGCCTCCTTATTCACGACGTAAGGCATCTTCAGGATGTCGCCTCCGTAGTTCTCTTCCAACACGTCGATTAGGCCCTGCACGCATCGTCCGGCCATGCCACGGTTCGGGTCGCCCGACAGCCGCGTCACCCGTCCCGCGCTGGCAAAATGTGGATACAGACGGCAGCGGTCTTCAATATCGGGATCGCGCAGTGGCGAATCCGGAGGCAGCGGCTCAGTCGTGTAGACATCAAGCGCAGCTCCGGCGATCCAGTTCTCTTTAAGGGCTCGAACCAGCGCCGACTCGTCGATGACTGGGCCTCGCGCAGTGTTCACGAGGTAGGCGGTCGGCTTCATCCAGCGAAACGTCGTTTCATTGAACAAATGATAGGTCGGCGTTTTACCCTCGCCTTCACGAATCAACGGAACATGGATGCTGACGAAATCCGCCCGCCGCAACGCGTCTTCCAACGACGTATAACGTACTGTCGTGCGCTCGCGCTGCA
>Ga0209039_10003636_pt1 | contig 11877 bp, 9 predicted proteins | sample BogFormECP12_OM1_FD_188238 | JGI IMG/M metagenome (GOLD analysis project Ga0209039, IMG submission 188238) | Bog forest soil microbial communities from Calvert Island, British Columbia, Canada - ECP12_OM1 (SPAdes) (version 2) | ecosystem: Environmental > Aquatic > Freshwater > Wetlands > Bog ...
GATGGGAATTGAACCACCGCTCATAGGATACCCACTATGAAACAAGAATTCGTCTAACACGAAAAGAAGCCCGCGCGCAATGTTGAGATAATGATAAATAGTGATAAGTCGAAATGCGCCCTCACGAGTAGGTTTTCTTCATGTTATTTCCTTTCGATGAGCTCAATCAGGGTTCCATCAGGGTCTTCGATGAAAGCTAGCAGTGGTCCGCCCGGTCCAAGCCTAAAGGGTTCATCTGTTATGGTGATTTTCTCTTTTCGGAGCAACGAGAGCATCTTCTCCATGTCCTTTACCTCAAATGCAATGTGGTCGAACAGGCGGTCTTCATAGCCTGCTTGGCTGAACTTCTTCTGCTTTCTGAGGAAGGTCAGCTCAAGCCTCGCGCCTTTTCCCTCAGGATCCTGCAGAAATGCTATTTCAGCGTCGTTCTGTTTTATCTCTCGTCGGCTGAGAAGTTTCAGCCCCAATAGCCTAGAGTAGAAGTCAATTGATCTGTTCATGTTCGATGTTCTTATGCTTGTATGGACGAGCAAATTCTTACACGATCCTACCAACTGTCTTCAGTGTTATCGATATAAATCATTAACTCTTGATCCAAGAGCAGGCACTTCCACTCCTTTTTAGGATGGGCATGCTTTGTCTCTTGGAGAAAGTTTAGTATTGATACATAAAGCTTTATTCCATCCCTATCGACAGCTAGCTTGAGAAGGTTCCAATCTTGGTAACTCTGAACCTTGACAAAATCTTTAACCCGAAAAATGTCGCAGTCATCGGAGCAAGTGATCAGGAAGGTTCAGTCGGTTACGCTCTCATGAAAAACTTCATAGAATCACGTTTTGAGGGCAATGTCTTCCCGGTTAACATCAAAAAACCTGAGATATTGGGCTTGAAAGCATACGAGAGTGTAGACCAGATTCCCGAACCAATAGACCTCGCCATCATTGCCACGCCTGCCCGCACCGTTCCAGAGGTGCTTGAGCAATGTGGAAAAACAGGGATAAAGGGTGTCATCATAATCTCAGCCGGTTTCAAAGAAATCGGGCCTGAGGGTCGAGCGCTCGAAGAAAAAATATCTGAAGTCAAAAACAAATATGGTATTCGAATAGTAGGACCCAACTGTCTAGGTGTGATACGTCCAGTAATGCGCATGAATGCCACGTTCATAAACAAAATGCCGAAGCCAGGGAACATAGCGTTCATTTCTCAAAGTGGTGCGTTAGGCTCGGCGATTCTTGACTGGGCTATACACGAGAACATCGGGTTCAGCAATTTCGTTTCTCTCGGGTCGATGATTGATGTGGACTTTGGCGACCTAATCGATTACTTCGGCACCGACCCCAAGACAAAGAGCATCTTGATGTACATCGAAGGGATAACTGACGCTAGAAAATTCATGAGCGCATCGAGACATTTTGCCCGAACAAAACCCATAATCGTGGTGAAAGCTGGGAAATTCAGCGAAAGCGCAAAAGCCGCTGCTTCGCACACGGGGTCACTTACGGGCGAAGATATGATTTACGACAAAGCATTCAAACGAGCAGGCATGGTGAGAGTTGAGGAAATAGCAGATCTTTTCAATTGCGCCGCGGTCTTGGGTATGCAGCCCATACCGAGGGGACCCAATCTTGCCATAATCACTAATGCAGGCGGCCCGGGAGTGATGGCGACAGATGCCCTCATAGCCTTGGGAGGAACCCTTGCGAAACTCAGCGCGAAAACCATGGAGACTCTAAACCGTATTCTTCCGAATTTCTGGAGTAGGGGAAACCCGATTGACATCTTGGGAGACGCCAAGGCCGATCGCTATCGAGCAGTTGTCGAAGCCTGTTTGGACGATGAAAACGTTGATGGACTGGTTATCATCTATACTGCACAAGCCGTAGCGGAACCCGTGGAGGTGGCCAAGAGTATCGCGGAACTAATCACGAGCAGAACCTACCACAACAAGACGATACTCACTTCATTCATGGGCTACGGAACGGTTGAAGATGCCAACAGAATATTCATAGAGAACAATATTCCAACCTATTCGACGCCTGAACAGGCAATAAAAACTTATCAATACATGTACCAATACCGTCGAAATCTCGAATTGCAGTACGAAACTCCTGAGGAATTGCCGGTTGATGTGGTGCCGCCGAAACGGCCTTTGTTGACGATTTTGAGAGACGTTGCTGCGGAGTCTCGGGAAGTGCTTACAGAAGTCGAAGCCAAAAGGTTCCTTGAATACTACGATTTTCCAGTTGTGAAGACCAAGATTGCGCGTACTGAGAGCGAGGCAGCATTGCTGGCTCTACAGCTCGGCTACCCCGTGGTTCTGAAAATCCTATCTCCACAGATAATACACAAGACTGAAGCTGGCGGAGTTGCACTCGACCTCGGAAACGATGCTGAAGTGCGAGAGGCTTTCAAACGTATAACGCAGAGTGCAAAAGAACACAACCCTAATGCTGAAATTGAGGGCGTCACGGTTCAACCTATGATAAAGAGGCAGGGGTATGAGGTCATCATCGGAGCCAAAGCAGATCCGCTTTTCGGCCCGGTCATTCTCTTCGGAATGGGAGGAGTTGGAGTCGAGCTGTTCAAGGACTATGCAATAGGAATCCCACCATTGAACCAGACTCTTGTCCTGAGAATGATGGAAGAAACCAAGGTTTATCAGCTTCTGAAGGGTTACCGAAACGAGCCTCCAGCCAACATCAAACTCTTGGAAGAAATACTCGTACGCTTTAGCCAGATGCTCGTCGATTTTCCACAATTGAAGGAAGTTGACATCAACCCCTTATTCATTAACGAGAAAGAAGCCTTCGCTTTCGATGCTCGCATAGTCATTGACCCCCAGAAGGTCTCAGCGAAGTTTGAGCCCCACGGGCACCTCGTCATTACACCGTATCCGAAAAAGTATGAGACGTCGTGGAGGCTTCGTGATGGACGCACCGTTCTTCTGAGACCGATAAGACCTGAGGATGAGCCGTTATGGCTCGACATGTTCAAAAGTTTTTCAGAGGAGTCCATTCGCTACAGATTCTTCCAGGTGCTTAAGGACACGCCACATGAGACCAGAGTTCGCTACTGCAACATAGACTATGACCGTGAAATTGCGATAGTGCCCGAGTTAACCGAGGATGGACGAAAGAGAATTTTGGGCGTTGCCAGAGTAAGCATAGAACCTGATGGAAAAACGGGAGAGCTTGCTTTCATAGTTGCAGATCCATGGCAAGGCCTCGGACTTGGCACAAAACTTGTGGACCATGTCCTCGAGATTTGTGTGGACATGAAACTCGAGACAATATACGCCATCATGCTTCCTGACAACTTTAGGGCAATAGGTCTCATGAAGAAAATGGGTTTTGCTATAACCTTCTTGGAAGATGGAACTGCCCGAGGAACCCTGAACCTTAGGGAAGAAGAAGAAAAATGCGCCGAACCACTAATCACCGAAGAAAAAAGCGGTGAGAACAAAATTACGACAGATCTCGTATCGGAAAAACCCAAAGAGGCAGAAGCTGCACAGAGTTGAGACGTGGCCTTTCAGTCTTTCTTGGGGTTGAGCCAGAGGCTAATCATCACGTCGAATAGTTTCTTCGCCGCATTCTAGGCTCATGATTTTCTAAACTAATCCTTATGATGGTTCTTGAGGCCATGGGCCGTTCGTTGAGGGTGCGAGGAAAACCCTAAATAAGTCAAGTTTGATGCAAATATGACTCAAAATTGCTAGAAGGCCTGTGAATGTCTGAGTGGAAGACGGTAAGCATCAGACAAGAACTCATAAAGGAAATCGAGAAGCTTGTCAAAACAGGCCGTTATCGAAGTATTTCAGAATTTGTGTCAGAAGCTATTCGATTACGCCTTGAGGAACTAGCGCGCACGGAGAGCTTCTCTTCAAGCAAGGCTCAGGAAGCATCCCCCGCGCCCGACCAGTTGATGTACACGCCGAAACACACGTGGGCGCAAATCATGGAAGATGGCAACGTGCGAGTAGGCATTTCTGATTATGCACAGAAGCGCCTCAAGGGTTTGGCTCAAGTTCGCACGGAACCCGTGGGTAAAGAACTTGGAAAGATGGAGCCATTTGGCATTGCTGAAACGTGGATGCTCTTATTCGATCTTTATTCGCCAATCAGCGGAAGAATAGCCAAAGTCAACGAAAAACTCAGGGAAAAGCCGGTCTTGGTCAACGAAGACCCGTACGGACAAGGATGGATCGCGGAAATCAAGCCGAACAACTCGTTGACGTTGAAGCAAGAGCTTGACAGCTTGATGGGCGGGCGAGAATATAGCAAATGGGTAGATAAACTGGAGGGAAGATCAACATGAGCCCCATCTATTCCAACGTGTCGTGTTCGACAAGAACTTTGAGTTTAAGTTACCCTTACGTTAAGCTTAGCGTAGATCGTCTAATAAGCTCGAATAAGACTGAATGTTTGAGTATCGAAGTGAGGTCAAAGAATGACGAATGAGGCTGCACTAACTGTGAAACGGAAGATGCCGCCTTGCCGTTCTGCGTGTCCTGCACACGTGAACGTTCAAGCATACGTCTCATTGATTGAAAGGGGAAAGTACAAGGAAGCAGTTGACATCATAAGAAATGACATGCCTTTTCCGGCAATTTGTGGAAGAGTTTGTTTTAGTCCGTGCGAAGACGCATGTGCAAGAACTGATGTTGACCAGGCTGTGGCTATTCGCGAATTGAAGAAATTCGTTGCTGACGTTGAACGTCAACAAAGAAAAGTGAAACCCAAGCCGATACCGAAAAGACATGCCGAGAAAGTTGCCATAATTGGAGCCGGACCAGCTGGTTTGACCGCAGCCTACGAGTTGGCGAAACTTGGTTATCCGGTCACCGTTTATGAACGCATGGCCGAAGCCGGAGGGATGATGCGTTACTGCATACCTGATTTTCGTCTTGAAAGATTCGTCGTTGAGAACGAAGTCAACTACATCCGCGATCTGGGAGTGGAAATCAAAACAGGTATCGAATTTGGAAAAGACGTTACGATCGAAAGCCTCCGAAGTGAAGGTTTCAAGGCGGTTTTTATCGCCATAGGCACTCAACTGGGAATGAAACTAAACGTTCCAGGCGAAGACCTGAAGGGCGTCGTAAACGCTGTAAACTTTCTGCGTGATGTGGCCCTTGGAAAACATGTTGAGGTTGGACAGAGAGTAGCCGTTGTTGGCGGTGGAAACAGCGCCATAGACGCTGCCAGAACCGCCAAGAGATTAGGTGCCGAAAAAGTCACCATTCTGTACAGACGCTCAAGGGAAGAAATGCCCGCGTTACCCCACGAGGTCGAAGAAGCTGAGAGGGACCACGTTAAGGTTGAAATTCTGGTGGCGCCGAAGCAGATTATCGGCAAAAACGGCAAAGTCGAAGCCATAGAATGCCTTCGAATGCAGCTCGGCGAGCCCGACGAAAGTGGAAGAAGACGTCCAGTGCCCGTACCTAGCTCTGAACACACATACGAAGTGGACATGGTTATTCCGGCTCTGGGCCAATTGGCAGAGGCCTCATGCATCCCAGAAACATTGCAGGACAAGAAAGCAAGGATTCCCACCTTAGGAGCAGATCCGTTGACACTTGAAACGTTGGTCCCAGGCGTGTTCGGAGGCGGCGACGTCGTCTCAGGCCCCGCAAGTATAATTGAAGCAGTGGGACAGGGAAAACGAGCAGCAAATTCGATTCACCTTCACCTCAGCGGCCAGGACATTCACAAGGACCGAGAAGAAAACATCGAAGAAATAACTTGGACCAAGAATCGGAAACGGGTAAAGAAAAAGGAAAGACGTTTCAATCCTCTCCCTGAAAAGTCCCACAGCAGCTTCGAGGAAGTGCAAGATTATGTGGAAAAACTGGAAAGGGACGCGAAGTTTGAGGCCTACCGTTGCCTGGGCTGCGGACCATGCGCAGAATGCCTAGGTACCACAGAGTTCTGCGAAGGCGACAAAGCAATCGTCGACGAAGCCCTGTGCATAGGCTGCAACGTATGCGCTGTGGTCTGTCCTTTCGGAGCAGCTGAAAAAGACGAGAACAACATCGCACAGATAAGCGAAGACCTGTGTAAAGGATGCGGAATCTGTGCAGCAAGATGCCCCGTGAGAGCGATAACCATGAAAAAAGTGACCAATGACCGAATACTGACCTTGACAACAGCCGCATTAAAGGAGTAGATGGAAATGACGGTTACTGAACCAAAGATTATTTGTTTGATGTGCAACTTCGCTTTCTGCAACACTGAAAGCCCCGTTCCCTCCAGCATCAAAGTCGTGCGAGTGAACTGCATCGGGGAAATAGACCCGACTATAGTCTTGGAAACTTTCGAGAAAGGTGCCGATGCCGTCATGCTGGCTGGCTGCAAGCCTCCAGACTGCCATTTCACTGAGGGCAACCTGCAAGCAGAACGGGCAGTCAAGATGCTCAAGAAACTGATGGCGCTGACAGGGTTGGAGCCTGAACGCCTGGGACTATTATGGTATTCACCATTAGAAGAGACAAGCTTCACAAACTCAGCGAAAGAGTTTTCCAAGGAAATACAGAAACTGGGGGCTTCTCCCCTCAAAGAAGCAGGCAATGACTCGTTGCTCATGCTCAATATTTTAGCGGCCAAGAACGCTGCCAACGAGTTTCGGTTAAGAGTCCTGCTAGGAAGAGAAAAGGAACTCACTGATGACAAGAACGTTTACGGCGACAGACTCACCATTGAGGAATTTGACATACTAATGAACGACATCGTTGAAGATGAATTCATAAGGTACAAGATTCACCTTCTCACAAAAACAAAGCCACAATCCGTTAAGGCACTGTCAGAAATCATTGAAATGAAACCTGCAGCGGTTCTCAAACAGATCGTTAACATGCGGAGAAGAAACATGATAGCACTAGACAGTATCGAGGGAACCACACCTTTCTACAAGGCTCTGGGGGTCGAATAATATGACCGATAAGAAAGTAGGAGCAGTCATGGTTGTAGGCGGAGGGGTCGCCGGCATACAAGCGTCTCTTGATTTGGCGGATTCAGGCTTTAAAGTGTACCTTGTCGACAAAGGGCCGAGCATAGGCGGAGTGATGGCGCAGCTTGACAAGACATTCCCGACAAATGACTGTTCAATGTGCATTCTCTCGCCAAAGCTTGTTGCGACCGGCCGCCACCCGAACATCACGATTCTGACAAACGCAGAAATCACAGGCCTGAAAGGTGAAGCGGGGAACTTCGAAGTAAATGTTCGAAAAAGCAGTCGTTACATAATCGAAGACAAATGCAATGGTTGCGGCATCTGCGCCCAAAAATGTCCAATCGAAGCCGTGGACGAATTCAACGAAGGCCTCGGGAACAGAAGCGCCGTCTACGTTGAATATCCACAAGCAGTTCCGTTGAAATACAAGATCGACCGCGAGAAATGTATAGGCTGCGGCACATGCTATGAAATCTGCAAAGCCAGAGCAATAGCCTATGATCAGAAAGAAAGCGAAACAACGCTCAACGTCGGCTCAATAATACTCTCTCCCGGATTCGAACCATTCGACGCGAAACTGAAAAGCGAATACGGTTATGGACGCTTTCCAAACGTCGTTACAAGCATCGAGTTCGAAAGAATCCTGAGCGCGTCTGGCCCGTACGGTGGGCTCGTTCTGAGACCCTCAGACGGTGAAATACCAAAAAGGGTAGCTTTCATACAATGCGTCGGTTCAAGGGACTACCAACTTGGAAATACATACTGCTCAGCAGCATGCTGCATGTACGGCATGAAAGAAGCAGTAATAGCAAAAGAGCACACGCCAATCCAGATGGATGCGTCAATTTTCTACATGGACATGCGTTCCTACGGGAAAGAGTTTGACGCTTACCGAAACCGTGCCGAAGAAGAGTACGGCATAAGATTCACAAGGTCACGGGTCGCGGGCGTAACAGAAGACCCGTTGACAGGCAACCTTTTCGTCCACTATGTGCAGGACGAATCACCGAAGACAGAAGAATTCAACATGGTCGTCCTGTCTATCGGAATGACGCCGCCGAAAAATGTGGAAGAACTGGCCAAAAACTTGGGAATCAAACTCAACAAGTACAATTTCTGCGAGACAAAAACCTTCTCACCGATGGACACTTCAAAACCAGGCATCTTCGTCTGCGGCGCGTTCTCGGCGCCTAAAGATATTCCTGAGAGTGTAGCGCAGGCGAGCGGTGCAGCAGCGAGAGCCATGGGCATAATCGCGGAGGCAAGGGGAACTCAAGTCGTCGCAAGAGAGCATCTGCCGGAGAGAGATGTAAGCAAAGAAGAGCCACGCATCGGCGTCTTTGTCTGCCACTGCGGTATCAACATCGGCGGAGTCGTGAATGTGCCCGAAGTCGTTGAATACGCGAAAACCTTGCCATACGTGGTCTACGCAGAACCAAACGTTTACACTTGCTCTCAGGACACTCAGAAGCTTATAAAGGAAAAAATCCAGCAAAACAAGCTAAACCGCGTGATAGTTGCCTCCTGCACTCCTCGCACACATGAACCATTGTTCAAGGAGACGGTTCAGGAAGCCGGGTTGAACCCGTACCTGTTCGAAATGACGAACATTCGAGACCAGTGCAGTTGGGTGCACATGCACGAGCCGAAGGCAGCCACAAAGAAGGCCAAGGATCTTGTCAGATCAGTAGTTGCGAAAGCTGCGCTTTTGAAACCGCTCAAAAAACCAATAATAAACGTGACTCAGGTTGCACTAGTCATCGGCGGAGGCGTCTCCGGCATGACGTCAGCGCTGGAGCTTGCAAAGCAAGGATTCGAAGTGCATCTCGTAGAGAAAGAAAAGGAGCTGGGCGGTCACCTGCGAACGATGTACTACTTACTCGGAGAGAAAGATGATCCGAAAAAGAAAGTCGATGAAATCGCCGACGAGGTCATGAAGAACGACAAGGTACATGTTTACACGGAAGCCAAGGTCGTTGACGTCTACGGTTTCGTGGGCAACTACAAATCAAAGATACACCAGCACGACGGGAAAGCGAAGGAAATTGAGCACGGAGTAGTCATAGTGGCAACAGGTGCTGTGGAATACAGACCCACAGAATACTTCTACGACAAGGATCCCAGAGTTGTTACACAACATGAGCTGGAAGAAGATATTGCAAGTGGAGAATTCAAGGCTAAGAACGTTGTGATGGTTCAATGTATTGGTGCCAGAACAAAAGAACGACCAAACTGCTCAAGAATATGCTGTGGTCAAGCAATCAAGAACGCGTTGAAGATAAAGGAAACAAGCCCTGACACCGAAGTATATGTTCTATTCAAGGACATAAGATCATACGGGTTCAAGGAAGACTATTACCGTGAAGCCGCAATGAAAGGAGTCACATTCATAAACTATGACGATGAACGCATGCCTGAACTCACGAAAGAAGGAAATAAACTTGTGATGGCTTTCTGGGAACCCGTGTTGAAGCAGCAAGTGGAGATTGAACCCGACCTCGTGGTTCTAAGTGCAGCCACGATCCCGAACCCTGAGAACAAGCACCTGGCAGAATTGCTGAAAGTGCCATTGACAAAAGATGGCTCGTTCCTTGAGGCACACATGAAACTTCGTCCAGTGGATTTCGCAACCGACGGCGTTTTCTTGTGCGGAATGGCTCATTCGCCGAAATACCTTGAAGAAAGCATTGCTCAAGCTTGCGCAGCAGCGTCAAGAGCGACGACTATACTTTCGAAGAAGACGCTAGAGATGGAAGGAATCGTGGCAAACGTCGACGAAGATTTATGTAGTGGCTGCAGAGTCTGTGAATATCTGTGCCCGTACGGTGCTGTTGAAATGAATGACAAGGGAGGCAAAACTGTGGCGCATATGATAGACGCTTTGTGCAAGGGTTGTGGCGCATGCGGCACGGCTTGTCCGACCAAAGCCATAACGATGGGGCATTTCACGACGCAGGAAATACTTGCGCAAGTCAAAGCAGCGTTAGTGGAGGCGGAATGATGAGCAAGAACGACGATTTTGAACCTAGGATAATCGGTTTTCTATGCAACTGGTGCAGCTACGCAGGCGCAGACCTTGCGGGAGTTAGCAGAATTCAGTATCCGCCCAACATCAGAGTGATACGTGTGATGTGCAGCGGCAGGATAGATCCAGCGTTCGTGTTGGAAGCATTCAAGGACGGCGCAGACGGCGTGTTGGTCGCAGGCTGCCATTTACCATCCGACTGCCATTATATCAGTGGAAACTTCAAGGCCATGAGAAGAGTGAACTTGCTCAAGAGAGTGCTGCAGGACTTCGGAATAGAACCTGAACGTTTGCGACTAGAATGGGTTTCAGCAAGTGAAGGAGACAAATGGGCTGCAGTTGTAAAAAGTATGGTTGAAGACCTCAAGAAACTCGGTCCAAGCCGCGTTGAAGCAATGGAAGTTGGAATACAATGACCGAGACAACCGAGAAACCCATAAAGGCTTGCGAACTGGACCCCAAATTCAAATATGAAATTTCAAAGATGCCCGGCGGAGAAAAAGTCAACCGCTGCTTCCAGTGTGGAACATGTACGTCTGACTGTCCAATTGCAAGGTTCAGCGAGACCTACCGGCCGAGGCAGATAATCCGTATGACGCAGCTAGGCCTCAGAGACCGAGTTCTGAAAAGCGACACGCTTTGGCTCTGTGCCGCATGCTTCACGTGCACGGATCGATGCCCTCAAAATGTTGAAGTGGCCAGTGTCATTCGCGTTTTAAGAAACCTGGCTGCCGAGAAGGGTTTTGTTCCTCAAGTCTTTAAAGAAGAAGCAGCAAGCATTCTTGAGTCGGGATATGCTTATCGAATTCCAGAGTTGAGGTTGAAGAAAAGGGAGACTCTGGGGTTACCACCGCTGCCCAAGGGCAACCCAGAAAGCATCAAGAAAACGCTGAAGGAAACAAGCTTCTTCAAATGCGCTGAGAAGAAGTGGACCTAGAATGGCTGAGTGCAAGTATCTGATGTTTTTGGGGTGCGCGATTCCCTACCGAGTGGCAGCGTACGAGATTTCAGCGCGGAAAGTTCTCAAAAGACTCGGCGTGGATTTGGTTGAGATGCCTGAGTTTAACTGTTGCGGGCTTCCGCTTGATCCCGTCAGCCACGAGACAATGCTGGTTCTGGCAGCCCGAAACCTTGCCATGGCAGAGCAAAAGGGTCTCGACATCATAACTCTGTGCCCAGGTTGCGCAGGAACCCTCAAAAAGGTCAGTAAAATGCTCAAGGAAAACAAGCATGAATGCGAAGAAGTCAACAGTCGTCTAAAGGAAGCTGGTCTCGAATTTAAAGGCACGGTAACTGCCAAGCATCTGTTACAAGTGTTGATTGATGACGTGGGCTTGAAGAAAATCAAGGAAACTGTCGTTAGGCCGCTGACGAACGTCAAGGTTGCGGAACACAACGGGTGCCATATATTGAGACCCAAGGAGTATATTGGATACGACGATCCCGAGGACCCGAAGACGTTGAAGACTTTGATTGAGGCGACGGGAGCAACATGCTTGGATTACATGGATGAAACGGAATGCTGCGGTGCGCCAAGCGTCGGAGTAAACGATAAGATTGCGCTCCAGCTCGCCAGGGACAAGTTGAACCATATAAAAACTGTTGATGCCCAGGCGATGATAACTATCTGTCCGTTTTGTCACATAATGTACGATACGAACGAGTTGCGTATCGAGAAAATGTTCAATGAAGTCTACGGGATTCCCATCCTGCATTACCCTCAACTGCTGGGGTTGGCGATGGGGATGTCGCCGGACGAGCTGGCATTTAACGAGCTGAGAGTTGACTGTTCAAGAATAATAGGAAAGATATGTGAAGGTGGAAAATAGATGGCTGAAAAATTGAAACTGGGTTTCTACTGGGCCGCAAGCTGCGGCGGCTGCGAGATTGCAGTGCTAGAC
>Ga0209039_10003637_pt1 | contig 11875 bp, 11 predicted proteins | sample BogFormECP12_OM1_FD_188238 | JGI IMG/M metagenome (GOLD analysis project Ga0209039, IMG submission 188238) | Bog forest soil microbial communities from Calvert Island, British Columbia, Canada - ECP12_OM1 (SPAdes) (version 2) | ecosystem: Environmental > Aquatic > Freshwater > Wetlands > Bog ...
ACGGGCCACACAGGCGATGGAATAGAGCGGATCGACGGCCGCGCCATAGGGCGGCGCGTACGCAAACTCGGCGTCGAGCAGGTCCTCGAGTTTTCCGCCGTGCTTCAGGAGAGCGGCAAATACATCAACGCGTTTCACCACCTCACCCTTGCCATAACCCTGCAGGCCAAGCAGTTGTGTTGTGCCCTTGTCATAGACTATTTTCAGATGTACGTTCTCGGATTCGGGATAGTAGTCCGCCTTATCCGTGAAGCTCCCCCAGGCGACACCCACGTTGAATCCTGCTGCTGCGGCTGCCTTTTCAGTGAGCCCCGTAGCCCCTACGTTCATGGCGAAGATTTTAACCGAGGCACTGCCCACCACCGGTTCGAATCGTTCGTCTCCTCCTCCAAGATTCGAGCCGATTACACGGCCTTCCCGGTTGGCCAATGAGCCGAGCGGCAGCAGAACCGGTTTCTTGGAGATCAGATGCCTGAGTTCCACACAATCGCCAGCGGCAAAAATGTTCGGATCACTCGTGGTCATCCGATTATCCACTACGATCCCTCCTGTCGGGCCTATCGCTAGGCCACAATCGGCAGCGAGGCTGGTGTTGGGCCTCACACCTATGGCGATGATCGCATGGTCCACGGTAAAATCACCCTGGAGCGTGTTGATGATAACGCCATTCTCAGATTCAGTGATACCCTGCAGCGGGCAGTTCGTTCGGACTTCCACGCCTTCGCCCTTAAGGTGCGTTTCCACTGCCCGTGCCATCTCCGGATCGAGCATTGCAGGCAAAATCTGTGGGGCAGCATCGAACAGAAGCACGTGAGCGCCCCACATAGCAGCGAACGCTTCCGCGAGTTCGCAGCCGATAGGCCCGGCACCTACCAATCCGACGTTTGAAATCTTCCCCGATTGGAGAGCCGCCCTCAAGGCAATGGAATCTTCCAAAACCCTAAAAGTGGAGACACGGCGGCTATCGGCAGGAATCCCCGGAGGAACGATGGGAAAGGCTCCAGTAGCCAAGACAAGCTTATCGTAAGGATACTCTTTGGTTTCTCCGCTCAAGACTGACCTGCATATAACCTTGCGCGCTTCCCGGTCGATCCTATTCGCCTCGGTTTGAATCACGACCTCAAGGCCTTTCGCCTTCCTGAAAAAGTCCGGATCACGAATCACGCCGTAAGCCGTTTCGCGAAGTCTATCAGCGCTGCCGATGTCCCCGGAAACAAAATAGGGCATGCCGCAGGCCCCGTAGGAAATCAGTTCCCCATGGTCGATGACGGTAATCTCAGCTTTCGGTAGTAGCCGCCTGGATCGGGAGGCTGCCCTCAGCCCCGCCGCGTTGGCACCTACAACAACGATTCTCATGGCATCGTTTCCGCTCAATTGATCCTCCTTCAACAATTAGGATTCCGGCGTCATTATACCAGAAGCCATTACAAAATGGTGTATTGCCGGAAAGCGTTTTCGCCTTTTTTCGGGAGTATCATGATACATCAACGCGGTTCCTCCAGACCCAGGGGGCATACATTATGACAGCACCGGCACGACCTATCGCGACGGAGTTCGCAAGGGAAGGGTTGTCGGTTCAGCCTTGGCTGTATTAGACTTAGGTTAATTTCATGCCAGCCTGTCTGGTGCTTTTACCGGACTGGTGGTTAGCCGGAGGATAACATGCAGCGCCCAGTAGTCAAGACGCCACTTCCCGGACCTCAAGCGTTGAAGTGGATTGAGACCGACCGGAGACATGTCTCTCCTTCGTATACGAGGGTCTACCCTCTTGTGGTGCGACAGGCCAGAGGTCTGTGGGTTGAGGACGTTGACGGCAACCGGTTTCTCGATTTCACCGCGGGCATAGCCGTGTGCGCCACGGGCCACTGCCATCCGCAGGTGGTTGAGGCCATCAGGGAGCAGGCTGACAAACTCCTGCACATGTCCGGAACCGATTTTTACACAACGCCTCAGACTGTTCTGGCAGAAAAACTGGCCTCGCTCCTCCCGGGAAAAGGAGAGAAGAAGATCTATTTCGGTAATTCAGGGGCCGAGGCGGTGGAGGCTGCCTTCAAGCTGGCCCGCTGGCATACCCGGCGCGAATTGAATCTTGCGTTCTTCGGGGCTTTCCACGGACGTACCATGGGAGCTCTTTCACTCACAGCCAGCAAAACAATCCAGAAGAAACATTACCATCCCTTCGTGCCGGGAATTACGCATATCCCCTACGCGTACTGCTACCGCTGCTCCTACGGTCTTTCATACCCTCAATGCGGTATCCAGTGTGTGCGATGGATCGAGGAGACACTCTTCAGAACAGCCATGGTTCCGGAAGAAGTGGCTGCTATCTTCGTGGAACCCATCCAGGGGGAAGGGGGATATATTGTCCCGCCGCGTGAGTTTCACCAGGAACTGTCACGCCTCGCAAAGAAGTACGGCATCATGTACGTGGCCGACGAGGTTCAGTCAGGCATGGGCCGCACAGGGAAAATGTTTGCGATGGAACACTTTGGTGTGGTTCCCGACATCGTGGCTCTGGCCAAAGGTATCGCGTCCGGGATGCCACTCGGGGCCATGGTTGCTCGATCCGACATCATGGACTGGGAAGCGGGTTCGCATGCATCAACGTTTGGCGGTAACCCGGTCTCCTGTCAGGCGGCTCTGGCCACGATTCGCCTGCTCGAGGAGGAACTCATGGCAAACGCTGCTATCCAGGGAGAACGCCTGATAGCAGGGCTTCGAGAACAGCAGAATTCCCACGAGTGCATGGGTGATGTGCGCGGTAAGGGTCTGATGGTAGGAGTTGAGCTGGTGAAGAATCGCGATACCAAGGAAAGGGCTTCTGACTGGCGGAATGAAATCGTCATGAGGTCTTTCCAGAGGGGGCTGCTTTTGCTGGGATGCGGTGAAAACACGGTTCGTTTCTGTCCTGCGCTCACAGCCACCGCGGAAGAGATTGATCTCTGTTTGTCCTTATTTGAGGAGACCGTCCGTGAGGTGGCAGGATAAGCATGCTTGCCTGCCACTGTTTTTATAAAGCTTCTGTCACACGATTCCTTTTCGTCCTGCGGAGACTCTTCACACCGGTCGAGGGTTGCCTTGATGCCGACGAAAAATAGCCAGGCCCGGCTACTTGCCGAACACCTTCTTGAGGAGGTCCGTTGTCTGGGCCGCAGGGTTGGTCCTGATCTTCTGCTCCTCCTGTCCAACCATGTAAAAGAGTCCGTCCAGAGACTTCGTGGTCACATAGTGATTGAGATCAACTGATTCGGGCTTCGCAAAGGGAACAGATGGGACTTTGTCCATCATTGCGTTATACGCGTGTGTCACCCCCACCTGGTTCATGCTATCCGTCACGCTGGGCTTGAACTCATCGTAGAGCTTGGAAAAGGTTTTCGATTTGAAATACTCGGTTGCCGCTGTATTACCGCCTGACAGAATCTTGCGGGCGTCCTCAACACTCATACCTTTGATCGCGTCGGAAAAGTAAGAGGCCGCTTTCGGCGCGGCTTGTTCTGCCGCACGGTTCATGCTCAGGATGAACTCGTCCACCTGTTTCTGGTACCCCACCTTTCCGGCCAGTTCAGCCGCTTTCTGAATATTATCGGGCAGCAGGATCTTGATAGCCTGGTTGCCGAAGTAGCCGTTGAGCTGGGAGACGAGGCCTACGGCGTTCTTGGTCCCGACGGAAAGAGCGTCCTTCAGGCCGGCTACGATGGTACTTTCGTCGAGGCCTGCACCCGCGGCTTGGCCTGTGGGCAACCCGCTGGAGCCGGGTAGCTGAGGCAAGCCTTTTTTCAAGGCGTCTCCAAGGAAGTCAGCTGCGTGGAGACCTGTCGTGGCGGTAGCAAAAATGTAGACGATGGTAACTAAGGTATAAAGCAGGTTTGTCATAGTGCCTCCTTTTCTATCCTCCGGTCTGTTGATCAGACTATCGCAAACAACAAGAAACTGAAACTCGCGGCCTGTCTGTTCACCGCCTACGCCGGTCGGGTAGCCACATGGAAGTGCTGCTGCGGCGCAGGAAAGCCTGCTTCGCCGAACGATTCCCTGATGATCCTGTTGGTATCAAAGTAGACCTGCCAGTAATCGTTGTTGTTGCAGTAAGGCCGCACAGCAAGTACTGGCCCGTTCAAAGTGAAACTGAGGATTTCCACATCTGGAGCCGGATTGGCGATGACGTTCGGTATCTTGGCCAGACGTTCTTTAAGGAGCTTGACTGCGACCTTCGGGTCCACCGTGTGGTCCAGCTGGGCGACCAGGTCGACACGACGATACGGATTCGCAGAGAAATTCTGAATGATGTCGGAAAAGATCTTGCTGTTTCCGATAAACGTTTTGATGTTATCCATGGTGTGGATCGTGGTCACAAAAAGGCCTATCTCCTCCACAGTTCCCATGCTGCCGCCCGCCTGGATAAAATCTCCTGCCTTGAACGGTTTTAGTATCACCAGGAATGCTCCTGCTGCGAAATTAGCGAGGAGGCCGCTCCAGGCAGCCCCGATTGCCAGACCTGCCGCTGCCAGCAATGCCGCGAAGGTAGTGGTCTGAATACCGAAGTAGCCGAGGATCGCCACGATCAGTGTGATCTTGAGCAGTATGGTCACGGCGTTGGAAACATAGGCTATGATCGTGTGATCGACGCCCTTTCCCCGCATGCCCCTGATTATCAGGTTGTTGACCGCGAACCGGATCAGCCAGCTGCCGACGAACCAGAGTACTATCGCACCTATGACCTTGAGACCGACCTGAGTACCTGTGGCAAGAATATCCTGGCCAATTTTGTTATAGTCCATTTCCCCCCTCCTCTAGACTATGGCGCTCTGATGCATCTATTAGTAAATATAGTACAGTCGATGGTAGTCAGCAACTAACAAGGCAGAACATTCTCATTTACATTGTCACGCTGTTCCCGCGGGGCATCCGGTCGCCGGAATTGTTTGACATAAGGAACCGACTGGACTATAGTTAAAAAATAACCTGAGCTAGTTGTTGATCGCAGGCAAATGGATCGCAGTGGCGGGACTGAACGGTCTCAGACACAATCTCAACCAAAGGAGGGGAGTAACCATGTTGTTAAAATCCTTTTTAGTCATTGCAATGCTCGGCACTACTTTACTCATTGCCGGTGGGGGTCGCGCACAACAACCCAATCCCCTTGATGCCGTACCGGACAAGATGCCATTCGATGTTGCGTACGGCGCGCCTATCTCGCTCGATCGCGCTGATGCGGTGCTTACAGCCGCGGTGGCCGAGTCCAAGAAGCGGGACTGGAAGCTGGTCTGCGCCGTCGTGGACTCGGGAGCAAACCTCGTATCCTTCAAGCGCATGGATGGTGCCCAGCTCGCTTCGATTTCTATTGCCGAGCACAAGGCCCGGACCTCAGCCAAGTTCCGCCGCGAGACCAAAGTTTTTGAGAGCGGCGTTCAACTTACTAACTTTCAGTACCTTACCACGCTGGACGATGTCATCGCTTCGCGCGGAGGCATTCCGCTGGTGGAGGGCGGCAAACTGATCGGCGCCATCGGCTGCTCCGGCGGCACCGGCTCTCAGGATGAAGTAGCAGCCAAGGCGGGTGCTGCCGTCATTAAGTAGGATTTGTCCGGCCGAAATACGATCTGCTGTGGCTTCCGGGAAGGTTGCGCACTGCCACTGATAATGATGATTGCGTGAAAACAGGGATTATTGGCGGCAGACGGCACGAAAAGAGAGAAGGCACATTTCTCTTATGGCTTTTCCTGTGGTTTGCCAGCGTGACATATCTTCATCGAAGCACTATAATGAAACTGTATGCTCCCTATTCGGACGATATGATCCACCCAAATCACATTCCCACAAGGAGGTAAGAGAATGGCTACTTCATTGAAACCGGTAACAAAGGCAAGTGAGAAATTGAAGGAATTGCTGAATGCCGCAATTGCGAGAGAGATTCAGGTAAGCGTCCAGTACATGTGGCAGCACGTGCAGGTGATGGGCGTCAAGGGGGTTGCGGTGCGGGATCAGTTCAAGCAGACAGCCATTGCCGAAATGAAGCACGCGGAGGCGATCGCAGAGAGGCTCTGGTATCTGGGTGGAACACCCACCACTAAGCCCGCCCCCATCAAGGTCGGCGGAAGTCTGAAGGAGTTCCTTGAACTGGACACCAAGGCGGAAGAGGAAGCTGTGGTTATGTACCGGAAGATCATCGAGTTGGCCGCCAAGGAAGGAGATACCACGACCGCCTTCATGTTCAAGGAAATCCTGGAGGACGAAGAGGAGCATCACGACCTTTTCACCACCATGCTGGAAGAGGTATGACGGTCGGAGAGAGGTAGTCGGCGATCCCGGATCGCTTAGTCCAGAGGAGGTCCACTATGGCTGAACAGGAGTACGTGGGTCCTCGGGAGACCTTTGAAAAACTGAAGAGCGGCATTGCCCTTCTTGTCTGCGCCTACGACGATGAAGAAAAATTCAAGACTCTCCACCTCGAAGGCGCCATATCTCTCAAAGAGTTTAGATCGAGGCTCGCTTCTTTATCCAAAGATCATGAGATCATATTCTATTGCGCCTGACACAACGAGAGGAGCTCTGCCGGTCAGGCAGCCAAATATAGAGATATGGGATACACGAACGCGAAAGCGCTCAAGGGTGGCGTAGAGGGCTGGAAGCAAGCAGGGTATCGCGTGAAGTAAATACTAAATGAAGTTGATGTCGCTGAAAAACAGGAGGGTCTGGAATGAAGAAGCCTATTTGCGTGGTATATGTTGCTGTCTGGTTGATTCTTGTCTCATCTGGTCTGATGGCTGCAGAACAGGAACTTAAGGCGATCTCATTCTTACCGAAGGATCACAAGTTGTGCGCCCAGATCCCTGTCTGGATCAACGAGGTGAATACTGAAATGAAGGGCGTGCTGCGCATCAACTGGATGGGCGGACCGGAGGTCATGGCTGCGTTTAACCAGCCGGAGGCGGTGAGGAAAGGCATATTCCAGGTCGGATTCATTCCTGCCGCATACTATAACGGGCTCTTGCCGGAAGCGGACGTTATTTCCCTCTCCCGCTACGACTTCAAGAAGGAGAGGGAACCGGGCGGTCTCTGGGATTACATGATCGAACATCACCGGAAGATCAACATGATGCCACTCGGGACCTGGCTCTATGATCCCTTCTATCTCTATGTAAAAAAACCAGTGACTAAGCTCGATGATCTGAAGGGTCTCAAAATGAGAACAGCAGCCAAGTACGACAAGATGATGAAAAAACTGGGCATCGTGCCTGTGACGATTGAGTTCGGCGAAACCTATACGGCTCTGCAGCGTGGCGTCGTGGACGGTTTCGGCTGGACGACGATCGGTCCTCGGGAATGGGGGTGGCTCGAAAACACGAAGTATGTGATTGACATCCCCTTCTATGCCCGTCAGAACACGTTCATGTTGATGAACCTTGACACGTGGAACAAGCTGCCCAAAGATGCACAGGTAAAATTGACTAGTATCACAGTAAGATTTGAGCCGCAGATGAAGGCCTACTTCGAGAAGGCTATCCAGGTGGAGAAGGCGGAGATGGAAAAGATAGGCGTCAAGAGGGTGAAGTTCTCGCCCGAAGACACAAAACGATTCCTGGACACCGCCGACGATGCCTTCCTCGAGGACCTCGCTAAAAAGGTGCCCCCCGATCAGGTGCAGATCCTGCGGAAGCTGTGCGGCTTATAGCAGCAAGGGGAAAGGGATCACGGAACTAGCGATCACCGCGATGCAAAAGAGTGGGCACGTCGTGCTGAGGACAATCGCGATCATATGCCTTGTCCAAGAAAGCTCATGACCACTTTGGCGAACTCTTCCGGCATCTGCTCGACCATGGGAACCATCCCGCCCTCGATCACCGCGGTCCGGCTGCCTTGGATGTGGTTGGCAAGGGGCTTCATGCTCGGAAAAGAATAGGGATCCTCCGAGCCAACCATCACCAAGGTTGGCGCCTTGATCAAAGAGACTTTGTCCTCCATTCTGTAGCTGTTGACTGCTCGATGCCCCTCTTCCATCCTTCCGCTGACCTTAAGAGCGTCGAGCACTAAACTGGTGAGAAGATCGGGCCTGTTTTTCGGGTAGAATGGTATCCTTTTCTGCCAGAGTTCGCTCAAATGTGAACCATCATTCTTCACCTCAACGTGGTCTATTGCAGCCCGGGTCTTCCGGCGCTCCCGGTCCTCTGCATCCACGTAAGGTGTTGAGGAGAGAACCAGCTTATCCACAACCTCCGGGTAGGAAGCGGCAACTTCCACGGCTATCACGCCCCCGGTGTGGTGCCCGACGATAGATGTTCGCGGAATCGACATGGCGGCAAGAAAGGCGATCACGCCTTGTGCATATCCTTCTATCGTGGCTTGTCGTTCAGGCTTGTACGAATCTCCAAAACCGACCGTATCCATGGCGATGGTCCAATATTTTTCCGCGAAGAGAGGCAAAACATACAGATATTCAGTCCAGGAGCGCGGGGTCTGGTGCAGAAGCAGAAGCGGCTTGCCCTGACCCGCAGTCGCGTAATGAATCTGTCCGTCCGGCGTATCGACAAACCCTCTCCGTATCAAATGTTTTTTCATCTGACACCTCCACCAGTTTTTTCAGTCCGTTTCTATACTGTATTTTCTGACCGGCGGGCTTGGTCACATTTCGAACAGGCGTCCATAACCGCTGACCTTATCCCTAAGCCCTAATCTTCTTAAGGCAAACCACATGCTGGCCTGATTGCTCGAAATCACCGGTTTCCCGGTTGCAGCCTCCAGCTTTTCGATAATGTCGGCAGCCCGGAAGTTGGTGCAGCTGATGAAGATCGCTTCGTTGTCTGAACTATTGACCTTTACGCCCAGCTCTAAGGCCGCCTCGGCCGGAAGGTTGCCGATCATCATGTTCCTGAGCTCTGTCGGCTCGAGATTCTCGTAGTAGCCCGCGATAGATGTTATTTCGTAACCGGCCTGCTCGAGGATATCCTTTTCGTGATTGTTGATCTCCCGCGTGTACGGCGTCGCAACGGCAAGCCTGCGGACATGCAGCGCATCAAAAGCCGTTTTTACCGCTGTAGCCACGGTTATGGCAGGAACAGAGGCCTCCTTCTCTATGTTCGAGACAATCTCACTCTCTCCTCTCAGGCCCTCGATCAGGCTTCCTACCGTGCAGCAGAAGATGATAAGATCAGCAATGCATTCGCTTGACAGTTCTTGAGCCGCCCTTTGAACGCGGTGTTGCATGTTCTTAAGGTCCTGAATGGTCGGACTGAAAAGGATTCGCGTGGCGTAGGTAGCAACACCGGGCGGCGACAATCTGACCATTTCCGGTTCGCAGACGGTGTTACTCGCGGGCACGATCAGTCCCAGCCTCGCCCTTTGACCATAGATGGTGTGGTGCGCTTCATCCATTTCTATTCCTCCTCCCTCAATGTTTCATCAAGTGCGGCAGGAAGAGGGCGATCTGGGGGAACGCCATTACAAGGGCCAGGGCAAAGGCATCGAGGATGTTGAATGGTATGCTCGCCTTGAACACATCGGTCATGGTGTGATGGGGTGCAACGCCCTTCATGGTGAAGAGCACTAGGCCGTAGGGCGGCGAGATCGTCGCAAGCTCCATATTGATCAGAAAGATGGCGCAAAACCAGAAGGGATCGAACCCCAGGGTCTTGATGATAGGCATGTAGATGGGAATGGTGATCATCATGATAGCCAGAGATTCGAGGAACGTACCAAGCACGATGAGGACAAGCTGCATCACGATCAAGATGCCCATGGGCGGGAGATTCAGGTGGGTCACGAGTTCCACCAGGTTCTGCGTGGCCCCCGTATAGGCGAGGATTTCCGAGAAGCCCGTTGCACCGGAGAGGATGATGAACATCATGACCGTCACTTTGAGGGTCACGACGACAGCTTTTTTCAGAATATCGATCCGGACACCTTTGTACGCGAACGCAAGGATGAAGCAGATGAGGGCGCCGACGGCAGCGGCTTCCGAAGGGGTGGCTACCCCCGTCGTTATGATAGCGATTATGGCGATGATAATCGAGGTAAGGGGCAGGATGTACTTTATCGCCAGCCAAATCTTTGTTGTCAAAGGCACCTTTTCCACGTCATAGCGGGGAGCGAGGTCGGGCTGCAGGACCGCCCTGATAATGATGTAAAGAGCATAGATGACCGCCATGAGGAGACCCGGGCCGATGATGGTGATAAGGAAATCCCCGACTGATATCTGGGCAAGGGTTGCCGTGATGATACCGAGGGCGGAAAGGGGCATCATGCCGGCAAGGCACCCGCTCCCCATGATAGGGCCGAGGGTCATTTGCGGCTTATAGCCCTTCTTCTCCATCTCGGGGAGAAGAGTTTGGCCAAGCATGGCGGTTGAGGCCATTGAAGAGCCGGAGAGGGTGGCGAAAAGGACGCCTCCCGCTACCGCCATGAGGCTGAGCCTTCCTGGGATCCTGCCTATCCACTTATCGAGGGTGTCCATCATGTTGAGGGCCATCTCGTAGAGGAATATGATCTCTCCCATCAGGATGAAAAGCGGCAGGGGGACCAGGGAGAACATAGCGATGGAACGGTAGATACCGAGGATCATCTGCGAAAACGCCGCGCCGCCCCAGAAGATGAACGCAAACACCATGTTGGTGAACAGGAACGAGAAGGCCACGGGGACACCCAGCAGGAAGAGGATGGAGAGGAGCGAAAAGATGGCTATGAGTAAAGGAACCCAATTCTCCATATATCAACCCTCCCTCCCCCGCAGTATTCGCAAGCTCTTGATCAGGACCTCAAGAAGAAGCACGAACGCCCCTATAGGGATAATCCCGATGGCAATCGCGATGGGCGTTTCCAATATGGTGGGATTGCGCACGTCCCTCACGATATAGTCGATGGTGGTGGCGGTACCGTAGTAGACCAGCACCAAACTGATGATGCCCACAATGATATGGTTCTGGAGTATCAGCAGATTCTTCCTGCGTCCCTCTACCAGGTTGTAGAGCAGGACGTCAACGACCACGTGAGCGTCGTCATGGTAGACCCAAGCGGTACCGAGAAAGGTGAGGTAGAGAAGGAACAGTTCCGTGATCTCGTTCATGCCCATGATAGGAGCGTGGAAAACAAAGCGCATGAAGAGGTCAAGGTTCGTGGTCACCATGGTCCCGATGAGGAACAGAGAACCGATGAAGACGAAGACTTGGTTGACCCTGCCCACTCCTGCTTCAAGCCCTTTTAAAAAACGGTCCATCATGCTCACCTCTCGGGAGAGTTTACAGGAGTCTGCGGCGTTTATGGCAGCCGACTGACTTCCTCATTCTCGAGGAACATGGTAAAGAACGCTAGTCCCGGAGTCCTTACAATGCATAGTTAAGCAAACCTTAGAATAAGCTCGGTTCGTCAAACTCTCCATAGATATTCCGGAAAATCGCGGTCATTTCGCCGAGCGTCGCATACGCTTTGCAGCATTCCACGAGATAGGGCATGACGTTCTTGCCCTCTTTGGTTGCCTGCTCAAGCGCTGCGAGGGTTCGCGCCACGTCGCGGTTATTCCTCTCCCGCTTCACCTGCTTGAGCCCTTCAATCTGCTTTTCCGCCGATTCCCAGTTGTACTCGTGGAGTTCCACGTCCATCGGCTGCTCGTCCGTGTAAATGTTCACACCGACCTTGAGGAGTTCTCCTGACTGGATACCCTTCTCGAACTCGTAAGCCTGCCGGGCAACCAGTCTCTGAATGTAGCCGGTCGCCACGGCTTGTGTGATCCCGCCTGCCTTCTCTATGCGCCCCATCTCTTCTTCGATCTTCTGCTCCATCTCCTTCGTGAGCGTTTCTATGAAGTAGCTTCCTGCCAGGGGATCAACGGTGTCCCGCAGGCCCATCTCATCCATGAGCAGTTGCAGCGTGCGTAGGGAGATGATGGCTG
>Ga0209039_10003638_pt1 | contig 11875 bp, 6 predicted proteins | sample BogFormECP12_OM1_FD_188238 | JGI IMG/M metagenome (GOLD analysis project Ga0209039, IMG submission 188238) | Bog forest soil microbial communities from Calvert Island, British Columbia, Canada - ECP12_OM1 (SPAdes) (version 2) | ecosystem: Environmental > Aquatic > Freshwater > Wetlands > Bog ...
CATGCTGCCCAACGACTCGCTCAACCCCATCTTCCTGGCAACAGTACAGGCCACCGAGGAAGCTGTGATCAACGCCATGGTAGCCGCCGAGACCATGACCGGCATCAATAATCACACGGTGGCTGCACTGCCGCACGATCGCCTGCGCGAGGTGCTGAAGAAGTACAACCGGCTTGCGAAATAGGGGGTTGGCGATCTGTTCGCTCACCGCGGGGGCACGGAGACGCGGAGGAAATTGTTGATTGTTGATTGATCATTGATGATTGGATGTACACGTCGACGAGGCGGTTCAATCAACAATCAAAAATCAACAATAGCGTCATTCCGGCCCATAGGTCCCGGTCCCACGGCGGAACTCCTCTGGTTCGATCCCGAACCGCTTCAGCATGGATTGCAGAGTCGTTCTCTTGACGCCCAGCCGGCTCGCGGCCCCATCCGCTCCCGACAGCACGCCCCTGGTTTCCTGCAGAATGCGAATAATGTGCTCACGTCCTATTTCTCTAAGGTCGTCGCGCGACAGGCTCTGCGATGCATTCAGTTCCAAAGGTGGTGCCGCCAGCACTTCTCCTTTGGTCAGAATCACCATGCGTTCGATCATGTTTTCGAGCTCGCGGATGTTCCCGGGCCAGCTCCAGTTCTGCAGCACTTTCACGGTTTCGTCCGGAATAGTTTCAATACGTTTGCCCATGCGCACCGCATGCTTCTCGACGAAGTGACGAACCAGGACAGGAATGTCGGATCGCCGTTCGCGCAATGCCGGCATCGAAATGGGAAAGACGTTGAGACGATAGAACAGGTCTTCCCGGAATCTCTTCTCGGCTACATCTTTTCTCAGGTCGCGGTTGGTGGCAGAAATGACGCGCACATCAACCCGCACCGTCCGGACGCCGCCCAGCCGTTCAAATTCCCGGTCCTGCAAAACTCGCAGCAGCTTGGGCTGCAGCTCCAGCGGCAACTCGCCGATCTCGTCCAAAAACATCGTGCCCTTGTCCGCCATTTCAAGCCTGCCGATCTTTTGGTTCACCGCGCCGGTGAACGCTCCTTTTTCATGCCCGAACAGCTCGCTTTCCAGCAACCCCGTGGGCACCGCCGCGCAATTGAGCTTGATGAAATTCTTGTCCTGCCGCGCACTCAGCGAATGGATCGCGCGCGCCACCAGCTCCTTCCCCGTGCCGGTCTCCCCCAGCAGCAGGACTGTGGAATCGGTCGGGGCCACCACTTTCGCACTCTTCAGCACGTCCCGCAGAGCGGGACTCTGTCCGATGATGTGTTCAAATCCGAGTCCCCCCCCAATTTCACCTTCCAGATATGACTTTTCCTGGACGAGTTTATCCCTTTGCTCTGCCAGGCGGTCCGCGAGTTCCCGCAGCCGGGCTACATCCACGGCAGCGCCCGTGATTCCAACCACGCCTTGCGACGCATCGCGCAGCGGCTCCAGCGTGAAGTCGAAAAAATACTTCTTGCCGTTGTGCGGGACCGTGACCTCCTCACGCACACCGGTGCCCGTCTCCAGAACTCGCCGTTTGACTTCACTCAAGGCGCGCGCCTGGTCCGCGCCGATGAGCTCATCGTCAGTCTTGCCGATGATCACTTGCCGCACAAAAAGATGCGGGTTGTAGACCCAGGTATAGCGCAGGTTCCGATCCTGACAGAAAACGGTCATTGGAGAGTTCTGGATCGCCACCCGGAAGCGCTCTTCGCTTTCTACCAGACCGTGCTCGGCTTTCCTCTGCGCCTCTTCCGCCTTCACGCGCTTCGTGATGTCCCGCTGAATCCCCCATGTCCGCATCAACTTGCCGTTCTCCACGATCCCGATCAGGCTATTCAAAAAGACCTTGGGATTGCCGTGGAGGTCCACTTCATGGGACTCGCGCTCCACCACCCGGAATCCTGAGCGAACGTATTCCCGGGTAAGCTCGATGTTGTGCGGATCGCTCGGGTCGAGTGTCTCCGTCAGTCGCTTCCCCAGGAAGTCCCGCGCCGAATTGTGACCGTACATCTTGGCCATCGCGTCATTGCATTCCGCCAGGCAGGAACCGTACAGGATGCCGTGCACTAATTCGTCCTCCGGCAGATCGATGGGAACCGGCTGGTCCAGATCTTCCCGGAAGATTCCCTCCGAACTCTGCGCCACGAAATTGCGGTAGTTCTGCTCACTGCCCTGCAACGCATCCTCGGCCTTCTTTCTTTCCGTGATGTCGATCACGGTCGCCTGAAACAGATCGCGATCCTCTTGCAGGCCCAGCCGTACGCTGTTGAGCAGCACGCAGAACTTAGAACCGTCTTTGCGCTTCAGCCACGCCTCGCGGTTGAAGATAATGCCTCGCTGTTTCACCTCGGCAACGAGTTTTTGGCGCTCGGCCGGATCCACGTAATAATCCGGCATCATTTTCCCTTGAACCTCCGCCGCATTGTCGTATCCCATCATGCGTGCGCAAGCGTCGTTGCATTCGACCACGCTCCCGTCGTCGGCATCTAGAATCACTACGCCGGCGACATTTCGTTCGAAGAGCAGCCGGTAGCTTTGTTCCGAGCGGCGCAGCGCCTCCGCTGCCTGCTTGCGCTCGGTGATATCTTCAACCGTGCCCTCGTAGTACGCTATCTCTCCTTCTTTATTGCGGATGGCTTTGGCGCTCTCGCGGACAAAAATCGCTGCGCCGTCTCTCCTCGTCCATGATGCTTCGAGTCCCCTTACTTCTCCCTCATTTGCAAGCCGACGCTGGAACTCAGCACGCTCATAACCAGGCTCAAAACCCTCTTCTTCAAGGTTGCGCTGAGACAACTCTGAGAACGAAGAGAAACCCAGCATCTTGACTAAAGATGGATTTGCCAACAGCACTTTTCCGTCTGGGGTAGTGCGGTAGAGGCCGATGGTCGCGTTCTCGTAGAGACTCCGGAATCGCTCCTCGCTCTCGCGCAAAGCCTTCTCAGCCTGCTTGCGCTCGGTCACGTCATGTGCCATACCGCGGACAATCGGCGACGCCACTCCCTCGGTGCGCAGCGTATTGTTGTACTCCCAGGTCCTGCGTTCTCCACTCCGGGTCAAAACGCTTAACAAGCCTTTGTCCGCGCCGGCTGTCCTGATCCTGGCCAGGTAGGCGTCGAATTGTTCTCGAAACTCCGGAGCGATCAATTCCCGCATCGGGATCTGCAGCAGTTCGGCGACGTCGTACCCAAGGACCCGCGCCGGAGCCGGATTCACTGAGATCAGCCTTCCCTCCAGATCGTGTGTGCAGACCAGGTCCTCGCTGTGCTCGACCAGGTCGCGGTACCGGTCTTCGCTCTCGCGCAGAGCCTGCTTGGCTCGGTTGTGGCTGTGGGTCAGGACCGTGAGAAACACTCCCAAAAGAACGAAAAGGATCTCTCCGATCAAACCCTCCGGAGTGCGAATCCTGAAAGAGTTAACCGGTTCGAGAAAGAAGAAATCAGCCGCTGTGGCCGCGAGGACCGTAGCGAGGATTCCCGGTCCGAAGCCTGCGTACATCGCGACCAGCACTACAGCTGGAAAGTACAGAACGAACGCCGTGTGCAATGGACCCAACTGCTGCAGGCCGAATGTGAGGGCTGTTGCGGCCGCCACAGCCAGCACGGCAAACCCGTAGCGCCGCGGCCAGGTGCGCAGCCAGTGCGGCGACGCTCCAAAGGGTTCCCTTCGATCGGCAGAACTCATAGCCAACCTCTACTTCTCGGGATTCCCGGGTTCTGTAATGTGTGCTGAGTTCAGTAAACGCCGTCGCCGATCAACTTCTCGTGGGACGAACGGAGACTGGATCTGACCTCAGGTCGATCCTATCCGCCGGGGGAGGTAGCAGACAGCGTCCAGCATTATCCCGCTGGCGACTCCAGTCAGTGATCGTAATCACAACTTGTCTACTTTGTTACGAAAACCGAACAAGCCGCAAAATGGCGAAAGGGGAACGGCCGGGCCCCGTTTTGCGCGTCGGTTGCGAAAGGGAGGGTTTTGGCTTTGCTGTCAGGCTAGTCCTTTACTGCTCTGTCGGTAATCTCCAACCCCTTGTCAATAATGGCAAACGCCTCGCGCAGCTGCTGCTCGTTAATGCACAGCGGCGGGTTGGTAAAGAACGTATTCCACCGCACCAGCGTGTACAAGCCCTGCTCGCGGAAGTAGCGTCCCAGAGCGGCCATCTCCTCCGATGTGCCGTTGAACGGCGCCATCGGCTGGCGCGTCTTTCGGCTGCGCACCAGTTCGACAATGCCGAACAACCCGATCGAGCGCACTGCTCCCACCGACGGATGCCTGGCCTGCAGCTCAGCGCCGAGCTTTTTCATCACTCCGCCCATCTTCTTCGCGTTCTCGATCAAGTGGTCCTCTTCATACACCCGAATCGTCGCCAGCGCCGCCGCGCATCCCATGGGATGTGAGTTGTAGGTCAGTCCGCCGTAGAACACCTTGTCCTGGAAGTGCTGCGCGATGTGATGCCGCATTCCCACCGCCCCCAGCGGCAGGTAGCTTGACGTCAATCCCTTGGCCATGCAGATAAGATCAGGCACGACCTTCCAGTGATCGACCGCGAACCATTCTCCGGTGCGGCCGAATCCCGCCATGACTTCGTCGGCGATCATCAGAATGCCGTACTTGTCGCAAAGTTTGCGCAGGCCCTCGAGGTATCCGTCCGGTGGAATCAGTATGCCGTTCGTGCCCGTGACCGGTTCGAGAATGAAGGCGGCGATCGTCTGCGGACCTTCCAGTTGCATGGTCTCTTCGATCATGGCGAGCGAGGTCTCCGCCGACTCCCACCCGCGTTCGATGCCGTGATACGGATCGAGCACGCGCACCACGCCCGGAATGCCCGGCTCGGCAGGCCAGCGCCGCGGGTCGCCCGTGAGCGAGATGCTGCCCGCCGTCGCCCCGTGATAAGAGCGGTAGCGCGCCATGATCTTGTGCCGCCCCGTGAAAAAGCGCGCAATCTTGATTGCGTTCTCGTTGGCCTCAGAGCCTCCGTTGGTGAAGAAAAACGTGTCAATGTCTCCCGGAGAAATCTCGGCGAGCTTCGCGCCCAGCCGCGCGCGCGGCTCGTGCGCCATGAACGGATTGGCGTAGCACAATGTCTCCGCCTGCTCCTGAATCGCGCGGATGACGCGCTCGTCGCCGTGGCCGATATTGACCGACATCAACTGACTGTTGAGGTCAATGAAGCGTTTGCCCTCGGGCGTCCAGAAATAAATGCCCTTGGCCTTGGCGACCGGAATGGGGTCAACCTTCGATTGCGCCGACCACTCGTAGAGTGTGTGCTTCCTGGCCAGGTCAACCATCTCCTGCCCGGTCATAGCGGGATTAGCAACGGTAGTAGTCATATGCTCCTCTAAAACCTGTTCACCACAGAGGCACAGAGACACAGAGACAAACTTTATAGAACAATTCTCTTGATTCCGCGAGTCAGCACTGGAGTATTGAAGTTAATCAACAAACCGACATGCCGGCTCGACAGCTTCAGGTAGGTCAGAAGCTGTGCTTCGTGAACGGGCAGAATCTTCTCAACTGTTTTCAGCTCGAGTACGACTTCTTGTTGAACGATCAGATCGATCTTGTACCCACAATTGAGTTGAACGCCTTTGTAAGAAACGGGGAGGTCGACCTGCCGCTCAAACGTCAGGCCGCGCAGGTGCAACTCATGACATAAGCACTCTTCGTACGCTGATTCGAGCAGCCCCGGACCAAGAAGCCGATGAACCTCAATGGCAGCCCCAATGATAGGAGCGGTCCGAGGATCTCTTTCCTCGTTTTCTCTGTGCCTCTGTGCCTCTGTGGTGAGAATTTTCACGGCTCTTCTCGGATTAAAACTTCCTTGAGTGCTCCTTGGCCCAGCGTTCGACAACAACTTTCTTGTCGGTGTAGAACTCGATGGCGTCGCGGCCTTGGCCGTGGAGGTCGCCGAAGAAGCTGTTCTTCCATCCGCTGAACGGGAAGTAGGCCATGGGCGCGGCGACTCCGATGTTAATCCCGATGTTGCCCGCGGGTGCTTCGTAGCGGAAGCGGCGTGCCGCCGATCCGCTCGAGGTGAACAACGATGCTTGATTGCCGTAGGCGCTGCGCTCGAGGAAAGCCAACGCTTGGTCCAGATCATCAGCGTGCACCAGGCTGAGCACCGGACCAAAAATTTCCGTGTCCGTGATCTCGCTCGTCGCCGGCACGTCGTCGAGGATCGTCGGCTTCACGAAGTTGCCCGACTCACACTTCGGAATCTTCGCCTTGCGGCCGTCGAGCAGAACTTTCGCGCCCTGCTTCTCGCCAACGCCGATCAGCGATTCGATACGCTCTTTGCTCTGCGGAGTAATCACCGGGCCCATCTGTACTCCGTCTTCCAGGCCGTTGCCGACGCGGAGTTTCGAAGCAGCGTCAGCGATCGAGTCACGGAAAGTCTTCTGCGCCTCGCCGATGGCCACCGCGACCGAAACCGCGAGACAACGCTGCCCGGCGCAACCGAAGGCGCTGTCGCTGATAATCTGTGTGGCCATCGGCATGTCGGCGTCAGGCAGGATGATTACATGATTCTTGGCTCCTCCCTGGCATTGGCAGCGTTTCCCATTCTGCGCCGAGCGGGCGTAGATGTAGCGCGCGACTGGAGTCGAGCCGACGAAACTGATGGCGCGGACTTTTGGATGGTCGATGAGCGCATCGACCACGGCCTTGCTGCCGTTGACCAGGTTCACAACGCCCTTGGGCAGGCCGGCCTTTCCCAATAGCTCATAGATATAGCGCATGGTCAGTGGCACGCGCTCGCTCGGTTTCAGAATGAATGTGTTGCCGGTGGCGATGGCGTAGGGGAGATACCAGAACGCGATCATGCCGGGAAAATTGAAGGGCACGATGGCCGCGACCACGCCGAGCGGCTGGCGAATCATCATCTCGTCGATGCCGCGGGCAACATCTTCCAAGTTGTAGCCCTGCATCATCATGGGGATGCCGCAGGCCACCTCGACATTTTCGATGGCGCGGCGCATCTCGGCCTTGGCTTCGGTGAAGGTCTTACCGTTTTCCATGGTGATGACGCGGGCAACGTCGTCAATGTGCTCTTCGAGCAGCATCTTGAGCTTGAACAGCGGCTGGATGCGGTCTTCCGGCGGTGTACGGCGCCACTCGGAGAATGCGGCGGCGGCGGCTTCGACCGCGGCGTTCACGTCAGCCGCGTCGGCGAGCGGAACGCTGGCCAGGACTTCGCCCGTGGCGGGATTGATGACATCGCGCCATTCCGAAGCACGCGACTCGGTCCATTGGCCGTTGATGTAGTTGGTGAGCCGGGTGATGGGAGGTGCGGCTATGCTCATGGTGAACCTCAGCGCGAAGAGTACACCTGCAACTGAACCTTAATTCTGACACAAACCCGACATCGTGCACCGACGACCGCAGCCGAGCTTTGCTCGGCCCGTCCGGGTCAAAGACCCGGACCCACACAACCATCTACAACTCAGACCAACTGCGCGACTGCGCCCTTCTGGTCACACACCGTCGCAATCGCCGACTCCAGCACGTCGAGTGCTTCGTCCATCTGCTCGTTGGTGATGACCAGCGGGACCAGCACACGGATGACGTTGGAGTACGAACCCGCCGTAATCGTGATCAGGCCGTGCTCGTAGCAGTACTGCGTGATCTTCTTGGTTTCTTCGGCAGCGGGCGCCTTGGATTCCTGAGACCGCACCAGTTCGATCGCCTGCATGCCTCCGAGGCCGCGCACGTCTCCGATGATGGGCCAGCGGCGCTGCCATTCGCGGGCACGGCGCTGAAAGCGGTCGCCGAGTTCGTTGGCGCGAGTCAGCAGGTTCTCGCGCTCAAACAAGTCGAGCACAGCTAACGCAGCCGCACAGGAAAGCGGATTTCCGGCGAAGGTTCCACCGAGACCGCCGACCGCGGGGGCATCCATGATTTCAGCGCGGCCGGTCACGGCGGCCAGCGGCAGTCCTCCGCCAAGGGATTTCGCGGTCACGAGAATATCGGGCTCGATGCCGTAACGCTCGCTGGCAAATAGCGCGCCGGTGCGGCCGAAGCCGGACTGGACTTCGTCTGCGATGAAGAGGATGCCGTGCTTGTGGCAAAGATCGACAAGGACCTTGAAGTAGTCGGGCGGAGGCGCGATGAATCCGCCTTCTCCCAGGACCGGCTCGGCGATCACCGCGGCCACTTCCTCGTTCGCCACCACACGTTTGAACGTATCTTCGAGATGACGCGCGCAGTAGAGGTCGCATGACGGATACTTCATCGAATAAGAGCAGCGATAGCAATAGGCAAACGGCACCCGGTACACTTCGCCGGGAAACGGAGCGAATCCAGCCTTATACGGATGCGTCTTGCTGGTAAGCGCCAGCGTCATCATGGTGCGTCCGTGGAACGCGTCCTCGAAAGCAATGATGCCGGGGCGCTTGGTGTAGGAGCGGGCAATCTTGACTGCGTTCTCCACGGCCTCGGCGCCACTGTTCACGAAGATCGTCTTCTTCGCAAATTTGCCTGGAGTCACTTCGTTCATGCGCTCGGCAAGACGGACATAGCTCTCGTAAGGCGTAACCTGGACGCAGGTGTGCAGAAAGCGGTCGAGTTGCTCTTTGACGGCGCCGACCACTTCCTCGCGGCGATGGCCCACGTTGAGGCATCCGATGCCGCCGGCGAAATCGAGATAGCGGTTGCCATCAACATCTTCGAGCCAGGCGTCTTCAGCCTTGGCCACATAGATGGGCGTGCCGTGAGAAAGGCCGCGGGGCACGGCTTTCGCGCGGCGCTCGGAGAGGGCCTTCGACTTCGGGCCCGGGATCGGAGTGCGGAGTTGAATAGTGGACATAGTTAAACACCTAGGGGTCAGGGGCCAGGGATCAGGGGTCAGTACTGGCAACTGACCACTGACAACTGGCAACTGCTTCTCAGTACCAGCCGATCGGCGCTTCGTTCAGGTTGATGTGAACCTGCTTGGTTTCTAAGTACTCTTCGATACCCCACGGGCCGAGTTCGCGGCCGAAGCCGGATTGCTTGAAACCTCCCCAGGGAGCCTCGACGTACGTAGGCTGCATGTGGTTGACCCAGACGATCCCGGCACGCAGAGCTTTCACGGCGCGCATCGCTCTGAAAATGTCGCGCGTCCAGACGGCGGCGGCAAGGCCGTAGGGAGAGTCGTTGGCGATCCTCATGGCATCTTTTTCGTCTTCGAACGGGATCACGGCGGCGACTGGACCAAAGATCTCTTCGCGGGCGATGCGGGCGTTGTTCGACACGTCGTAGAAAATTGTCGGCTGCACGTAGTAGCCCTTGGCGAATTTCTCGGGGCGTCCGCCGCCGAAAGCGAGTTTGGCTTCTTTCTTGCCGATGTCGAGATACGAGTTGACGCGGTCATACTGCTCCTTGCTGACCAGCGGACCCATCTTGGTGTCGCGATCAAGCGGAGGGCCGAGCTTGATCTTCTTCGCTTTTTCGCTCATGGCCTCAACGAAATTCTTGTAGATAGACTTCTGCACCAGGATGCGACTCCCCGCTGAGCAGACTTCGCCTTGATTGATAAAAACACCGAAGAGCGCGCCGTCAATGGCGGCTTCGAAATCGGCGTCGGCGAAGAAGATGTTGGGCGACTTGCCGCCGAGTTCGAGCGTGACGCGCTTTACCGTGTCGGCGGCCTGTTTGACGATGATCTTGCCGACGGCGGCGCTGCCAGTGAAAGCGATCTTGTTGACGTCGGGGTGCTGGACGATCGGAGCGCCGCAAGTTTCACCGAAGCCGGTGACGATGTTGATCACGCCGGGCGGTACGCCGCAGTCGGCAAAGTGGCGGGCGAGTTCGAGCGCGGTGAGCGGCGTTTGTTCGGCGGGCTTGAGGATGCAAGTGCATCCGGCGGCAATGGCAGGCGCGAGTTTCCACGCGGCCATGAGCAGCGGATAGTTCCAGGGGATGATCTGTCCGGCGACCCCGACTGGCTCTTTCAGAGAAAGCGACATTGCGTTGTCGGGAACCGGATTGACGGAGCCGGTCACCTTCGTCGCCAGGCCCCCGTAGTATTCGAAGCAGGTCGCCACGTCGGTGAGATCGTACTCAGCCTCGACGATGGGCTTGCCCGTGTTGCGGCATTCGAGTTCGGCAAGCGCCGGCAGATTCTGGCGGACTTTATCCGAGAGGCGGAAAAGGACGCGGCCCCGTTCTTGCGCCGTGGTGGTCGCCCACGGGCCCTCCTCAAATGCAGCCTTCGCGGCGGCGACGGCGCGGTTGACATCGTCGGCAGAGGCGTCGGGGACCTGCGCGATGACCTCTTCGGTCGAGGGATCGTAGACGGGGAATGTCTTCGCGGACTTGCTTGCGACCCATTCCCCGTTGATGAACATCTGGTAAGTCTTCACGTCGGTTGTGACTCCGGCGGGCATAACATCCTCCACGATTTTCAGTGCGCCGAGTTACTTCCGGCGCCGACGGGCGCTTCGCCCGCTACGACAAGAACTGGTTGCGGCGCTTTGCGGCGCCCGTAGACGAAGAAGAAAAATGCGGCGAGGCCGATGAAAAAGAGCGTGCCGCCAAACATCCATAATTCATAGGACCACAGCGAGGTGATCTGCTGGGCCGGAAAAAACACTAACGCGATGCCGAGAGTCGTGGTCAGGAAACCGCTCATGCCAGCCACGAGCAGGGTGGTCCGGCCGTACTGGCCGTGCGGTTTCGTTTCCGTCACCGCGAACTTCACCAGCGCGCCGAACATGTAAACGAATGGAACGAGTTGAAGAACGACGGCGAGCGACAAAAGCTTTTGGAAGACTTCTCCGGCGCCGGCGGGACTCAGATACAAACGCGGCAGCAAGCCCAGAATTCCCATGAGTTTGTCCCAAAACCACCAGCCAAAAAAATTCCCGAGAACCAGCAGGCCAGAAACGATTCCCTGCACGATCAGCGCGGCATACGGCGTGGCGTAACGCGGGTGCACGTGGCCGAGCCACGAGGGCATGTAGGAGTCGAGTCCGGCGACGAAGGGAATGCGTGCCGAACCGCCCATCCAGGCTGATCCGATACCAGCGATCGAGAGGCTGAGCATGAGCGCGAAGGGCACGGAAATCCAGCCGACGCCGACGCGGCCTGCCATATGAGTGACGGCTTGCACGATTCCCTGAAGTACGTTGATGTTTTTCCCGACGGCGATTAGCAGGGTGAGCGTCGCGCCGACATAGAGCGCGCCCGAAATTACGCCGCCCCAGGCAACGGCACCGGGCAGAGTACGGCGCGGATCCTGGATTTCGTCACCCATAACGGAGGCGAGTTCGAGGCCGACCAGGCCGAAGCAGATCACACCAAAGGAATTCAGCACGAATCTTGGGTCCGCTGGAATCTTGAAGTCGGCGGCGCTGATCGTGGTTCCGTAACGCGAGCAGACAATCACGCCGAGACCGATCAGGACAGCCGCAGCGATGAAGGTCCCTATGGCGCCGAGATTGTTAATCCACTTGCCCACACCGAGACCAAGAATGTTGAGCACGGTAAGAAACACGAGCAGCGCGATCGATGCCGTCGAGGCAAAGGTCCTGCTATCGGCCAACCCCTGGTGGCCCGGTCCAAGCACGTAGACCGACACGCCGACGAAATAGAGCATGACCGTCGGCACGTAGAGCATGTTGTTGGTCCAGTAGCACCAGCCGGAGAGGAATCCATGAAAATCGCCAAAAACCTCCTTAGCCCAGAGATATACACCGCCTTCGCCGGGATAGCGGTGGGCGAGTTCGATGACCGCGATGCCTTGCGGCCAGAAAAAAAGCAGGAGGGAGATAATCCAGAGCCAGACGGTGACGCCGCCGTTGGCGGCAATCGAGGGAACGACGTTGAGATTGAATACGGCGACCACGAACAGCAACACCAGATCGCGGCGCCCGAGGGCGCGGATCAGGTGAGGCTGAGCGGCGGATTGGG
>Ga0209039_10003639_pt1 | contig 11874 bp, 11 predicted proteins | sample BogFormECP12_OM1_FD_188238 | JGI IMG/M metagenome (GOLD analysis project Ga0209039, IMG submission 188238) | Bog forest soil microbial communities from Calvert Island, British Columbia, Canada - ECP12_OM1 (SPAdes) (version 2) | ecosystem: Environmental > Aquatic > Freshwater > Wetlands > Bog ...
CCATCCTTCAGCCTTACGGCTGTCAAGAGGAACTTTCTACTTGGCTCAAAGCGGAACTTTTCACTTGGCCGCGACACGGCGTGGCCGCCATGGATCACCCGGCTTTTATTGTGATAGACTCTGAGGCCATGTGGCGTCGAGCTCTGATTGTTGTCCCTTGCGGTTTGCTTCTGTTCGCACAAGCGGCCGACCCCAGAGCCGCTTTCGCGAATCTTTATAAGATGGCGTCTGAAATGGCGAATCAGGTACCGCCCGACCCCAACTATGACGAGGTTACCGACAGTTTTCCCTATCCCTCAGACGTGATTAAGGCGTGGAATAACAGCCTCACACCCGGAAATTCAGCGATTTCGGCTGATGACAAGAAGACCCTGGTCGACTGTTCGGCTAATCTGAAAAATGCCATCGATGAAGCGGAGCGGGGCGACAGGCTCTATCTCACCAAGGTTGCGACCCAAAAACAACCGCCCCCCACCCAAGCTCAGATAGACCAGGCAAAGGCGGACATGAATGCTTTGTATACCCAGGCGAAAGCGGATGTGGCGAAATGCGTCGCCGCCAATGATCTGGCAACAGGCGCGCTTAAGTCCGTGCCCGCGCCGCCGGGTGGGGTGGGCCAAAACGTCCAAACGCCACCGGCGCCGACGCCGCCCTACAACCCCGTTTACGCGGACCCGCTGCCGGCCATGTACGGCGCAACCACAGTCAACGGCGAGAAATTTACCCTGAGCACAGTCGCGGGACGCCTTGTCGGTCAGGGCTATCAAGGTCCGGTGGTGGGAGCTTACGGGACAACCGCTTTCAGCAAAGCCAGTTACACTTTTACGTCGACGACCCAAGTCACGATCACCGCCATCTGGGACAAATCGGGAAAGCCGATTACCCTGAACAGGCCGGTTACGATCGACATGAATCCGAAATAGTCACTCCGCGGCAGCGCGGCCCGCCCCACCCCAACCTGTGGTGCACGCTGGCGGATTGTCGCCTGACCGCTCGCGCCCAACACGCTGCTGAAATGGATGAAGGAGCCCGAATTCGACGCGGAACTCCGGTCGCGATTATTTCGCAGCTCAATACCCTGCCTGCATGTGCCCCCTGTCAACGCTTCGATGGCAGCCTCGCAGCTGGCCATGCATGACTCGGGGTCAGGATGGTCTGCTATACCCTTCCTCTATGACTCTTCCATTCACTACTCCACGCCGGTTTATCCCGGCAAACTCCGCAGCCTGCTAGTCTAGTTCCCCGCTAAATCCTTCGCGCGGCCGTGGTCTGCGCCCACATGGCGCGCGGGGCTTTCCGGAGATCTTCCCAATCAGATCGCGCCAGGCAGTTTCTCACTCGGGTACTTGGCCGTGAATTGGGGAGAGCCTTGAGAGAATCAACGCTGCCCCCGCTAGGTCTTCGAGCGGAGGCGCGAAAACCACTTCCTTTTCTTGACCTCCATCTCAGCGATCGGGAGGTCCGCGCCGGTCAGAGCAGCATGTGGGTCGTCCTCCAGCAGGAGACGCGCTGTCTCTTCCCCGTAGTGTCGCGCGATATAGCGCCATGCCTCATCCAGAAGCGGCGGGCGATGCTTACAGTCGTGCGCATCGCTGGCCAGGAAGTGCACCAGGCCGCGCTTCATCAATTCGTCGCTCGCCGATTTCGCGGCTTTCCCGAACCTTCCAAGGAACGATTGCGCCGTTACCTGTAACAGGCAGCCTTGCCGGACCCACAACTCCAACTCGGGCAGTTTCTTCTGTAACAGCGGATTCCGCTCGGGATGGGTTACGATGGGTCGCAATCCCGCCGCCAGCATACGGGAGAAGATGCTGTCCATGGTCTTGGGGACCATGTTGTCGGCGAACTCCACCAGTAAGTAACCCTTGTGATCGATGGAATATTTGCCGGGCGAAGCAATGGCGTCTTCGATGTTCTCGGGCGTCAGGTGAAAATCGCACCCGTAGTGAATGCGCACCGCGACACCTGCGGCCCGCTGCAGTTCCGCGATCTTCTGTTCCACCACCGTGGGATGGAAGGCAAACTGACTGTTGGCGTGTGGCGACGCCACAATATCGGTGGTGCCCGCCTCGGCCGCCATGCGAACCATGGACAGCGCTTCTTCGAACGTGCGGGCTCCGTCGTCCTGATCGGGAAGAATGTGGCTGTGGATGTCAACCATCGCGGTTGCGCCCGGGGCGGTGACCACCAGTATGACAAAAACAGCAATGGCTCTGTAGCAAGGAGTACAGAGCCATCAACACTGTAATTTCAGCGGATCCTTCACGCGGCTCGGCCCGCAGCGCGGCGCCTCTTCAGGACCACCCCGCCCAGCATCGCTAGGCCGGAGCCTAGCAGCAGAATAGTGCCGGGCTCGGGAAGGTAAACATCGTACTCGTCACTGCAGCCGGGGCCGCAGGGCTGGTACACGGTTTCGGGGGGCGTGTATTGTATAAAGAAGTCCGAATCAATGCCAACGCCATACAGGGCCTGATCGTAACTTTGAACGGTCGAGGCCGCTGGGAAAGCCCCCGTCCAGTACACGTCGAGGGTGTCGCTGGCAAAGCCCCCGCCTTGATCGCCTGGCCAGTAGAGGGCAGTCTCCCAGAGATTCTCGTTGTACAAGCCGTTAGGGCCGCCATCGTCGGTCATTGTGCTGGGATTGCCGTTAATCACGACGAAGTAAGCGGACCCGACGACATTATCTGAAAGAGCCGCGCCACCATCCGTCATGAGCGGCGTCAGGTTAAAGCTATAAGAGGCGACGTCGGAGTACAAGCTGCAGTCGAAATACGCGTACAGGGTACCACCTATGTTGAATGGCGCCCCCGGGAAGTTGGTACAACTGGAAATCCCTGCGGAAGCCGCGACAGTTGCTCCGAAACTCGTTTGTGCGAGCACAAGTGCGATGGCAATAAAAAGCAAGGCCCGTATTCTCATTGGTCTAAACTCCGAAATTCCCCAATAGTTGACTGTACGCTCGCTTGCCATAAATATCAAGGGATCTGGTGATTTTGCTCAACTTGAGCGGTACTACTCCATAGCCCCAATGAGCTATTGCCTGCGCTTTGTTTCGCCCAATGAGTCCATGTATACGATTTGTATAGTGCAAAAACGAACAAGAACAGATCCAAGAGCCTCCAAATGAGATTGACCTAAATGACTGCTTGACGCTTTCTGCCGAGCCGGCCTATACTAGAGTCGCCATGAACCAGATCACGAAACGACTGGGGAGAAAACTGATCGTCGGTCTGTTAACGTCGATCTTCCTGATAGTGGCCGGCCTCGCGACGCTGACCGTATATACGGCCCATGCTTACGCGGGGACCAGTTCCCGACTAAGCGGATTCCCTGGGCTGCTGCAGAGGATGGGGTTCGTTAATACCACCTGCGTCACCAAACCCGGCGGCACCGTGTGCAACGGCGGATGCGGGTGCACCGTAAGCGGCAACCCCGGGAGTTGTAAGAACACGGCGGCACTCGGGAATACTCCGGTTTGCACATGCGTGGCGAACCCCATCAGCCATTAATGCCAGAACCTCGGGACTTGTGCTGAGCGGGGTTTTCCGCGGCCAAAACGCCGAGCAGCACGAAGAGCCACACCTCCAGTACAGGGTCCTGCAGTGGGAAATCCACCATGCTGTGAACGAAGACCGTTAGCACGCCTATCCCCCACAGAGATTTTACGGCTTTCGGAACGCTCCATGCTGCAATACACAGGACCAGCAGGCTGAATGGAATCCCACCATCGGCGGCCCACTCCATCCAGTCGTTGTGAGCGTGGTTCACTATCCTCCCAAAGTCCACCGTGGCAAATTTCGGGTAGGCATTCTGGTAGTTCCCCAGGCCGAACCCGAAATATGGTTTGGCCCGCACCATCGTAAGCGATGCCGCTAGGATCTCCCTTCGGCCCTTCAGGGGATCGGGGTCTTGCAACCGGTTCCACAGCACGGTCCAGCCCACCACTGCTGTGAAAATGAAGACCAGAAGCCAGATGCCGGTCGTCGTCATACGCATCTTTCCGCGCGAAAAATAGCTCCGCATCCAAGCCAGCCCCGGCACCACGATGAGCTCCGCCGTCATCAGCAGTGTGCCCGCGCGCGAAGCTCCCGCAATGACTGACGCGTACATCGCCGCCCCCATGACGGCGAACCGCAACGGCCGCTGGCCCGCCAGCATATGCACAATGGCCAGCGGCAGCAGCATCTCCATGAAAGCCGCATATCGGTCGCGACTCACAAAGGGCCCCAGTACCGCCGGGTCGTAAGTCGGATAAAACCAGAAGATCTTGCCATTGGAACTGAAGTACTGAACCACGGACACCACGCTCAGCACGAAGGCAAAATAGAGCAGCAGATCCAGGAATCGGCGCCGCACCCGCTCCGCGGCGCACACCTGCATCGCCAGGAAAAAGGCCGCCAGATTCCCCATCCACGTCAGGACCGCCATCCAAGTCTCCCAGCGGCCGACGGTGCGGCCCGTCAAGAGCTGCATCAGTCCCCACGCCACCGTGCCGGCCAGCGGAATGAGAACGAAACTCCACTCCAGGGCGAAGGGCCGCCACAATATGGCCACCCCCCACAGCGTAGCCAGCAGAAACAGTCCCGCTTGAAAGAGGTTGGGAGTGATCCATCGGCCCGACAAGAACATCACCAGAACCGCAATCCAGATCGTGAATGCCAGAAAATAGGCCGAGCAGCTCTGCCATCGCCGGTTCACCGCGGGCCGGCTGGTCATCGGCCGTCCTCCGGTTCCAGCGTCAGTTTGAACTCCCGCAGAATGACCGAGCCCTCCATGCGCACGGTGCCCTGCATCCGCTGGTACCCGAACACCAGCCGCGCCAAGGTAGTATCCGCCGGCGTCGCAAAGCGGAACGCGCGATCCGCGTCGCCCTCCGACCCTCCTCGCAGCAGGCCCCCTCCATGCAACAGATCGCCGCCATTCGACCGCAGCACGCGGCACAACGCTCCCAGTTCAGCGGGGATACCGGTGGCCCGATACCGCACCGACAACACGTATTCCCGGTTGGGCAGCACTGGAACGTACTGGCTCAGAATTTCGCAGTCCTCCGGTTGCTGGCCCGTGAAACTCACGAATACCGCCGGCGGCTTCCCCACCCGCTCCAGATAGATTCCCTCGGGCGGTGTGAATCGCCAGTCGAATCCCGCGTTAAAATTCGGCGTCGCGAAATCGCCATTCGTGAGCGACCGGCCCATCTCCGCCGCCAGCGGCGCGTAGGGCAGCAACTTCCTCCGGTTCAGTTCATTCCATACCGCCAACGCCGGCCCGCTCTGGCCCACTTCCAGCAGGTAGTCGCTATAGTTCAGTAGTGCCTCGATATCCTCCGCGCCGGCCCGCGCCAACACCCGTTCCGCCACCGGCGCCGCCGCTTCCATCCGCTGTTCGCGTAGCAGAAACTCCAGGTACTGGCGCACCACCTTCTGGCGGTCGGGGATGGCTCTCTCCAGAATCGTCGGCGCATCCTGGCTCAAGCTCCAGCAATTGCGGAACAGCTCCGAGACGTCGTCGTACGACACCGCCAGCGCGGCCTTCACCACGGGCCAGAATTTCTCCGCGTCACCCCGGTGAAAATAGAAGTCCGACAAGACCCACCGCGGCGCGAAGTTGTTGTCCAACTGCATGGCGTGTATCAGGCTGGCTTCGGCCTTGCGGTAGTCGCCCTTTTCTTCCGCCGCCTGCCCCAACGCGATCCACAGCGTGGAATTAACGGGGCTCAGCTCCACCGCCTTCTCCAGAGAGACCACCGCGCGGTCGGGCTCGATTTCCGACCATCCGACGTAATACTCCGGATTCCCCGGGGCCAGCGCCACTGCCCGCCGGATCGCCTTCGGGTTCCACTTCAGATACACCCAGTCGGAAAGCTCTATCCGCAGCGTCCAGTACAGTCCCGTCGCCATTATGACCGTAGCCGCCAATCCAAAGATGCGTTCCAGCCGTCTCATAGTCAAATCCGGGAAATCTCGCTACGGCCCGTTCCCGCCGAAGCGCCCCGGCTGCGCCAGGTAGTACAGGAACACAAGGAATAACACCACACAAGTCCCCGCCACCAGAATGTGCCGAACCACCCGCCGCACCTGGCGCTTCCGCAATTCCGGCCGCGGATCCCTCGCTCCCGCATTCTCCGCAGCGTCGAATTTCGCCGTAAACCGGTAATCGCAAACACGGCATCGGAAGGGATAGTAACCGAGCCAACTCTGCAAACTCTCCCAGCCGCTCCTCCGATGCGAACGGTACACGCGGGCGCTCTGGCACTTCGGACAAAGCCGCCGCGGCCCGCCCTCGCTGGCGCCGGGCTCTACCACCTGGTGGTTGTCGGGCACGAAGCCAACATTCTACACGGAATCCCCGCCGGAGGCGGGGCACTGGATATAGGACCGTTTTGGGGATCTCGCGGGTTTGGCGCCTAGAGCGCCAGCCGTCGATACCGCATCGAACTTACGGCGGTCCTCGCCGCACCAGCGTCGCCATCCCCGAAGCCAACCCCATCCCTTGGCCCAGTTTGTCAGCGCTCCATTCCACCCGTAACGACCGCGCCGAAAGTAACTTCAACCGCACGCGCCCCGCCGCTCCGCCCGACCCGGTCCAATCCAGGTCTGCCGCCGGCTCGCGTACAGCCCCCGTAAACTCGAAGTCCACATATGGCGAGATCGGTCGCTCCCCCACCATGTACCGCGCCGAGTACTTCCCCTTCACTTGCCCCCTGGATTCCGATATCTCTATGTCGATATAGACCGGCGGACACATCCCATCCCCGTCCCACGACTTCGCCGATTTGGCCCAGTACCACTGTCCCCCAAATCCACCGGCTTGTGAATGATCGCTCCGTTCGGAATCGCCACCACCTCCAGTAACACGTCTGTCATTGTTATCGGGCGGAAGGAGTGGTTTGCCTAACTCCACATAGCTCGAAAATGCGGACGGCTCGGTTCCGTCTGGTTCTCCGACGCTGCCTTCGGCCTTCCGGTTCCGAACCGTAAACTGCCCCTCGGTGCGGACCGGCCACGCGCCCGGTCCCCTCTCTAACTGCTCTCCGGCAGAAACAATCCCCTCACCGTCGCCCGTAGGACGTTGCACTGCTGCGTCCTGCGACAGGAACAACGCAATCAACCCAAGTCCCACTATCCCCGCTCCCGGCCATGCAAACCGGCTCCAGCGCCATTTGTCGTGGAAGGGCACATCCACACCCCCCGAAGCCGTTCGGTATGCCCGCGTCCGCTCTCCAGCGGCGGCCGCCTCGCTCGCTTGCCGCCGCAGGCTGTGGTCATATGCTACCCGAAGCCTCGGTTCGGTGAGGGTCTCGAGAATCTTGTTTAGCCGTGACATCTGGATCCCCGCCAGGCGCCGCAGCGTCTCATCGGACTGCTGATCGGGATGCAGAAGCCGAGCCAAGCTCCGATAGGCCCGTCGAACTTCCTCGGCCGACGCCGTGTTCGGGAGGCCCAACTCCTCGTAGTAGTTCATCCTCGCACCAGGATTATAACCGCTCTTCACCACTTTCTCTTAGCATAATCAGGGCACAGTTAGCGGTCTTTTTGCGGGCCGCCGGCGATGCAATACCTGGATGCCCGATCCCGGGCTGCCATCCGACATCCAAACACGTTAATTCTTACCCCTGTGTCCGAAACATATTAGTAGCCCTTTTGGACTAAGTCAAATCCCCCGATCGACCACATCGCATCCTAATTCAGCCCGTTGCAGTGGATCGAAATCCCTATCTATGTGTTACTTATACCGATTCGGGCGACGCGCGGAAAATTTCAAAAAGGGAAACATAATGTCGCTGGGCTAGTGCTCTTCACGGAGGATCATGCAAAAATAACTTGCAAATGTATTCGAAACGTATATAATTACTTTTTTGGTTTTCGGAGGGTCCCGGAGGATACCTCAGGTGGCTGAGAAACGCGCCGAGGCCTGGTTGCCAAAAGGCCAGCCAGCGTTCGAAACGGGGTACGCGTGTGCCGACCATTTCTGACTATTGTTGTGTTTAAGCGGGTACTTACCGCACTTGGCCCCTTTTTGTGTGGGTTGACGCTGGCGTAATCCTCCATTGGGACTCACAATGGCGGAAGCCCGCCCGCGTGGCTTAAATGACTGCCTGTTACAGGTGGGGGATTTCTACACGACTTATAGCCGCGATAGCGGTTGAAGTCTCAGTGGGACTGCTCCGATGCTCACCGCCTGATAAGCAATAAACTAGACCTGAAAGACTGAAATAAGTGAACTGGTACGCACTCACAGTCAAGTCTCAGCACGAGAAGGCCGTTGATGAGCAACTCCAGGCCAAAGCGCTGGAAAGCTATCTGCCCCTCTATCGTGCCCGCAACCGCTGGTCCGACCGCATCAAGACCATCGATCTTCCGCTCTTCTCGCGCTACGTCTTTTGCCGCTTCGGCTTCGAAGATCGCCTGAAGGTGCTATCCGTGTCCAGTATCATCTCGATTGTCGGATTTGGCGGCAAACCCTGCCCCATCCCCGACCACGAGATCGAGGACATTCAAGCCGTGGTCGGCTCCGGTTTGCCCTTCTCCCCCTGGCCGTTCCTGCGCATTGGGCAGCGCGTGCGCATTGGTCAAGGCGCACTGGCAGGACTGGAAGGTATCCTGGCCCGGGAGAAATCCGGCTACCGGGTGATCGTCAACGTGGAACTACTCAATCGCGCCGTCGCTGTGGAGATCGAGCGGGACCTGGTCCGCGCAGTCGCCGGCGCCCTAACTGCACCCTCTTCTTCGCTTTCTAGGCTTTACCTTACCCGGTAGCCCCTGGACTGTCACAAGGAGTTCTATGGCATCCCTGCATCAGCGAAATCGCATCGTCGTTTTCCGCCTCTCGCAAGAGGAGTATAACCGCTTGAGGTCGGCTTGTGTTGCCGCCGGGGGCCGCAGTTTGTCTGACTTCACCCGCAGCGAGTTGCTTACCGTGGTCCAGACCGACGGTCACGGCTCCTTAATTGAACGGAAATTCGTTGAAATTGACCGGAAGCTGAGCGATCTGCACAATCTGATTCAACGCGTATCCGAGCGAATTTGTTCGCCGGCGGCGTCGTTAGCCGGAGACAACAATGGTTAAAGCCAGCCGAAACGCCAGTCTTGAGCCACCGATGAACGCCGCTAAACACCGATCAGGAAGAACTAGCCTGATCCGTGTTCATCTGTGTTCATCCGTGGCCATTCTTCTTCTCTCCACGTCCTCCTTCGCCCAGCTCCAGCCGGTAACCACGCAGAACCTTCCCGCGCATAAGATCCATCCCAACGATCTGGTGGGCGTCTCGGTCTATGGCGAGCCGGAACTCACCCGCACGGTCCGGGTCGGCGCCGACGGAACCATTCGCCTCCCCATGTTGAGAGAGAAGATCAAAGCCGATGGCCTCATGCCGGAAGAGTTGGAACAAGCCATCGTCCGCGCCCTGAAAACCCAGGAAATCCTGGTCGACCCCTTCGTCACCGTCACCGTCGCCGAGTACCACTCGCTCCCGCCCATCAGCGTGGCCGGCGCGGTGCGAACCCCCATCACCTTTCAACCCGTCGAAAAGATCACGCTCCTGGAAGCCATCACCCGCGCCGGAGGTCTGGCCCCCGAAGCCGGCTCCGAGATTCTGGTCACGGGTCCAATGTCGCCGGCCGCCGCCGGCACACCAGCCACTGACGCCACCTCCCTGGTCCGCCGCATCCAGGTAAAATCCCTGATCGAGACCGCCGATCCGGCCGCCAATCTTGTCCTCGAGGGCGGCGAAGAGGTTCGCGTCCCCGAAGTCGGCAAAGTCTACGTCGTCGGCAATGTCAAGAACCCCGGCGCCTTCCCCGTGCAGGATCCCGGAACTTCCATCCTCAAAGTGCTGGCCCTCACCCAGGGCCTGACCCCCTACGCCACCAATGAAGCCTTTATCTACCGGCGGGAAGCCGGCACCGTCTCGAAAAACGAAATCCCCGTCGACCTGAAGAAAATCATGGACCGCAAGTCGCCCGACGTCCCGCTCATGGCCAACGACGTCCTCTACATCCCCGACGCTCACAAGCGCCGCGCCACCATGTCCGCGCTGGAAAAAGTTTTCCTCTTCGGCGGCATCGCCGCCTCCGCCCTGATCTATGCGGCGGTGCACTGATCCGCTCCACCCAATGGTGAAAAATGCCTGAAGATCCTCGATCTCTCCCCGCTCCCGAGCCCCCGGGCCGCAACCTTCCCGTCCCCAGTGACACCTACCGCGCTGGCTGGTACGGATCGGAACCGGAACCGGAGCCGCCCGCCGTCTCCCTCGCCCATTATTTCTGGATCGTCAAGCGCCACCGCTGGAAGATCGCGGGCTTCGTCCTCACCTGCCTGATCTGCACCTACATCGTCTCCAAACGCCTCACCCCCATCTACGAATCCACGACCACGGTGGATGTCGATCGCCGCATGCCCACCGGCGTTGTGGGCCAGGAAGCCAACACCACCGCGGGTAATGACGCCGATCAGTTCCTCGCCACCCAAATCCGGCTCATCCAGTCCGATTCCGTGCTCCGCCCCGTCGCCCAGCAGTACCACCTTCGCGGTCTCGAAAAACAGGGGCAGGATGCATCGCCGGAACGCGCCGTCCGCATGCAGCGAACCCCCGTCACCCTGGCCAACCTCAAGGTCGTGCGCCCGCCCAATACCTACCTGCTGCTCATCAGTTACCGCTCGCCCGATCCCGACCTGGCCGCCGATGTGGCCAACGCCGTTGCCAATTCCTACCTGCAACGCACCTTCGAGATCCGTTACCGCGCCACCGCCGATCTTTCCACTTTCATGGAAAAGCAACTCGAGGAGCTGCGCGCCAAAATGGAACGTTCCGGCATGGCCCTGGCCCAGTTCGAACGCGAGTTGAACGTCATCAGCCCCGAGGAAAAAACCAGCATCCTCTCCGCGCGCCTGCTCCAGTTGAACACCGAATACACCAACGCGCAAACCGAGCGCGTGAAGAAGGAAGCGGCCTGGCAATCCATCCAGACCGGGACCCTGGAAGCCGCTCAGGTCTCCAGCCAGGGCGACACCCTCAAGGCCATTGAAAGCCGCTTGAATGACGCCACCCAGAAGTTTGCCGAGATCAAGGCGCGCGCCGGCGCCAATCATCCCGACTATCAGAAGGCCGCCGCCGAAGTGGCCGAGTTGCAGAGACAGTATCAAACGGCGCGGACCAGCATCGTGCGCCGCGTGCAGACCGAGTATCAGGAAGCGGTCAACCGCGAAGCCATGTTGCATAAGGCCGTGGGAGAGACCAAGGCCGAATTCGATACCATCAATGCCCGGTCGTTCGAATATCAAGCCAAGAAACGCGAGGCCGACGCCGACCGCGGCCTCTACGAAGAACTGGTCCGCAAGATCAAGGAAGCCGGCATCAACTCCGGTTTTCAGAACAGCTCCATCCGCATCGCCGACGCCGCGCTGCCCGGCCTGTACCCGGTCTATCCGAACACGCGGCAGAACCTCATGCTGGCGTTGCTCTTGTCCACCCTGCTGGCCATTGGCGCCGCCGTGATGAGCGACGTCCTGGACCACACCATCCGCGACCCGGAACAGGCCCGGGTCCTGCTTGGAGCCGAGGTCATGGGCAGCCTGCCCATGGTGAAGCCGTGGCGCGGCAAACTGATTGCCGCGAACACCAATGGAGCGGGGGAGAACAAGGCGCTCAGCAAAGCGGGAGCGTCCGCCATGCGGGCCGCCACCGGATATGAGGAAGCCGTCCGCACCCTGCGCAATTCCATCCTGCTCAGTACTTTTGACCACCCGTTGAAGAGCCTGATGCTGACCAGCGCCTCACCCGCCGAGGGGAAGACCACCATCGCCGTGCACCTGGCGATTACCCACGCGCAGCAGAAGCGCAAGACCCTGCTGATCGATGGCGACCTGCGCCGGCCC
>Ga0209039_10003640_pt1 | contig 11874 bp, 13 predicted proteins | sample BogFormECP12_OM1_FD_188238 | JGI IMG/M metagenome (GOLD analysis project Ga0209039, IMG submission 188238) | Bog forest soil microbial communities from Calvert Island, British Columbia, Canada - ECP12_OM1 (SPAdes) (version 2) | ecosystem: Environmental > Aquatic > Freshwater > Wetlands > Bog ...
CTGTGCCGGGAACCCCCCGGCGGATGAACGAGAGATGGTCGTCACCACTCACGGTGAAGGATTCATCCACAAAAACGTTGCGGTAGCCCAAGTGTGCGGCGGTAGCCCAGATCAGATCGTTCAGCCAAGGAGTGGAATTGGTTTCGCGCTTAATTCTTAGGTTGGGCGGGCCAATCATGTCGGCAAGAATCATGGCTTTGATGCGCTTCAGATCGCCGGAAAGTGCCATGGTGGCGGCCATTTCGCGGCTGCCATAGGTATTGTTCGTGCTGTCGATCCACTGAACACCTCTGCTGTCGGTCCAGTTGCCTTGCGCTTCTTCCCCATCCAGAAACGCGAACCAGACGTTGGCTGAATTCTTGCGGGCACAGATGTTCCGTGCAAGCTCCAGAAGAGTGGCAGTGCCGGAGCCGCCGTCATCGGCGCCAACAAAATTTGGGATGCGCACGGTGTCGTAGTGCGTGGCGTAGATGATGATCCCGGGATTTGTGCCGGGCGCTTTTGCGACGATATTTTTCATGGCGAAATCTCCGATAGGGGTGGCGCCTTGAAAATCGTGCTCTTCCACCTGGCAGCCGGAGCCTTTCAGTTCCGTGGAGATGTAGGATTGTGCGGCGTGGATGGCGGCGGAGCCGGAAGGGCGAGGGCCGAGTTCGACGAGATGGCGGAGGTGATCAAAGGCGCGCGTGGCGTCGAAACCGTCTGACAGCCAGAGCTCAGGACGCTCGTAGCCACCATCGGCCATGAACGCCATCCACTCTCCGTTCGTGACGAGGCGGGAAGCCAGAGCGAAGGGTTCGAGGAGCCGGCGATGGCGAGGCCGCTCGTTGTCGAAGGAGAAACCTTGTCCATCGTGGCCGATTCGAGCGATTCCGCCGGGGTGCTCGCACCATGATCGGTCGGCTGGCGGCCCCGCCACCACGGCTGGTGCTCCGGTCCGATAGCTTGGCCGCAGCGGATTTTGGAAGAAGAGATGCTTGAGATCGGTGAGGAGGAGCTCTTGGTGCTGCTGCTCGTGCTGAAGGCCAAGTTCGATCACACCGAGCAGTTTGCTGCGCTCGGCAATGCCCGGGGTTGCCAGCAGGTCGGTCATACAGGCATCGACATGCCGGCGGTATGCCACGACCTCGTCGAAGGAGGGCCTCGACAAGAGGCCTCGCTGAGGCCGCGGGTAGGGCGATCCCACCGACTGGTAGTAGGAGTTGAACAGGTGATGGTACGCAGCAGAAAGCACGCGGTAGCCGGGGACGGCAGGACAGAGCACGAACGTTTCGAAGAACCAGGAGCTGTGCGCCAAATGCCATTTCGCCGGGCTCGCGTCGGGCATCGACTGGAGGGCAGCATCTTCGGCGCTGAGCGGCGCGCACAACGCCTCGGTTGTCGCACGGATCGTTAGGTAGCGGTTGGGGGTGGGGATGGGGCAGCCCGCCTGCGCGCGGCGCTCAGACTCCTCCCCGTACAAGGGCTCCATGGTAGCGGCCTCCTGCCCCCCCCCACGGCCCCAGCCGGATTGTATGTCGCGCGCGCGAGAACGCGAGCACTAATCCTTGCGCGCGAGCCGGAGGCCGAGCGGGACCACCCAGCGCTCGGCTCCGGCAAAGAGGGCCTGAACAGCCACCGCGAGAAGGGCAGCCGGTACGGCACCCTCCAGGATGAGCCCCACGTTGTCGAGGCGGATCCCGGTCAGGATGGGCTGCCCATATCCGCCCGCGCCGATCACCGCGCCGAGCGTCGCCGTGCCCACATTGATGACCGCAGACGTCTTCACTCCGGCGAGGATCGATGGGGAGGCGAGCGGCAGCTCGATGTGCCAAAGGCGGGCCCGCGGCGAGAGGCCGAGTGCCTCCGCGGACTCGCGCAAAGGCGCCGGGATGCCCGTCAAACCTGCGTGGGTATTTCGGACGATGGGCAAAAGGCTGTAGAGAAATAGCGCGGCCACCGCGGGCGGGGCGCCAATCCCGAGGATGGGAATCATAAACACCAGGAGTGCGAGCGATGGAATCGTCTGCAACACGCCTGTCGCAGCGAGCACCAGGGCGCCGGGTCGGGGCCTTCGCGCGGCCAAGATGCCGAGGGGAAGGGCCACGCACAGGGCGGCGCTGAGCGATACCGTCACGAGGCCGAGGTGTTCCTCGGTGCGCCGCAGGATCCGCGCTGCCCGTCCCTGCTCTTCCGATACCACCGTGAGGCCAAGAGTCGCCGAGAGGAAGTCTGCTGCGACGCGTGCTTCGGGTACCTGCTGGATCTTGGCGCGCGCGTTCATCGCCGCCATGGCACTCGCATCGATCTTCCCCTCGAGGCGAGCGATGGCAGCCACCGCGGCAGGCGCCCGCGCTTTCAGATCGGCCCGAACCAGCCAGACCGCATCATACACCGGAAAGTAATGAAGATCGTCCTGAAGAATCTGGATGTCATAGTACGAGATGTCCGCATCGGTGGAATAGAGATCGGTCACGTCGATTGTGTCCGCGTCGAGGCCACGGTAGGCGACATCGTGATCGAGACCGCGCACATCCTCTTGCGGAAGTGCGTAGCGCGCCCGCAACCCTGGCCAGCCGTCGGCTCGGTCCATGAATTCGTTCGTGAAGCCGAAGCGGAGCTCGGGGCGCCGGCGGAGGTCGGAGATCGAGCGGATGCCGAGAGCCTCGGCCCGGGCGGCTTTCATGCCCAGCGCGTAGGTGTCATTAAAACCCAGCGGGCGCGACATCACGACGCCATACGACGCGAGCGCCTTGCGAAGCGCGGCCTCTCCCCTCACTCCCTCGCCCTTCAGGATCTCCTGTTCGAGTGTCCCCGTGTACTCTGGGTAGAGGTCGATTTCGCCTTGCACGAGGGCATTCCAGAGGACCTGCGTCCCACCCAGCTGGCTACGATGCTGGGCGCTGCTGCCGCTGGCGCGCACGAGGGCCGTCGCGAGTTCACCCAGCACCACGGATTCGGTGAACTGCTTCGAGCCAATCATGACGGGGGTAGCCGCGCGCGCCGCGTCTCCCGAGCGCGAAAGAACGCACTCCGAAAGGCCGAGTGTCGCGGCCAGAAGCCAGCGCCGGGCGCTGCGCCCCGGAAGCTTCACCGCGCAGCCTCTGCTCCAGTGATGTGGAGGGTGCGCTGTGCGCGCACGAAGCGCCTTACGTACTCGTCCGCCGGAGCTTCCACTAGATCCCGCAGCGTGCCGGACTGTTCCACGCTTCCGTCCCGCAAGAGGACGATGCGATCACCAAAGAACGCAGCCTCGGCGAGGTCGTGGGTGACGAGCACGACGGTCTTCCCCAGGTCTCGAAAGATCTCGCGCAACGCGTCCTGCAGCTCAGCGCGAACCAACGGGTCGAGGGCTGCAAGGGGCTCGTCGAGCAGCAGCACCTCCGGGTCGAGCAGAAGGGCACGCATGAGTCCCACCCGCTGGCGCTGTCCTCCAGAGAGTTGCACAGGAAAGCGCTCGAGAGCGTCCTCGGGGAAGCGCGTGAGGCGTGCAAGGTCAAGAACGCGCTGTCTCGTGCGTTCGGATTCCCAGCGGAGGTAACGCGCCATGAGGCCCACGTTGCTGCGTGCATCGAGGTGAGGAAAGAGGCCCCCATCCTGGATCACGTAACCCATGCGCCTACGAAGGGCGGGAGCGCTCTGGGCATCGAGACGCTCCCCGTCGAGGTGCACGCTGCCTCGGTCTGGCGTCACGAGTCCGAGCGCGAGGCGCAGGAGCGTCGATTTTCCGCATCCACTCGCACCGATCAATACCGTGGTGGTGTGGGGAGCGAAGTCCAAGTCGACGTCACGCACGGCCGGCGTCTGGCCGAAGGTCTTCGAAACACCACGCAGCGACAGCACGCGACTAGCTCCCGCCGAGTTCGAGCACCAACGGGGCGGCCAGTGGCGGAACAACCCCATGACGCTCGGCTTGAAACACGGGGGCAAACGCCGCATCGATGGCCTGAAGCAGCGCCGGCACGTCGACCCCCATAAAGCGCTCGCCGCGCGCCAAACGCTCTCGCTGGCAGACCGCGACCAGCTTCCCGCGCGCCTCGCGGGCCAGACTGACGGAGCCGGCGGCGCTGCGAACGTGGTGCTTGAGGAGTGCGGCAGCGAGCTGAATCAGGCCTTGCAGGAATAGGCGCTGCGTGCCTTCCGCCCGGGCCCAAAGACTCTCCCACGCCTCATGCGCTTCCCACCAGAAGGCGTGGTTGAAAAGATCGACCCCGTGGATGTAGCTCGCCTGCTCCCCCCAGCGTTCGCACGGGAGAAGTGGCTCGCTGGCCGGCGTTCCCGGGCCAGCGGCCTCCGTTCTTTGCCCGGGGTGCGCAGCCCCGCTCCCGGGCACGTAGCGACTTGCCGGGAGCGGCGCGCTGCTGTAGCGCGGAGGATGGGTGCGAAACGGGCGAGGCTCCTCTTGCATGGGGGTTAGTTCATCGCGTAGGGCTCGGAGAGCGTGAAAGGCGCGATCGTCGCGTCGAAGCGTTCTCCACCGCTTGTCACCATCTGATAGGTGCCCTGCATGGCACCAATGGACGTGCCCAGTGGACACGCAGAGGTGTACTCGAAGCTTTCGCCGGGTCGCAGCGTCGGCTGCTCCCCGACCACACCCGGGCCCTTCACCTCCTGCTGCCGGCCCTCGGCATCGGTAATAATCCAGTGGCGTGAGATGAGTTGCACGCTCTCAGAACCCTCATTCGTGATGCGCACGGTGTACGCGAAGAACCATTCCCCATCCTCGGGCGCTGAGCGTTCGGCCACGTAACGCGAGGTGACCTCGACCCGTACCCCTTTCGTCACCGTCTCGGAGCTCGGCATGGCGCGACGCTAGCCCATCCCGGCGGCCGGGGACCGCCCTTTCGCCGCTGTGCGGCGCAGTGCTACACAGGGCGCGTGCGGCGTCGGCTCATGTCCCTTTGCTTCTGGATCTTCCTGGCTGTGAGCTCGGTCCTGCTGTTTCCGGTCGCCGTGCTCATTTGGGCGGTGACGGCGCCCTTTGACCGCAAGCTGGTGGCGCTCCACCGCTTTACCTGCTTTTGGGCATCCCTTTATACCTGGCTCAACCCTGCCTGGCCGGTGCAGGTGATCGGGCGCGAGAAGATTCGACCCGACGTGGCCTACGTCATGGTCGCGAATCACCAGTCGCTTCTCGATATTCTCGTTCTCTTCCGACTCTTCAGGCACTTCAAGTGGGTTTCAAAAATCGAAAATTTCCGCATTCCCTTCATCGGCTGGAACATGAGCCTGAATCGCTACATCAAGCTGCGTCGTGGCGATCGCGAAAGCATCGCGAAGATGATGCGGGCCTGCGAGCAAGCGCTCGCAGGTGGGAACTCGATCATGATGTTTCCGGAGGGGACGCGCTCGATGGACGGTCGGTTGCGCTCCTTCAAGCCCGGCGCTTTTTCGCTCGCACAAAGCATGGGCGTACCGCTGCTCCCGATCGTCCTGGAAGGCACGGGCAACGCGCTGCCCAAGCGAGGGTTCGTGCTGCAGGGTCGCCATGAGATCCGGATCCGCGTGCTGGACGAGATCTCCCACGAGACGTTCGCCACGGCCGAGCTGGAGAAGTTCGTGGAAAGCGTCCGCAACCGCTTCGCGCAGGAGCTCGGGGAAAAGTCCCTGCCGCAGGTGGGCTAGGGGCTCGGGCAATGCACCCCCGGGCGGAGCCGCCCGCACCCGCCAGGGATCAGCGGAAGGCGAGCGGCATCGCGGCGTGAACCTCTTAGTCCCGCGCTCCCTCCCAGTTGCCGACCGCGCCCGCCGGACTTACGACCTCGTTGCCTATTTTTCGAGAGTTTCCTCGAGGGTTCGACACCTTAGAGCGCCTCTTGCCGTGAGCCGAGTCACAGTGTCTTTGGACCACAGTGGCCGATAGAGGGGCATGCGGCCCGACCAGTTCGCTCTACTCCTGATCCTCCTCTCCACGCCCCAGCCCCACGCGAGACCTGCACTCTTTGGGACGTGGCAGTCGCAAGATCCGGTGGCCACGACGGGAGCACTGGCGACTTCCTCCGGCGGGAGTTCGCTCGTGCAAGAGACAGCGGTTGCCCCGGCCCGGGTGAGACTGACTTTCAGTCCCGGCACGTGTCATACGCACCATCCCACGATGGACGCGACGTATCCCTGCTCCATCAAGCCGTCCGATCGAAGCTCATTCGTGGTCGAGCACTTCGATCCCGAGCGTCACCGGCGCGTTCGTCGCGTGTTCGTGGTAGACGGAAACCGGATGTGGACCCGTGCGGGCGACTCCGGGGCCACCGAAGTCTTTACCCGCGTGCACTAACCGTCGACCCGGCCGAGCGCGCAGTTTCCGCGCGTCCCCTGATCAGCGTCCACTCCACAACCCGTCGGGCAGGAGAAAAGCCTCCCGACGGGAACCTCATCCCACCCCTCCGACCGCGGCCAATCGTCCCGCAGGTGCGAGGCAAGGCGCAGAGCGTCGCGAGCTTTAGCGACGGACTGACTGGCAGAGAAAGAGCCGAACGGGTACTTCTGCAACCCAGACGGAAGCTCGCTTTCGAAGGAACCCGCTCGCAGCGCCCGGCACGTCCGTTCGCTCGCGCTCCCTTTCCGCAGAGCTTCTGGTGTGCGGGCGGGTAGGACAGCGCCGTCGACAAGGGACCAGGAAGCGGAGCCCGTACGAGAGGATCGTGCGACGAAACGCTGGGCCGCTCCGGGGCGCCCTAAGGCGAGGAGGCCCATGGGCAAGCTCGACGGCAAGGTTGCCCTAATCACGGGGGCAAGCCGTGGCATCGGAAAGGCGGTCGCGAGCCTCTTCGCGGCGGAAGGAGCGCACGTCGCTTGTGTTGCACGGACGCTCAAGGAGGGGGGGCACAGCCTCTTTGAAGGCTCGCTCGAGACGACGGTGCGCGAGATTGCAGAAGCAGGCGCAAGTGCAGCTGCGGTCGTGGGCGACGTCTCTCAGTGGGAGGATTGCGAGCGCATCGTCCACGAGGTGCGCACGGCGCTGGGACCGATCGACCTCCTGGTGAATAACGCGGCGCTCACCTACTTCTTCCCGATCGCGGAGTTCCCTCCAAATAAGTGGCTGAAGTCGCTCGCGGTGAATGTGAATGGACCCTTTTTCCTGAGTCGGCTCGTGCTCGGAGAAATGATCCAGCGCCGCACCGGCGCGATTGTCAATATCTCGAGCGGTGCGGCGATTGGTCCGGGCCGGGGGCCGTACAAGGGAACACCCATGCGCGGTGCGACGCTCTACGGTGCTGAGAAGGCCGCCCTCGAGCGCTTCACCCAGGGGTTGGCTGCCGAGGTTTACGCCTCGAACGTGTGTGTGACCTGCGTCTCGCCGTCTCTCGTCGTCCCCACGCCGGGGGTGCTCCACCACCGCCTCCTCGATCGGCCCGACGCGCCAAACAGTGAGCCTGCGGAGTGGACTGCGCGCGCGGTGCTGCTTTTGGCGACGGCGCCCATCGAGCAGGTTGCGGGCCGTGTCACGTACAGCCAACAGATCCTGCAGGAGTTCGGCTGGATCGAGCATGCTCGCGGTATCGGCGTCGACGTTCCAGGGTCCGGATACTCAAAGATCTGAACCAGAAGGCGAGCTGCGGGAGCGCTGCTCAGCGCTCCCGGGTCCGGACGACGAGCCGGTCGCGGCCCGCGCGCTTGGCCTCGTAGAGGGCCTCGTCCGCTGCCTTCACGAGATCCCCTGGGGCGAACGGATCGCGGCTACCCTTGGTGCAGGCGAGTCCGGCGCTGCACCGGGTACGCACAGGGCCCCCGTCGGTGGTGACGGAGATCTCGCGGATCGCGTCGAGCACACGGACGACCGCACGGCGCGCGTCCATGCCCTCGGCTTGCGTGTAGACGACGGCAAACTCATCCCCCCCGAACCGGCAGGCGGTGTCGTAGGGACGGCAGCAGGCACGGATCGCCGAACCGACGCGGCGCAGCAGCTCGTCGCCGACGCCGTGGCCGTACTGGTCGTTCACGTTCTTAAAATGGTCGAGGTCGATCAGCAGGACCGCCGCGGGCTGAGCCACGCGCTCGAAGGCGGCGGCGGCGGCGGCAAGCGCGTCATCGAACGCGGCGCGATTCTTGACGCCCGTCAGTGGATCGATCCACGCCTGGTCGCGCAGGAGATCGATCATACGACGCAGTCGGAGCGCCGCGGCCACGCGCGCCCGCAGCTCAACCGGATCGAAGGGCTTGCGGATGTAATCGGTGGCTCCGATTTCGAGAGCGCGTGCCAGTCGCTGCACGTTGCCGTCTACCGTAAGAAAAAGGATGGGCACATCCCGTGTGCTGGGTGTCTCCTTTAGGTGGCGGCAAAGCTTGAGACCGTCCATGCGAGGCAAGTTCACGTCGAGCAGAATGATGTCCGGCCGTTCCTTGAGCGCGATCCTAAGACCTTCTTCGGGCTCGAAAGCATGGAGGACGCGTTCCACTCGCCCGGCGAGCTCGCGTTCCAGCGCTTCGTGAACGACGCGGTCATCGTCCACGAGAAGGAGGCTTTCGGCCGACATCGCCCCCTCCTTGGAAGAGCCGACGTGGTGCCGCGCATTCCGGGCCCGGCACGCACGAAGGGGCTGATTTTTCTTCGGAGAACCGCCGAGGGGGCTTGAGATTGGGGAGGGCGTGTGCGAGAGGGCGCGGCCGATGCCTTGGTAAAGAACCGCTCGCGTTCCACGCGAGTCCACAGCCACAAGTGATTGCTCGAGCCAAATCGCGGGAGGCGCAGGCGAATCCGCCCCGCTCGCTCCCCGAACCTCGATCGGGCATCATCGAGCAGAGTCCCGCTTGAAGAGAAATGAGGCCGCGGCACGACCGAGGGGGCGGTAGGCGGTGCGTAGGTAGGGAATGAGCGATCCGACGCACGGGAGCGAGCAGGGATTTGTCTTCACCAACGCGGGTAAGAAACCCTTTCGCCCGTCGACCGCTGCAGCGAAGGTCTGCGTGAAAGACCTGGGAATGGCCGACGGGTACTCGATGCAACTGGTGAGATTCGAGCCGGGCGCCGTCTTCCCTCCCCACATTCACCGCGGCCCGGAGTTCGTCTACATCCTCGAGGGCGAACTCATCCAACGCGGCAGGCGCCTCGGCCCGGGGTGGGCGAGCGTCGCCGCCACCGCTTCCCTCGATGACGACGTGCGCAGTGAGCACGGCTGCACGTTTCTCACGGTGTATTCGGAGTGAGCGCCAGGACCGCCGCGCGACCGCGCTCTCAGGCGGCTGCCGCTGCGGTCGGTTACGACACCGCAACTGATCGCGAGCTTTTCCTTCTCGAGCTTGACCGACTGGATGAGCTCCCCGCGAAGCTGCGCATCCCGACCCGCCATTTTGCCTGCCTTCTCGTCCTGGATGGGCGTGCGACGCAGGCGGGCGATCTGCATCGCTGTGCTGCAAATCTCCTCGGCCAGGGCGCTGTGTATCTCGCCGTATGGGGCCCAGCGTGCGGACGAATCCGCGCCCTCGTCGACGACGCCATCCTGTTCTCGGAGACCGAAGCCACAGAGGCCAGCATCGTGCTCACGGAAGATCACGAGGGAGAGCCCCTCGAGGACGCGCTTGTCCACCTGCTGGAGCGAAGCCAGCCTGCGTCCCGCTATGTCGACAGCTGCCGGGCAGCGCTCGTCGTCACGGTGAATGCTCCGGGCTGGGCCCTCGCGTGCCGGGAGGCACTGGGCGAACCCCGCGGATTCGTGGCCGGCTTGGCCTTGGAGGAAACCTGAGCGCGGGCGGACAACGCCGCTCCGGCGAGCCGCCGCGCTGGGATCCCGCGCAGTACGCGCAGTTCCGGCGGGAACGAGCGCGGCCCTTCCACGACCTTCTCACGCGCATCCCGGAGTGCCACGTGCGTGCGGTCGCGGATCTCGGCTGCGGTAGCGGCGAGCTCACGCGCGAGTTGCTGGAGCGCTGGCCGGAAGCGCAGGTTTGGGGGATCGATGAATCCGCCGAGATGCTCGCCTGCGCCACTGCGCTGCCCGAACGGGGGCAGCTTTCATTCGTCCGTTCGGATCTTCGGGAGTGGCGGCCGGGGCGCCCACTCGACCTCATCGTCTCGAATGCCGCACTCCATTGGGTACCCGACCATGCCCTCGTGCTCGAGCATCTGGCGCGGCTCCTCGCACCGGGCGGGGTGCTCGCCGTTCAGATCCCGAACAATCAGGGAGAGGCCTCCCACCGGATCCTGGCGGAGCTCTCCGCAGAGGAGCCGTGGGCCCGCCACCTGCGCGACGTGCGGAGCCCGCAGCCTCTTGCCAGCGCGGCGTGGTACCTCGCGCGACTCGTTGGCCTTGGGCTCGAGGCAGAGGCATGGGAAACGATCTACTACCACGAGCTCCCCGCCGCGAGCGCGATTGTCGATTGGATGAAAGGCACCGCCCTAAGGCCGGTCCTCGCCACCCTCTCCCAGGCCGACGCCCGCGAGTTCGAGATCGCACTTCAGGGGCGGATCGCGCGGGCATATGCGCAAGGGCCGCACGGGGTGATCTTCCCGTTCCGCCGGCTCTTCTTCGTGGCCCGCGCGCCGCTCGTGGCGTAGGTGCATACTGGACCCATTCACTCGGAGGCAACCGCGTGAGCCCTGACCCCACCGCGTTCGAGAGGCCGAGCTCCGTCGAATTCCTGTTCAATCGCGCCGTGGGATTCTTCCTCGGGTTGGGCATCGGTTTCCGCCACAACTATCTCCTCCAAGTACGCGGTCGCACGAGCGGCAAGCTCTATTCGACGCCGGTCGACGTGCTGAGCCTTGGCAGCAGCCGATACCTGGTTGCGCCTCGCGGCAACACGCAGTGGGTGCGAAACGCGCTCGCGGCGGGCCGGGTGATCCTTAAGAAGGGCATGCGGCGCACCGAATTCGAGGTGAGAACCATCCCAGACGCCCAGAAGCCCGAGCTCCTGAAAGCCTATCTCGACCAGTTCAAGCTCAGCGTCGGTCGCTTTTTTCCCATCCCAGCTGGATCCCCTGCGGCGGCGTTCGCACCCCTCGCGAGTCAGTATCCCGTGTTCGAGCTCGTCGCGACGCGCTGAAGAGGAGGCCTTCGGAGGGTTTCGCCAAAAACGCCTTCCGCCTGATCTCTTTGATGCGTCGCTTCCCCGTGCGAGGGCTCCGCTCGCGGATTGGCCAAGCGCCGTTCGGTTGTCGAGAGCGCCGCGTGCTTCGGGCCACGCCCCGCGTATCTTTCGAAGGGTGCGGATCTGCTCCCTTGACCACGTCCAGTTGGCGATGCCTGCGGGGGGCGAAGACAAGGCGCGCGCATTCTATTGCGGAGTGCTTGGTCTTGCCGAAGTCGCCAAGCCCCCGCAGCTCGCGGCGCGCGGGGGATGTTGGTTCGAGAGCGAGAACGTGAAGCTCCATCTCGGCGTCGACCGCGAGTTCCGGGCGGCCACCAAGGCGCATCCTGCGCTGCGCGTATCCGGCCTCGCAGAGCTTCTCGAACGCTGCCGGAAGGGCGGTTATCGCGTCGTCGGTGGCGAGCCGCTCGACGGCTACCGCCGTGCGTACCTCGCAGACCCGTTCGGCAATCGGATCGAGGTGATGGAGCCGAGCGCGGATTAGGCGCCGCGAACCTCGGCGTACGCCCAGTCGAGCCACGGCAAGAGCGCCTCGACGTCTTCACGGTCGACCGTGGCGCCGCCCCAGATGCGCAGGCCCGGCGGCGCGTCTCGATAGCTCGCGATATCGAGGGCCACACCTTCCTGCTCGACCCGCGTGACAAGGGATTGGATCGTCTTGGCCCGAGCTGCCTTGTCGAGTTCCTGGAACCAAGGGTCCACCACCTGGAGGCAGATGGAGGTGCACGAACGCGTCGCGGGGTCCCGCGCGAGAAAATCGATCCACGGCGTTCGCTCGACCCACGCCGCGACGGCGGCGAGATTCGCCTCCGAACGGCGCACGAGAGCGGCGAGTCCTCCTTCGCGCTCCGCCCAGGCGAGACCGTCGAGCGC
>Ga0209039_10003641_pt1 | contig 11870 bp, 9 predicted proteins | sample BogFormECP12_OM1_FD_188238 | JGI IMG/M metagenome (GOLD analysis project Ga0209039, IMG submission 188238) | Bog forest soil microbial communities from Calvert Island, British Columbia, Canada - ECP12_OM1 (SPAdes) (version 2) | ecosystem: Environmental > Aquatic > Freshwater > Wetlands > Bog ...
GTATGCATGCCTGATGCCCTAAAATCTCCTTTGGGAACGTCCCGATAATAGCCCACTACGATATCGCCGATTATGATCACACGTAGATCATACCCTTCATTTTTCTGATACTTTTGAAAGTACACATAATTTTTTTGTCTGAGATAAGGAAATTGAGTTGTCCTTCCTCCGGGTGAAAAAATATTTTTTGCTATTTTTTCCGCTTGATAGGAATCTTTGACAAGTTCTACATCCATTGAACCTGCGCCAAACGAGGACTTAGCAACCAACGGGTATTTAAGTTTTGGTAGCGTTTCTAATATTTCTGACAAATCATAAGAGATGAAGGTGTCGATAATCGGAAAATGATGTTCCCGTAATAACTGATATTGGGTAATTTTATCTTCATACCACATTAAGGTATCAAAAGTTGGAAAACAAATCTTACCGTAGGATTTTTCCAGGATATATATTTTCCTTTTTATTTCCTCTAACATAATTGGATTGGCGGTATCCGGAATCCATAAAATAACCGGAAAACGATTGGATTCTTCGGCCCAATTGGACTTGTGTACATTGTAATAATCAAACATTAGATCATTATTTAAAAGAAACCGTTCAAATTTCGTCCAATATGGGTGGAGCCTTCGATCACGAACTAAGCCAATCATTGGCTTCGGACAGTTTTTAGGCCAGTCAATTAATATCTTATCAGCTTCGCCTAATTGTTTCCTGTCATCTACAAGCGGAAAATTCTTTGGTTTTTTTTGCAGACTAAGTTTAAGAAAATTTCTGGCTGTTTTACCAAATTGGTTTCTGTATAACTTTTTAGCCAGGGTTGTAGATCTTAGGTTATTTAACATTGAATAATAACCTTTCACTTGAAATAGGACATCATTATCAATTCAAAAATTTTTCCGAAAGGAGGGATATTATTAACTCCTGGTGAGACTCACAGGTAAACAAATTGAGCAGCCTGATCCCGTCAGATCTCTTGAGCCTCCAAAAAGGCCATAATCCAAATTGTAATAATTTTCGTTCAACTTTACTTAAGTTTAAAAGCATACTTAAATAAAATATTTGTTTTGAATTAACGAATGCCATCCACTTTTGTAAAAGATCTTCAGGGCAAGAAATAATATTGGATAAATTTGATACATTATTTAAGAAAAGTTGTCTTTCCCTTTCGTCCATTAATGTTATGCCAATATCGTTTTTAGATTGCTGATATGGAACAAGCTCAACAGTTGTACCAGTAATAGGTGAAATTAAAAATTTCACCAAGAATCCTTTATACCATTCATCAGGTTCGTTGTCACTTTCAAATAAAAAATTTCCATTGAAATAAATTATCGGTGTATCTTTATATATTTCCATTCCACCAGGAACATGTACATGATTACACACGATTGCATTTACACCTAAATCAACCAAATAATGGCATTTTTTCACAATACCTGGGCTTGGTAATTCGAAGTATTCATTTCCGCAATGAACTATGACCAAAATGAAATCTGATCTTTGTTGTGCTTCTTTTATTTGGTAAAAAATATTAATTAGATCTAAAGGGCATGCTCCAGGAGAATTCGTTTTAGCAATAGAGAACTCATGCTCAGTTACCGATAAGATAGCTATTCTTTTGTTTTTCACTTCAAGATATAGTAATTCTGAAGCATGGTCAAGATTTATGCCGGCGCCAACAGACAATAGGCCGGCATCGTTACATGCTGCTAATGTGTCTATAAGCCCTTTCTCCCCCATATCTAAAATATGGTTATTAGCGAGCGATACAATATTAAAACCTGCTTCATATATACTTTTTGCACAAGATGGATCTGCTCTCAAATGAGGGCCGTATTTCAAAATCGGTGACCATTGCTTAGTCAGTGGACATTCTAAATTTACAATTGACAAATCGCTATCCCGCACAGTGGGTAGTATCCCGGAAAATAACTTTTCGATATTACCAATTTTAAAGAACTCTTCGCTTCGACCCATAGGACAAAGGTCTCCAGCTATGATTATTGATAGATCATCACCTTTCGTTTTAGAAGCTAAATGAATGGAATCATTTTTATCAGTTTTAATCATTGAAATTGGCATTGATTTTCTAATAAATTGCTCTTAAAAGATATATTTATTCTGCGTTACAATAATTATTTGTTTTCGATCTTTACTGATACTATTCTTATTGAGCTTTTTGTAATAATCTTGTGCGAAAATTATTTCTGAAATTCGCGCACAAATTCACCCAACGGTTTACTCCAATTCTTGTAATTAAATACCTTTTGTGCAGTTAAAGATCCGTTTCGACCAATTGAACTGGCTTTATTCTGGTTATCCAGGACTCGGATAATCGCATTTCCAAACAATTCTGGAGAATCCGGCTCGCTGAGATATGCATTGTCCTCATCAAAAAGGTATCTTGCTACTTCACCAACTTTAGTAGTTACAACCGGCCGGCACGACAATAAATATTCCCCAAGCTTCGTTGGAAATCTTGCCTTCGAACGAACATCGTTAAAGAGCGGAATAAGCAAAGCCTGGGAACTTTTATACAATTCTAATAACTCTTGCCGTCTTAAATAGCCCAATATATTTACGTTATTTGTAATTCCCAACTTAAATATTTCATATTCTAATTTTTTTGTAGCTGGATTTGTGAGTTGGCCTCCAGTTATTTTTAACTTACAATCGGGATATTTTTTCCAAACAATGTTCATGGCTTTTAGGATAAAAGCTATTGTTGAATCATAGTAAGGAGAACCAGCAAAAATAATATCCTTATTCTCACGATAATTTCCTTGCTTTATTAAATTGGATTCTTCGACATCTGCTAAAATTGGTACATATATTAGATTTATATTTCTCGAATTTCTCTTTGCTTCTCCTTCTGCCCATTCGTACAAGAAATTTGAAATTATTACTGCCCCGTTTACGCCTGAAAAAGGAGATATTATCTTTTCAAGAATATTTGGCTTGCTTTTTAAAGACCAAGGACGTTCATTTATTTCGATGATTAAAGGTGTGTTTAATATCCAGGCTAAAAAGCGGTATAACATACCCTCTATGGTTATATTTTGAATAGTTGACCACAAATAAATCCCATCTATATCTTTTCTTAATTTTAGAGATATTATTTTATAAATAGCTACGATATCCCCTTTCAGTTCAAGCCATCTCCTTATTAAAAATCTTCTAGCCCTGAGATTCGTCCCAGTTGTGTATTCAAAATATATTCCCTCAGATCTTCCTTTTATCTCTGGATTTTCCGAAGGGTCAATTTCATAGGCACGTAAACAATAAACTGATACTCTTACTCCATCTTCGGAAAGAGCTTTAGCAAGCAAACGAATCCGTTGAGTGGCGGCCATGCCGTTTGGAAAACTATCCCAATTTAGAAAAACGATGTGAAATTCGCTTTTCATGATAAATTCATTGACCATTAATGTTCATCTAAACTTTTTAATATCTTAGCAGGAGCCCCTCCCGCTATCACATTCGCGGGGATCGATGTAGTAACCACACTATTTGCACCGATCACCGAATTCTTGCCAATCTCCACGCCTTTCAGTATCAATGAATTTAATCCCAACCAAACATTGTCACCGATTCGAACGGGTTCTGCCTGCTCAAATCCGCCTTGATTTCGCTCGAGTGGGTTTATATTGTGCCAATCGAAATCTGTTATGGTCACATTTGCTCCACCCAAAACATGGTTACCAAGCACGATACTTTTTGCAGCGCCAATAATTACTCCGCTAAACCCGCAGTCATTTCCCATCTGAATCTCAGCATTTTTATGGTAGGTCGATATTCCACATGGCCGATTGATACCAATCATATTCGATCGAAATGTTGATCGGAAGCGACAGTTTTTACCGATAACGATCTTACTTCCCGGGTATCTTCGGAAGTGAATGTTTCCGTAAAATTCACAGGATGGCCCAAGTTCTACTCCCCACATCAGTGCAAGGATTTTACACCAGGCGCTATCCATTAACATTTGAGTTCCTTGTAGAAGATTGTCCAAAGTATACAAAATACTGCCTCTAGGATCTCGAATGAGGGTAGACCATCTTTTACTGTAGAAATTTTCGGTTCGATTAATCTTCATTATTCGTTCAAGACTTCCAGGATTACGAATTTGCCAAACTTTTTGTGGCTCCAACCAGGACCTGTCGTAAATGCGCACGAACTTTTACCGCGTCTTGATTTTGAGAAACCAGCACTTTCGCCCGAAGTCCAAGCGATTCGCGCAGATCAGGGTTTTGAATTAACTGAATAATCATTTGTTTGAGTAAGGTTTTATTGCGTTGGGAGACGACACATCCCCACTTTTCATTGCGGGCATATTTGGCGACAGCCGTTTCTTCAGGGGCATAAACAAGAATTGGAGTGCCTGATGCCATCGATTCGGACACCTTGGTTGACATTGAATACTGGATGAACTGAAAAGACTGGCGGTCAAAATCATAAGGAATTACCAACAGATCTGCTGCTGCGGTAGAAATTGGTACTTCTTCATAAGGCAATTTTGCGTACACATTTGCGCTTTTATACTTTTTTAGCTTATTCATAAATTCGTTTTCAGATAAATCAATATATAAGTCAAATGTTACTGGTAAGCCACCATTGTTTATTTCTTCTATAGCCTCAGCAATGTCAAGAATGCTTTCTTGAATTGCTTTGCCAATTCGACCACCATAACGAACCTTAAATGGCGATCCCACTTCCCAAGTCTTCTTTGAATTCATAAGCCAAATATCTAAATCAACAGGATTGTGAAAAGGGAGAAATTCTTTTCCATAACGATCTTTATATTCATCAGACATAGCCTGGCTGATTCCAAGCGTTGTACTCCTGGCGATGAGGCGGCGAAATTCAACATCTGTTCTCCAACGCATATATGCGGAAAAGAGCCCATGCCGGTAAATCGTGGATGGCCAATCATCCATCATATGGATGACCGAAGGTATTTGCATCTTTTTGGACAAATTATCGATAAATCTAATCAAACTTAATGAGGCTAATTGGCTATAAATCAAATCTGGAGAAAAAGCCTTTACCCATTCCAGAAATTGCTGTGAGACCTTTAACCTCCTACTCAAATCCTCGATGCCCAATATATTAATAATTGTATAAAATGTACTCCTCGATATGGTTGGACCAGGGTCTTTGTTTTCAAAAGAAAATCCATCGTTAATGGCGTTGATAGATACTGGTCCTGATGCTTTGCCAGTTCGTTTGATATAAGAAAATGGCCAAACCCAATAATCCTCTAATGACCCTAAAATGTAATAATTTTCACATACATCAGGATTGATACTTTTTCTTTCATTTGTTGCTAATGCAAGCTGGTTTTTAGGATATCCTTTAAACAAATTCGTAAGAGTTATGCCTCCGCCATCGACGAGGTTGAATCCTTGACCAATGATTAATACACGAGGATATTCAACGTTTTTTTGCACGGTTCAGCCAGCGCTTTTAGATGTATCCATTTATACAGGGAATTCCATATAGGTGGACACGTTTTTGAATGGGCGTTTTCATATCGAATTCTATGGGCTGTTGGCTGTCATCCCATTGTATCCACACTTTATAATTATTATTTATGACCAAATTTAAAAGTTCCTGTGCGCTGGTTCCATACTTTACAAGCTGGTCAGTATGTACCTCTATTGCCAACTTCGGGTGGGTAGACAGTATCTTCTCAGCTCCCTGCAAAACCTGCATCTCGAATCCTTCGACATCAATCTTCAGAAACGTGGGCTTCAAATGTTCATATTCGTCCAGGCAGGTTAATTCAACTTCTAATCCTTCTTCTGACAAACTAACGGATGAATCTGAGCTATTTTCGATAGTGATTTTTCCGTGCTTGGCGCCCACGGCTTTCCTCTCAAGGTATGTATTTTGTAAGTTATTCAATTGAATGTTCTTTTCGATAATGTCGCAATTGGCCGGCAATGCTTCAAATGTCACGACTTTTCCACCAGCTCCAACCCAATTGGACAATACAATAGCCGTACACCCATGATGACCACCGCACTCGAAAACAACATCCCCGGGCTGAATCATTTGGTCTCTTATGAATCGCATCTCGTCCCATATTGGATCGGTACAATGGAGATCGTACCAATCGCGTCCGATTGCATCACCGATCCAGAAATCGAAGGCCACTCCCTCGACGTTTTTCTTCTTGATGTACGGCTTGAAGTGTCTGTTGGGGTCCCGATAGATAGTTTGTTTGAGGGTTTTTTTTACGGATTTAGGGATTGCTTTTTTTACTTTTTCCAAAATTCTTGTCATTGTTTTCTCCCATCGAGCTGCTTAATCGTAAAGCTCCTTATTGATTATTTCTTCAAGCATTCTTTTTCAGTCCCTGACCATTTTGCAAAAGCTTCATAATTTTTCCAGGAACATGAGATGCTCGTAATTTCTGATAACTTAGCCATTGCCAAAACCGATCAACAAAATCCCAAAATATCAAAAAATTTTTTTTCATCCAATATCGCTTCGAATTGAGCAGTTCCTCCACATCGGTTATTTCTCTTAAATCTTCTTTTATTATCCCATTATCAATATCAGCCATCATTTGCTGAACTTGAGCTGGATGCTCTCCATTAAAACGATTAAGCCAACTTGCAAATGAGTAATGCCTTTCTACATGGTAAGGGTCTCCTAATTTTATATAATTATTTTGCGCCCATTGATAAACTTTCAAATAATTTTGAACATTTCTTCCTATTTTTTCATATTGATATATCTGTGCTTTCTGTAATACCTGCCGAGGAAACAAATGGGCATAATGGTAAAGAAAAATACCCTTATGAGCCATTTGCTTGGCTGTAATCCAATGTTGATTTATTAAGTCACGGCCATTATTATCAATAACAGTTGGAGGTTCATGAGTTACATATTGGTAACCAGGCCCCCATTTGAATAACCGATTAAATGGATCTCCACGTCTTCTTTTCCATCCATCCACCACATACGCCGGACGAGCCCAAAAAGTATGGACAGGAAAAGAAATTTGCGTTATGGATGGATCATTACGGAGCATCGTAATGATCTTTAGCATATCTTCGGTTCGATAGAACTCATCGATATCGACCTGCCAGAGATAATCTCCGGTTGCACGTTCGGAATACGCCCGAGATTGGTGCGTTCTATCGCGACCAAGCTCATCTCTTTTGGTCCAGAATCCATCTCGTGTGATTATTTGGACTTTATTTTCTATATCTTCTTCTTTTTTAAAACGATATAAGGTTTCTAAAGTCCCATCAATAGAATGGCCGTCTGGCGTCGTCACAGCTTTGGTATCCTCATGCCCTCCTTCAACCACTATTATTTCAAAGGCATAAGGGTATAGAGACCGCAGACAATAGCGGGTAAAAGGTTCCCCGTTCAATACGATAATACCAAAAGAAATTCTAGGAAATTCTGACATTTAGGCCGGCTAAAATTGTGAGTTTCTAATGAATAGTTTCGCCAACAATTAATTTCCGTTGACCTAGTTTATTAATAGTTGCCGCCAAGCCAAGGGAACCCCAAAAAAGCACTGTTCCCCAGGTTGTATCGAGAAAGGAATGTCCAAAGCCCATGATAAAAACAGCTAAAAATACACCCAATAAGGATAATTGGAGTTCAAAAATGTCTGAATTGGCCTTATTAAATCTCAATAAGGGTTTGATACACCAAAAAATCAATAAAATCAGGGCAAGGTAACCAAACCAACCCAAACCAGCTAATAGCATTGTATGTAAACTATGTTGTGGCACACTGGCGGCTACTAAAAGAGCCTCTGGACCCTCACCCATTGGGTTGTGTAGGCTTAGATTTAAACTTTGAGTGATTAGATCTACTCTGATTTGGCTATTTTCCTGCAAACCATATAAACGATTAACGATAGATCCACCAGAGGAAGTATTTAGAAAAATACTATATGAAATTACTATGACAATACTTAAAGAAATTATAGAGGTTATTACAATTAACCTGGATTTCCAATTTACATTGAGCATATAAATAAAAGTTATAAATGCTACTCCGATCAATAAACCATATAGGCCGGTTCTACTAACAGTTGTCAAATTTACATAAGTCATCAACCCAATTACAGCTAATAAAACTGCCTTTATAAAATTATTTTTTGAAAATAAATACATTCCCCACGCTAAAATACTTGAAAAAGCCATGTAGGTGCTGATAAAAATTGGATTTGCAAATATTTGAAACCCTAGAGGTAATAACCATATACCAGATAGGCGATAATCACCTTGGGACCAGCCATTTTGAACATTATTATCTAGTAGAACAATCGAACTGGGTAACATTTTCGCGATAATAGAAAAAAATATTCCTGTTATTATTAAACAAATAAATAATATTTTTGCCTGTCGCAGATTATTTACCATTAAATATACTACGCTAAACATAATTAATCCGTGCAAAATATAGCCTACATACCAATTCGAATTGTACGAACCTAATTGGAGCGCAAATACAAATCCGGACAGTGCACCAAATACACCTATCAATATTATTGGTATAAACGGGAAGAAATGGGGTAGTTTTTTCGATCGAAGTGCCTCAATGAGTTTGTAAAATATATATATTCCCCCGATCAGAATTACAAAACGAGGTCTGATTCCAGCTTCAGGAAAAATGCTACCTAATAATGGAATTCTACCAAAAAAATTAAAACCTTCCCAATCTAGAGGGGCTAATGCTACCAAGCCACACAAGAATCCAAAAGAACCCCATTGAATATATAGCAATATGGCTACTACTAAAGCGAGGGCAGCTCTAAAGCCTAATGGAAAAATTGTTATCCCATAACCCAGATAGCTGCTTAGTAAAAGTGCCAGAAATATTATTAATAATTTCTTTAATGCTGTCGGCTTAGTGTGTTTGAAATAATCGATTATATTAATATTAAATGTTAGATTATTTTTCATAAAAATGATTTTCTTGACTTGCCTTCCAAATAATTTATCCCATCAAAAATAAATTCATTGGGACTCAATCATTATTATCCAAAAGCAATACGCAATGCACTGCGACGGTAAAGTAGTCTCGAATTGAACGAAATTGCCTTTCTAAATGCATAATGAGCTTCACTTCGATAAGACTTATAGTTGCAATAGGATAGGAAAAATAATAACTCTGCCGAATAATGTTTTATTTTTAGAATATCATTTGGGGAGAGATTTTTTCGGTTTAGATATGCCAATGTCAACTCGACAATAATATCCGAAATATTAACGACATCCAAAGCGGAGTTTTGTAACTCTCCTGAACGTGCTTTCTCAATTGCTCGCATTTCATCCAGACTTAATTCTCGTCCCAAATATATTTTGCGTAAATAATTTAGAACCAAAAAAGTATGCTCTTGATGTATTTCTGGGGCATGTATCGTCTTAGACAAGAGGTGTCGTCGGTATAGCAGCAATGATTCGGGTAGGTTGGCGAAACAAGTTTTTTCAAATAATCGTGCCCACAAGTCATAATCTTCTGTCTCATAAGGTCGGTATCCACCTGCTTCTAGAACCAACCCTTTCCGCATTGCAATACTCGGATGGATCATTTGACAGCCAAACAAGCTGCCCCACTCTATCATCGTGTGATCCGTATATTTCTTTTCCTCACGAATAAAATTACCATTTTCATTTATCATGCGCACCCAAGTTCCTAATACACCAACCTCTGGATGAGTGTTCAAATAATCAACCTGTTTCTCAAAACGAGTCGGTAAGGAAATATCATCAGCATCCTGGCGAACAATTATTTCGCCCAAAGCCTGTTTGATTCCAAGATTTAAGGAGGCTGCAATACCTTGAGGCTTCTCATTATCCAGGATGGAAATTCGAGAATCACAATAACTTTGAATGATATTACGTGTGTCATCCGTTGATCCATCATTAATAATGATGAACTCAAAATCTTTGAATGTCTGATTTAAGATACTGTTCATAGATAGAGCTATGAACTTTTCTCCATTGTACACTGGTAAAACTACGGAAACCCTGGTAGTCATTATTGCTGATCCCTAAAAGCTTATTAAAAACTATATTCCATTTAGTGGATCATCACGTAAGAATACTTCGTTGATGGACCTTACCATATCCTGGGCAAGTAGATCGCTATTAAATTTGTTGAATTCTTTAGACTTTATAAATATTTTCTGAGCATTGAGATAATTTTCTGCTTCATTTATTGATAATTCACGTAAATACTTATTCAAAACATCAAATGTTGCAAAATCCCTGAAATCGATAAACGTATCTTTTGGAATATATTTATCAATATCAGGAGCGCCTAGATAAATCGGAATTACCCCTGCATAAAAACAATCCAGGATTTTTTCTGTTATATAGCCTGGGAAGGAACTGTTTTCAAAACAAATGCAAAATTTATAATTTTTTAATATATTTAACTTTTGCCCAGCTGGAATCATTCCTTTATAAGTTTGTGCAATTGCAAAATTGTGTGCTTTGCTAACACCCAGCACAGGTTTGTCCCAACCGTAGCCATAAAGATCAATGGTTAAATCATTTGCAAAGAACCTAATCGCTTCAATCCTTTTAAGATAAAGCTCCTCGCCGATCCAGGGATCATCCAGAAACTCAGATCGAAATTTTTTATGATCCCGGATTGCTTTGAAAGAACTTCTGAAATGGCGAACATTAAATTCAGGTGTCAGATTGATTTGCGCTCTACGGTTGCTGTTGATCAATGTTAAGAATTTTCTGGTAGACCACTCGGATTGCAATAAGTTCGTAGAAGGATCATAAGGCCAGACAATTGAGTGAAAGACACATTTGGCCTGATCGATCCGGCTAAATGCACCCGAAAAAGCATATATGTGACGAAATATTGAGGAATATTTAGATAAATCATGATAAAAATCGAGTGCAATCAGAGGGGGCTCTAAACAAATACCGATACCCGGATAGGCTAGTCTATTCTTAATTACATATAATGTTGAATCTGTTATTTTACTAACCATTACAAGCAAGCATACATTCTTATTTGCTACAGACTTTCTAGACAAGAAGCAATCAATCGTTTCAATTTCAATTCCTTGATTTTTTAATAATTCTGCTAAAACAGGCCATGCAGATGCGCCTGGGTTTTTACGAGCAAATTCTACATTAAATATGTTATTGCTCATCCATGTTTCGATACCGGGATCAAAAACGACAAGTTTTTGTTCCATTAATGAATACCTTTATAACTGTATCCAATTTTGTGGAATAAGATCAACCAAATTGTTAGGACGATCGTAGAACCAATTTTTGGGCGAAATAATTATTTTATCTTTATAGTCGGATAACCAGGCTCCCCACCAGCTAAAGGTACTGTTTGCAATGATATGATGTTTGCAAAAACTCATCAGTCGTAAATCCTCATAGTCTTTTTCGCTACCATTATGATTAATATAAGTTTTTTTGCCGGTAAAATTAAAATTATTCTTCACCCAATCTGGATCATCTGAAAAAATAAAGAAATGTGGTCTTTCGCTCTTTTTATTAATTAATTCTATTGCCTGAGCATAATAGTCAGGTGTACAGGTTCTAATATTGTGATTAGTAACATAATCCCCTCTACGAAAATGGATTGCAACCGATTCTTCGGAAATTATTTTTTGAATTAATTCTTGGTTTTGCTCATCAGGGTCATTTATCACTGAAAATTCATGGCGGATTTTATTAAATATGGCATTGAAATATTTGTAAGATTGCCAGTATCCTGATAAATAAATATCGCGCTTCCCATTTAAAATGCGAGAGTCGTAAAGGATAGATTGTTCTTTTACAATTCTTTTTTTCTCATATGGGATTTTTGTTTGGTAAAGATCGTTCAAATCATTAAGGAATCCACGTCCG
>Ga0209039_10003642_pt1 | contig 11870 bp, 7 predicted proteins | sample BogFormECP12_OM1_FD_188238 | JGI IMG/M metagenome (GOLD analysis project Ga0209039, IMG submission 188238) | Bog forest soil microbial communities from Calvert Island, British Columbia, Canada - ECP12_OM1 (SPAdes) (version 2) | ecosystem: Environmental > Aquatic > Freshwater > Wetlands > Bog ...
CCCCTCGTGGAACATCCTCGCACCCGTCAGGGTCGATGTCACGACCGCCGCCGCGCGCTCTTTGGCAGGAGAAAACGCTGATGCTGCGCGCGGCTCGTCGTGGTTCTCGAGGAATCGCAGCAGTTTGTTCTGATAAGCCGGGTCAGCGCAGAGATGCAGGCGAACGCTCTCCGCGTTCTCCTGCTCGAGGCGGTCGTAGAGTCGCTTGTCGTAACACGAATCGAATCCCTTCTGTTGCAACTCCCACTCCAGGTCCCAGTACGCTTCCGCGATGAAGAGGAAGCCGGGATGAGCTTGCTTGATTGCAGGGATTACTTCAACCCAGTACTCCGACGCCGGCTTCGGCCCCGCGCGACCGCTCCATGTCCGCTCGAAGACGGAGTTCAGCAGCAGCATCGCCATGTCGCAGCGCACGCCGTCGCATTGGCTGGCAATGTCGGAGAGTGTATCGACCACCGCCTTGCGCAGTCCCGGCTGAAAAGCATTGAGTTGCAGCACGTCAGGCCACGCCGGAAAATACGGGTCCCTGCCGCACGCGAACACCACCTTATCTGTCGCGATAAAGGAAGCCGGGTCGTTGCGAGCATCCTCGGCACTTCCTTGAATGAAGTATTCAGGATGCTCGCTCACCCACGGATGGTCCGGCGCGACATGATTGGGCACAAAGTCCAGCACCAACCGCATGCCGCGATTTGCCAGCTCTTTGCGAGCGGCGGCCAGTCCTTTCGGTCCTCCCAGATGCTGGTCAACCACGTATCGGCGTACGCAATAGGGAGAACCGACGTTATCTGCAGCACGGAAATCCGGAAGCGCCCGCCGAAAATCCGCCAGCAGGCTTTCGTTCCTGTTAGCAATGGCAATGCCCGCAGGGCTGCGCTCCCAGACTCCCATAAGCCAAACCGCATCGAAACCGTACGCGGCTACCGCATCCCATTCGGCAGACGGTACGGTACTGAGATCGACGGACTTCCCGGACTTGGCGCTCAGTTCGGCAAGCCACACCCAGGTGTTGATCTCGTACACTGTGGGATAACGATGCCAGGGAGACATGACGATCCTCCTTGCAATACTCTTTTCCGAGGCGCAAATTCAACTTGCGGTTTGCAGCTACCGCCGTCTGCCGCCTCCGCCGCCCATACGGGCGCCACCGCCGTAACTGCGCGCGGAGTTGAAGTTCTGGGTACGCTCTGTTCCTTGCGTGCGCATCTGTTGCTGGCGCTGCAAATTTGCATCCGGCTTGGTGGCTGGCTGCCATCCGCTGCCGCTGTTGGACGACCAGCTGCCGCTGTCCCGGTTATAACGGTACACCGTGCCGTCTTTGCCTGCGTAGACGTTGTTCTTGCCGGCAGCAACGCCGGCATTCGTGTTCGTGTTGTAGGCAAAGCCACCACGTCCGGCCGTGCCCTGGCCGGAGTAGATGTTCCCAGCGTATCCAGCTCCTCCTCCCGCGACGATGCCTGTGTTCGGATTATAGGTCGCTCCGCCACGATACCCGGCTGTGTTGCCGGTATAGATGTTGGTGTTAGTGCCGCGGCCGGCAACTGTCGTCCTGCCGGTCTGTGTGTTGTAGTAGGCACCGCGGCTGGCGGCTCCGTAGTTTCCAGTGTATGGATTGGCCCAGGCCGCGCCCGTGCGCGAATACGCCGTGTTGCCCCAGACTCCATACACGTTGGCGACCGCTGCTCCGCCCCAGGCGCCCCATCCGTAATACGGATACCAGCAGCATCCGTAGTAGCCCATCGGTCCCCACCACGGGTAATAATACGGATAGTAGCCGTACCCATATCCGAAGCCGAAACTCCACCCGGATGCGGTGCTGTAGGTAAATCCTGCTCCCACACCGTAGGTGTAGGGCCAGCCGTACCACACTGTGGGACCGATGTAGGGCGGATAATACCATCCTGTGCCGTAAACCACGGTGGTCGTGCTGGCCGACACCACCGTGCCGTAGTAACCCGGCGTATAGCCCACATACACCACGTCGGGCGTCGAGTTGTACACCTTCACATACGTGACGTAGTACAGCGGAGAGCTGGGCGGAATGTCATAGATCTCCGGCGGAACCGTGTCGGCCACGCGCCACGGCCCTTGGGGCGACGGCGCTTTGAACCACACTCCTGCCTCGGCACAGTAGTAATTGTTGTCCGAAACCTTGATGACTGCTGCGCTGGTATTCTTCGCGTACTGCATCGAGGTACTTTGGATCGGCACGAACGTCGCTTCACCGTCGTACTGCACCGTGAGCTTGGCTTCGGCTCGCGTAATGGTCGCGGTCTGCGGAATCGAGTTGGCGATTAAAGCCTCTTTTGCTTCCGGTGTTCCGGGGACCGAAGCCAACACCGTCGCCTTCGGATTGTCAGTGGGGATCTTGGCGAAGTCGGGCGGCAGGTCCTTGCCGTCCTCGAAGGTCCACGGTCCGTCGAGTGAAGCGCCCTTGAACCAGCGGCCCGAGATCAGGATGTAATACTGGCCATCCAGCCGGAAGATGTTGCCATTCGTGTTGATCGCATATTCCAGGCCGGTGCCGGGGATTGGATTGTACTTGGGCTCGCCCTTGGTTTCGATCAGCTCCGCCGGCCCAAAGACCACGTACACGACTGGAATCTCCGCCTTCTTGCCGGCTTCCTTGAGCGAAGGCTGCTGTGTCGCCTGCTCGCCCTCGGGATTCTGCACCTGATTCTGGCTGACCAGATACTCTTCGGCTTTCTTCATGTCATCCGGCAATTTCTTCGCGTATTCCCACGGCCCTTCCAGCTCTTTCGATTGCAACCACCAGTCTTGCACGCGCAGGTAGTAGAGCTTCTTGTCGTTCTCAAACAAAATGATCGACCGCGTATTGATCACCCGTTGCAGTTTCACCCCGGGTACATCGCGCAACTGCGGCATGCCGTCGATCAGGACCAGCAATGCAGGTTTGGCCGAGATAATCACCTTGGGAGGGTCGTTCTTTACTTCGACCGCTTTGGTCACTTCAGTATCGGCTTCGACTGCGGCTTCTAACCGGTCGAGCGATATCGTCTTGGTCGCGCCCGGCAGCTTCTTTTCCAAAAGCGACGTCAACTCGAGTTCCTTTTCGTGCGCAACTGGAAACTTCACCTTGGTGACCTTGATCTGGTCGAGCGTCACCAGCCGGTTGACCTTGTCCACTTCCGTTCGCGCCTGAAACCAGACCACGCCGTATTTCGCGGCACTGTCTTTCCCCGTCTTCACTTCAACGGCGGAATACACGTCAATTTGGTTGCCCTCCCACTTGTCCACCTCGGGCTGGTAAATAGTGAACGTGTCGGCGCCGCTGGTAAACGTACGCGGCCAACCGCTTTCAGCGGGACGAGTGCTTTGCGCTTTGTTCGCCTTTTGTGCGCTAGGAGCATTGGGCAGCGACTGCTGGGCACTAGCCGCGAGGGACAACAGGGAAGTGAAGAAAACTATGGTTATAACAAAAGTTATAAGTGCCTTGGCCTCTGGCCGATGAAATAGCAAGACAGAACCTCCAGCGCACGTGTTCGCACGCGACGGAAAAATTAACTTTGAAACTTTATAGCATAGCGCTAAAGTGCTAATTGCGTCGCCGGCAGCCGTACTCTGCGATCAACCCCGCATCCGCGGTGTTTGCGCGCCGTTAGAATAATCTTCAGCCAGCCGTTTGCAATGGGCCGGATATCCCTCCCTGCGGATGGGACCCTAAACGAATTGGCTGTACTTAGGCGCAGCCTGGAATTGAAGGACTTAAAGATGGCAGAAATCAAGCCTCGCTATGAGTTTCGCATTTGGGGAGATATTCTCGAGCCCTTTCGCAAGCGGCTGGAGGCCCTCGCGCAACCCGGAGAGACGATTAGCGAGGAGACCTACCTCGTCTCCACCACCGAAAAAAGCAACGTCAAGATTCGGTATGGGCTTATGGACATTAAAGTCCTCGTCGCAGTCGACCGCGGCCTCGAGCAATGGAAGCCAATCCTAAAAGCCGAGTTTCCTCTAAGCGCGACGGCAATAGCAGACCAGGTTTTCCCAAGCCTCAAGCTGGAGCCGCCTCCACTTGGTAAAGACCAATACTCAATGGAAGAATTCTTCGCCGAGGTCGTCCGCGCAGAACCCAAGATTGCTGTCGTAGATGTTTCCAAGACGCGATTCCAATTCGGCATCGGCGTCTGTGCTGCTGAATACGCCCGCGTTACGATCAATCAAGTACCGCGGGACACGGTGGCTGTCGAATCCACCGATCCCGATGCCGTGTTGCAATTGGTGAAGGATCTGGGCATCGACCAACCCAACGTCAGCTATATTCATGAAATTAGTCGCATTCTGGGTGGGGGAGCGGTCTGACCGCGAAAAGGACCAAAACCGGAGGCAATCCAATGGGCAAAGAGATTGAGCGCAAGTTTCTCGTCAAGAACGATTCGTGGCGCGGCCAGGTTGAAGGCAGGCGCTACCGTCAGGGATACCTCAGCACCGTCAAAGAGCGCACGGTTCGCATCCGCACCGCTGGCGATAAGGGCTTCATTACGGTGAAGGGAATCACTGTGGGCGCAAGCCGCTCTGAGTACGAGTACGAGATCCCTTTGACCGATGCCAATGAGATGCTCGACCGGCTGTGCGAGCGGCCTCTGATCGAGAAGACCCGGTATCGCATTCCGCAGGGTAATGTGGCATGGGAGATCGACGAATTCGAGGGCGACAACCGCGGCCTCATCACCGCGGAAGTCGAACTCAAGGACGAGCATCAATCCGTTGCGTTCCCAAGTTGGCTCGGCCAGGAAGTGACCGGCGATCCTCGCTACTTCAACGCGAATCTGGTGGCCAAGCCGTACTCGACTTGGTAAAGTTCCGCGGACGGTCAGCGTAGATTTTCGGCTACGAAGAGGTTCGTCAGCACCCTGCGAAAGTGATAGGCATATGATTGCCCATCCGGGCTGATAAAGACATGCCCATAGAGCAGTCCCGACGGGTCTGCCGGGGTGATTTCCAACCAGAATTCCCGTCTTCCGGTTCTCGGATCCAGGCGATAGACCCGGGCCGGCAGCGTGCGGTCCCAAACATAGATGGTTCGACCCAACTCATCCCACTGCAGCGGCTCCTCCGTAACCTGTATACCTTTTGTTGGCTCGGGCTCGCCTCCTTTAACTGGATACATGGCGAAAGCCATGGATTTGTTCCTGACCAGCACCGTTTCTCCATCGGGAGAAAGGAGGGGATCGGACGTCTCTTCCGGCGTGATGGCCCGGGTCGCTCCCGAAGTTAGATTCAGTAGAAAGACTCGAGGCGGCCTTCCCGGCTCAGTTCCCGTGAATGCCACTTCGCTACCGTCGTGCGACCACGTCGTTACGCCGGTGAGCATTCGCACCGGACCAAGATCCAATCGTCGCGATATACCGGCCTCCGTCGGATATAGGATCATCTTGCTAGGGTTGGAGGGTACAAGAGAAAGTATCCACTTACCGTCTGGGGAGATACCGGTCGGGTCTCCGTCACCGAGAAGAACCGGGTCCGACGCATCGTCTCTGGCCAGGTAGGTCTTGTAGTCTTGTCCGCCAGCCGTGCCGCTATAAACCATGGCCGCTGCTTTTCCATCGTCGGCGACGCCGTTGACTCCAGCATTCTCGTCCATGACGTCTAGTGAGCGAACTGATTTCGCATTCCGGCGACCCATCGCCACTTCGGTACTCCACCGAATACTAGTCAGCAGGACGCTGCCGTTCTTCCCGATATCACGGAGTGATAACTCGGTGACAGTGGACAGGACGATGCGCTGTCGTCCCGAGCGATTGATGGCCCGCAGAGCTTGCGGCTCGGATTGCAAGGAAGAGGTAAACCAGATTTCATTGTTAGTCGACGACCAGGCCAAGCCGTCTTCGCCGGCCCACTCTCCTGTGAGTCGCTTCGCTTGGCGATTCAGATCAACAACCGATACATAGCCGCGATCGTCGCCAAGCAGAGGATGTTCCAGAAAAGCTATCGCGTCACCAGCAGGCGAAATGCGGGGATTGCTGATCCACCCGCTTGTTCGAAAGAGTACTGTACCAATTGGGAATTCCAGCGACTCCATGTTTCCGCCGCACCGCACGATCGCCAGATTCCTCCCGTCTGATGCGATGTCACCATCGCACACATCTGGCAACAGTGCATGAGGTGCTCCACCGGAGAGAGGTGCAACCGCCAAGATCCCCGTGGTCATCCAGTTGTAGAAATTATGCCGGCCGAGCGAAATGGCCATTTCTCCGTGCTGCGAAATTCCCAGAATGTCCGCCGAAGGTAACCCCATGTGGCGCGAAGACTGTCCGTCGAGTCGTGTGAGGTAGATTTCCCGCGGGTGGCCGCCGAACGCGGCGCCATAGACGACGCTTTCCCCCTCGGGCGTGAACCGGGCGGAGCCAATGTATCCCCGACCGAAGATCAACTGTCGAAACGTCGGATCCACTTTACGAAAGTGGGTGGCTGCCCACCATCCGGCAACCACCAGGGCCAGCAAAGCCATCAACCCTGCGACTGACTCGCCCCAGGTAAAAATCCCTTTTCTGGTCGACGGAATGGTTGGCTGCTCAGCCAATTTCTCAATGGCAAATGCCAGATCGCTGGCGGATTGAAAGCGTCGCTCTGGAGTTTTCTCCAGGGATCGACGAAGAATGCAGTCCCAACCTGGCGGAAGATGGGAGTCCTGCTCAGCGAGCTTTGCAGGCTCTCCGTTGAGCACAGCGTTCATGGTTTCGATTGGGGTACTTCGACGGAAAGCCATCTCTCCGAACAGCATCTCGTACAGGATGGACCCGAAGCTGAAGATGTCCGATCGAGCGTCCACGGCCACACGTCTCACATGTTCAGGCGACATGTAGCTCGTCGTGCCGGCTACCTCGATCGTCTCAGTGTCTTCCGTTGTCAAACATCCCGCCTCGTTCTTCGCATTCTGCAGGGCGGGCCTCGCCAGGCCAAAATCCAAGATCTTCAGCTGGTTATCGGAGGTTACGAAGATATTTTCAGGCTTTAGGTCGCAGTGCACGACGTTATTGCTGTGCGCCGCCGCTAACCCCTTGGCAATTTGCGTTCCGTATTCGACGACCGTTCGCCGCGGCAGCGCCCCATTCCGCAAACACTCGCGCAGCGTTTGGCCGTGAAGCAGTTCGGTGACTAAGTAGGGAATGCCGTTCTCGGCTCCAACATCAAATATGGCAAGAATGTTGGGATGACTAAGCGCGGCGAGCGTCTTCGACTCGTGTTCGAACAACCGCAGGCGTTCAGGATGGCTGGCGAAAGCTTCAGGCAGGATCTTGATCGCGACTTCGCGGCCCAGCCTCGTATCCCGGCCACGGTACACCTCTCCCATGCCGCCAGTATCGATGGGGCCAAGGACTATGTACGACCCGAGGCGTTCGCCGTTGGAAAGTGGCATAACACAGTGAGCGAATTTCGCGATCGCCATGCTCGCATGACACTATACGACCCCGCGCAAGCTTGGCACAAAGGCGGCTGCTCCGGCTGTCGGCCTGACGATCTCTCTGCTTGGCATCGATGCGGTCCCCCGCCCGCCTTGTCTTTGTGAATGGCTTGGCTCCATGACCGATGCTCGGCTTGCGCAAATCTTTCGACCTGCAAATCCTTTCGACCTTGCTTTTTCCGATTTGCTCGGATATAGTTCGCGCTCACAATCGAAAGATTCTTTTCAACAGACTATGTTGTAACAATAGTTACTTGGCGAGATGAATAAGATTGGACCTCGTCGGCGTAAACAAACGTTAACAAACCTCAATCAACGTCACCATGGTTCAAGGGGGTATTACCGTGGCCGAAACGGGCAAAACTGCTTCAAGGATAAATAAAGTTGCAGCTAAACCTAAGGTCGTAGAAGTCAAGCCAGGCGTCCCTATAAACCTTTGGCTCAAAATAGAACCGACGGATTTGCTGAAATATGGACCTGATGTCCAGGTCACTCTGCTGGCCGGTAAGCGGGCACCGAAGCCGATTCCGAAGCCGAAGCCGAAACCGAAGCCGAAACCGAAGCCGCCGCAGAATTAGGTTGCCATGAACGTATGTCTTGTTACCGCTCCGGTCGCAACGGAATTCAAAGAGCGGGACGAGATCGACAGTTGTTTGAGTGAGCCCGCAGTGTCGGGGCCGCAACTCGGCATCTTGACGCTGGCGGCCGTTCTGGAAGCTCGCAACGTTTCGGTCAGAATTGTCGACCTCGACCAGGCCTATCTGGCCTATCTCGCCTCCTGCGACCGGGAGCGTCCGTTTGCGGACGTAGCGGCTGCTGTCATTGCAGCCGTACCGGCGGACGTCTACGGGCTAAGTTCGCTATGCGGCAGCTATCCCCTGACCATCAGGATCGCACTGGCGGTGAAGGCGGCCCGACCGGAATCGCAGATTCTTCTTGGGGGACCTCAGGCGACGGTGGTTGATCGGGAAACCTTGGCGGCTTTTCCTTTCATTGACTTGATCCTCCGCGGCGAAGCAGAAACCACGTTGCCTGTTCTACTCGCCGAACTGGCCGGAGATCGGCAGCTTCAGCGAGTGCCGAGCCTGACCTACCGTATCCAATCCGAACCACATCGAAATCCGAGCGCTCCAATCATCGAGGATCTGGATACGCTCCCTGCGCCTGCCTACCACCTGGCTGGCGGCCTGCACGGTGTGCCTCGAGCGTCTTTGGAATTGGGACGGGGATGTCCGTTTGCGTGCACGTTTTGTTCAACCAATGATTTTTTCCGCCGCAAGTTTCGATTGCGCTCTCCCGGCCGGGTTATCCGCGATATGCGCGAGATCGCCAACCGGTATGGAATCCGGGAGTTCGAACTAGTACACGATATGTTCACCGTCGACCGGCGGCGTGTCGTCTCCTTTTGCGAAGCGATGCTGTCGTCGGGCGACGGTTTCCAATGGGCCTGCAGCGCGCGTACCGACTGCGTCGATGACGAACTGCTGGATCTCATGGCGCGTGCTGGTTGTAATGGTATTTTCTACGGCGTTGAGGCCGGTTCGCCCCGGATGCAAACGGTCATTGACAAGCATCTTGACATGGAACAAGTGAGGCAGGTTATCGCGGCAACGGAACATTTTGATATGAACAGTACCGTTTCGCTGATCACTGGCTTTCCGGAAGAGACCGAAGACGATCTACGGCAGACGCTTCGCATCTTCATGTATTCGGCACGTCACCCCCGGTCGGCGCCGCAACTGAATATACTTGCGCCTCTCGCCGGCACACCCATCCAGGTGAAATATCGCGATCAGTTGACGCTCGGAGACTTGTGTTCTGAGATGTCGCATCAGGGCTTGACTCAGGATGAGAACGATCGAGTCTTGATTGAAAAACATCCCGAGGTATTTCCCAATTTCTACCTGTTACCGACTCCTCACCTCGATCGGGATTGCCTGTTGGAGCTGCGGGAGTTCGCCTCGAACGGTATTGGCCACTTCCGTTGGTTACTCTGCGCCATCGACCAAACCTACCAGGAACTCTATGATCTGTTTTTGTCTTGGCGGAGACATCGGGTTGAAGTTCTGCCAGGTCTGGTTGGTCCGGAACTGCGTCGGTACTACGAATCGACCAGCTTCCGACATGACTTCCTCTCCTTCGTTCAGACCAGTCCGGCGGTGGAAAACAGAATAGTCAGGGCACTTCTGGAGTTTGAAACAGCTTGGTCTTCCGCGTCAGGCTCCTCCGCGGACGATGCAATTTCGGCAGAGATTGCGTCGGATGATGACGGGGCAATTTGTGCGACGGACGTTCCTGTTCGTACCCCCGGCACCAACCTCATTGAACTCTCGTGTGACATCCAGAAGGTCATTAACGCATTGAAGCATGGGGAAGAACCTCTATGGGAGTCGGGTCCTCACTACTACCTGACCCTGGACTCATCGGACGTTTTGAAGAGATTGTATGGTATCTCTCGCGAGCTGGGCCGCTTGCTGCATATGTGTAACGGCCAGTGCAACGTGCAGGAGATTGTTAAGGTGCTGTCCCCTGAGTTCACCGACGTCGGAAAATCACATCGGGAAGCAGCCGTTCTGGGCCTGATCGAAGCTGCTGCGCAAGAGGGGCTCGTGTTGATTCGTTCCACAACGAACGCGCACCCACGCGTTGATCCCGTGGCGATGTCGACCCACACAGGCGGTGCTTCCACCGCCGGTAGCGACTGATACCGTTCCCAGCGCCGGCATTCTCGACTGCGCCGCGCTTTCTGGTGCCATGCGCCTGTCGCTCGCGTCGAGTGCGTACTGACTTGTGATGTTGCGCGCCCTGCTTTACTCCGGCTTTCCCGTGTAATGTTCTTTCGCATGCGCGGCCGCGTGGTCTTCCGCCGATTCCAAATGCGTGAACACTTCTGCCGGCACGCTGAGTTCGAGCGGTAAGCGTTCTTCCAGCAACGTCGCCAGCCGATGCGCCTCGCCGACGGCCATTGCGTAGGGGAACAACAGGTGCACCTCGATGATCTGGCGATACCCCGTAGTACGGTAGCGCACACCGTGGTACTGCAATCCCAACTGACCGCAGATGGCGTCCAGCTTGCTCCGGATTTCGCTTCCAACTTTCGGGTCCGAATGGTCGAGCAGTCCTACAGCCGAGCGCCACACCAGGTGCCCACCTGCCCACAGAATGTTGATCGCCACCGCGATCGCCAGCAGGGGATCGAAGGGCTTCCACCCGGTCAGCATCACCAGCCCCAGTCCGGCCACAACACCAAAGCTGGTCCAACTGTCGGTAAGAACGTGCTTGCCGTTGGCCTCGAGAATCAGGGAGTGACTGCGCCTCCCGGTGCGTATCAGGTACCAACCCAATCCGGCATTGAGCATACCTGCCGCTAGCACCACCAGCGCGCCCGCTCCCAGGTTCTCCAGTTGCAGGCCTTTGATCCATTTCTCGATGGCGGCGTACAAAATGAAGATTGCCGCCAGCACGATCATCGCGCCCTCGAATCCGGCGGAGAAAAAGGTGATGCGTTCGTAGCCGTAGAGGAATTTCGGCGCTGCTGGCCTGGTGCTAAGGCGCAGGCTGAAGGCTGCGAACGCCACGGCCACCACGTGAATCACCGACTCCGCCGCATCCGACAGGATGGCCGCCGAGCCCGTCATGAAATATGCCGCCATCTTGCCGATCAGCATCAACACGCCGACGGCCAGCGAGATCCGCATGGCAAAGCGCATAGCACGCATTTCACCTTCGTCGCGGGTCGAGGCGATCGGCGTAATCGCGGTTGAGGCAGATTCGGGCTGTGTCAGTTCGTCCATGCTGCCCGGTTCTCCCAAAAGTTGCGGACCTGCCTATATTTCCACGAAGTGCTGGGATGGGGATGTGACGACACTCACAGTCGATTGCAAAGTGTCCGATCGCCTACTCGATCATGGTTGGCACCAGCGACCAGCTGACGGCGTCGATCCCAGGTTCAATCGATAATCGGGCCACGATTCTCGATCTCCCCCTACTGTCGTGGCTGATAGCCTGTTAACAGTCTGTTCACATACGGTATGTTTAATGCAACCGAAATCAAGATTACACTGCAAAGTTGTCTGCTCCTGCCGTTGTAACGTAGAAAATGAACCGGTCTGAATCCGGAGGGCACGTTCCGGTTCAGCGGATCGGTTCGCAAGCGTACGCGCAAAGTAGTGCACTGAGACGGCCGACTGTTGCTTGTGACAGGCAACGATCGCAGCCGCCGGTAACAGTGTTGTGGGAAATATCGTTCCCTCGCAGAGGACATGTTCAAGTCATCCGGGCCAGTGCCATTGCGATGAGGACAAGGAGGATTCATGCACCGGGCGGCCCCGAAATGCTTATGTTTTCTGCTGTTCTTAGCCACAGCCTTGCTCCAGAGTGCTTGCGCCCAAAATGCGCTCACTTGGCCGGAGGTTAGAGCGAAGTTCGAGGCGGCGAATCTGACTCT
>Ga0209039_10003643_pt1 | contig 11869 bp, 11 predicted proteins | sample BogFormECP12_OM1_FD_188238 | JGI IMG/M metagenome (GOLD analysis project Ga0209039, IMG submission 188238) | Bog forest soil microbial communities from Calvert Island, British Columbia, Canada - ECP12_OM1 (SPAdes) (version 2) | ecosystem: Environmental > Aquatic > Freshwater > Wetlands > Bog ...
CGTGCGGCGAGGGCTCATCGGCGATGTCCTGTCCAGGATCGAAGGCAAGGGACTGCGGATCGTGGCGATGGACCTGCGCACGCTTGACAGGGACACGGCCGAGCTCCACTACGCGGAACATGCGGTCAGGCCGTTCTTCGGCCAGCTCGTCGACTTCATCACGTCAGGGCCACTGGTGGCTCTCGTCGTGGAGGGGCCACGGGCGATCGAGGCGTTCCGTGTCCTGGCCGGTTCCACCGACCCGATTCGCGCGTCGGTGGGCACCATCCGCGGAGATCACGCATTGGAAGTACAGCAGAACATCGTGCACGGATCCGACTCGCCGGAGTCCGCTGAGCGGGAAATCAAGATTTTCTTTCCCGACCTCGTCTAGGCCGTCCGGCGCTGGTTGACGAAGGACTGAGGCCCCTGGGCGTGTGCTCCTAGGCTGTGAGCTGCGGTAATAAGACCGTGTACCAGCTGTAGCCAGTCCTGGTGTTCGTATGAGATGCCGCGCATGGCTGATGACCTGGTAAAATCGCCATCTGCGAGCTCTGTCGGTATCGCGGCAGGCGGCCTACCGTCAGATCATGCTCAAACATCAGATTGCCCTGCCGCCGGAGCATCTTTACCCTCCAGAGGAGTGGCGCGTCACGGAGGCGCGGTATTCGGATGAGTTTGTCGATCGCACTGAGACTGTCTTTTCGCTCGGTAACGGCTTCGTCGGCATCCGTGGCAGCTTCGAGGAGGGGCGCCCGGGGCTGTGCCCTGGAACGTTCATCAACGGGTTCCACGAGACCTGGCCGATCATGCATGCCGAGGCGGCGCACGCGCTGGCCCGCAAGGGCCAGACGATCGTGAACGTGCCGGACGCGACGATCATCAAGCTCTACGTGGACGATGAGCCGTTCTTCCTGCCGACCGCGCGGCTCGATGATTATGCGCGGGTCCTGGACATGCGGGCCGGGACGCTGACTCGTGAGCTGGTGTGGGCCACTGGCATGGGGAAGCACGTCCGGGTCCGCTCGTGCCGCATCGTCTCACTCGAATACCGCCACCTGGTCGCGATGACCTACGAGGTCACGATGATGGATCATGCCGCGCCCGTGGTGATCTCGTCCCTGGTTCTCAACCGCCAGGACGCCCGCCAGGCAGACGGCCTGCCGGAGTACCGGCCGAGCGATCCCCGCCTCGCGACCGTCCTGCCGCACCCGGTGCTCAACGTGAAAGCTGCCAAACTGGCCGACCAGCGCATCCTGCTTGGCTACCAGACGACCAGCAGCAAGATGACGCTCGGCGTCGGCGTCGACCACGTGATCGACGCGGCGTGCTCCTACCAGGCGGCGGGGTCCCTGGACGACGATGCGAGCAAGGTCGTCGTCACCGCGGATGCGCTGCCCGGCGTGCCGATCCGGATCACCAAGTACGTGACCTACCAGACCTCCCGCAGCATCCCGGTGCCCGAGCTCGTCGACCGGTGCCGCCGGACGCTGGACCGCGCGGTCCCGGACGGATTCGACACTATCGCCGCGACCCAGCGCGAGAATCTCGACCGGTTCTGGGACCGGGCCGACGTGCGGGTGCAGGCCCGGTTCCATCCGGTGCGGCAGCAGCAGGCGATCCGGTGGAATCTTTACCAGGTCGCGCAGGCGACGTGGCGGGCCGAAGGGGCCGGAGTTCCGGCGAAGGGGCTGACCGGGCAGGCCTATGAGGGCCACTACTTCTGGGATACCGAGATCTACGTCCTGCCGTTCCTGACTTACACCCAGCCCAGCATCGCCCGGAACCTGCTGCGGTTCCGGCACAGCATGCTCGGCCGCGCACGAGAGCGGGCAGCCGAGATGAACCAGCGAGGGGCGCTGTTCCCGTGGCGGACCATCAACGGCGAGGAGGCCTCGTCCAATTTCCAGCAGGGCACCGCCCAGTACCACATCAACGCCGATATCGCTTACGCGGTCAAGCGCTACGCGCACGTGGAAGGCAGCGGACACGTCCTTGGCGAGATCGGCGCCGAGATCCTCGTGGAGACCGCCCGGCTGTGGGAGGACCTCGGGTTCTATGGCACCGACAAACGGTTCCACATCCACGGCGTGACCGGCCCCGACGAGTACACCACCGTGGTCAATGACAACACCTACACCAACCTGATGGCGCGCCTTAACCTCAATTTCGCCGCTGCCATCATCCGCCGGCTCCGCAAGGAGCGACCGGAGGACTACGCCGCGCTCGTCCACCAGGTGCGGCTGAAGCCCGGCGAGGCCGAGTCGTGGGAGCTCGCCGCGGCCGCCATGCACGTGCCGTTCGATGAGGAACGCGGCATTCACCCCCAGGATGAGACGTTCCTTGACCGTGAGCCCTGGGATCTCGACGCCACGCCGCGCGGGAAGTTCCCGCTGCTGCTGCACTATCACCCGCTGGTGATCTACCGGCACCAGGTGCTCAAACAGGCCGACATGGTGCTGGCCATGTTCCTGCTCGGCAACGAGTTCTCCGAGGAGCAGAAACGCCGCAACTTCGACTACTACGATCCGCTCACCACCGGTGACTCGTCCTTGTCCGCATGCGTGCAGAGCATCATCGCCGCCGAGATCGGCAAAGAGCGCCAGGCCCTCGAATACTTCCAGTACGCGGTGCTCATGGACCTGGGTAACGTCGCAGGCAACGCCTCGGACGGAGTCCACATCGCCTCGGCCGCCGGCGTATGGTCATCACTGGTCTTCGGGTTCGGCGGCGTGCGCGATTTCGATGGCCAGCTGTCCTTCTCACCCCGGCTGCCGCATGCCTGGAACGAGCTCGCCTTTTCGCTGCGCTTCCGCGGCCGGCAGCTCCGGGTCAAGCTCACCCACGACGAGGAGCGCTACCTCGTCGAGGAAGGCGAGCCGCTGAACGTCCTCATCAGGGGTGAGCCAAACCTGCTCAGCCCGGATAGTCCCGTCGTGATCAAGCGTTCGCCGAGATGATGGCATGGCCGCCTTGGCGATGACGGCCGGTGCAGGAACGCGAAGTGCTACTCGTAATAGTCTTGGCGGGTGCCGAAGGGAACCAGCCAACGGAGGCGAGCAGGCGCGGTGGCCCTAGCAGGACAGGGACCGGGCGACGAGCTGGTACCGGCGGGATTCCGCCTGTGGCCCGATCCGGGGTCGCGCGCGCTGGCGGACGGGATGGTCATCATGGGTGGTTACCCCACCCGGGTGCTGCGGCTGAGCAAGGCGGGGGCCCGGTATGTCGCCGCCTGGTGGTCGGGCCTGCCGGTGCCTGATAACCCAAAGGCCCGCGTGCTGGCGCGCCGCCTGCTCGACACCGGGATCGCCCATCCCGTGCTGGACAGCCCCCCACCAGCCGGGAAACCAGACGTGACGGTGGTCATCCCGGTCCGCGACCGGCACGCCGAACTGGCCCGCTGCCTGGCCGGCCTTGCCGACGCGCTGCGGGTGATCGTGGTAGACGACGGCTCCCGCGACCAGGACGCGATCAGCAGCGTCGCGGCCGCGGCCGGGGCCAGCGTGCTGCGGCGGTCGGCCAACGGCGGGCCGGCGGCGGCCAGGAACACCGGCCTGGCGGCGGCGGATACGCCGCTGGTGGCGTTTCTCGACTCGGACTGCGTGCCCGGCCCCGGCTGGCTGGATGCGCTGCTGCCGCACTTCGCCGACCCCGCAGTGGGCGCGGTGGCGCCGCGCATCATGCCGCACGAGGCCGGGCGTACCTGGCTGGCCCGGTACGAGGGGGCAAGTTCCACCCTCGACATGGGCCAGCGGCCCAGCATCGTCCGGCCGGGATCGCGCGTGCCCTACGTCCCGGGCGCGGCCCTGGTGGTGCGCAAGGAGGCGGCCGGGGCGGGCTTCGCGGAAGACATGCAGGTAGGGGAGGACGTCGACTTCGTCTGGCGGCTGGGCGCGGCTGGCTGGCGGGTGCGTTACGAGCCGACGGCCGCCATGGGGCACCAGCACCGGGTGCGGCTGCGCGAGTGGTTCGGCAGGCGGAAGGACTACGGGACGTCCGCGGCCACGCTCGAATTGCGTCATCCCGGCGTGGTCCGCCCTCTCTACGCGTCCATGTGGACCGCGGCGGCCTGGCTGGCCGCGGCGGTCGGCTATCCGGCGGCAGGTGCCGTGGTCACCGGGACCGGCACCGCCCTGCTCGCCCGGCGCCTGGCCCAGGTCACCGGCGAGGACTGGCCCCGCCCCGCCGGTTCGGCCGCGTGGCGGCTGGCGGCCCGGCAGGCCGGCGGCGGGACGCTCGCGGCGGCCCGGCCGCTCGGCAGCGCGATCTCCCGGACCTGGTGGCCCGCGGCGGTTCCGGCCGCGATCGCGGTGCGGCGGCTGCGGCTACCGCTGGCCGCGCTGGTGCTCGCGCCGCCGCTGCTCGACTGGCTGGACCGCCGGCCCCCGCTTGACCCGGCGCGTTACGTGGCCGCCCGGCTGCTCGACGACGTTGGCTACAGCCTGGGGGTCTGGCAGGGATGCGCCGAACGCCGGACCGTTCGACCCCTGCTGCCACTGCTGCGGGGCCGTGACCTGGCCAGCCGTCACTAAGGTCTACTTGTGCAGGGGCTTACTTGTGCAGGCCCCGGCTGAACTCGTCCGGCACGATGACGTCGTCGGGGGACAGCTCAGAGATGGAGGATCGGCCGAGCGCGAGCAGCGTGGAGTCGATGCCGCCGCGTAGCACCTCGAAGACGTTCTTCACGCCTGCAGAGCCGTTGGCGGCCAGCCCCCACAGGTAGGCGCGGCCGATCATGACCGCGCGAGCGCCGAGCGCCACGGCCTTGACCACGTCGCTGCCGCGCCGGATCCCGCCGTCCAGCAGCACCTCGATCTGCCCGCCCACCGCGTCGGCGACGCCGGGCAGCGCCCGGATGGAGGCGGGGGTGCCGTCCAGGTTGTTGCCGCCGTGGTTGGACACCGAAATCGCGGTGGCGCCGATGTCGACGGCGCGACGGGCGTCGTCGGGCCGCATGACGCCCTTGACCATGAAGGGGCCGCCCCACTGCTCACGCAGCCAGGCGATGTCGTCCCAGCTGGGCGGCGGAGTCTGCATCCACTCGCCGTACACCCCGAAGAACGTCGGCGCCGGCTCGCCCGGGGCGGCCATGTTGGGCACGGTGAGGTCGGGCAGGCCGCCGTGCTGGAGCCACTCGCGCACGTAACCGAGCTTCAGGATGCCCTCAGGCGCCAGGCGCAGCAGGGTCCGCAGGTCCATCTTCTCCGGTATCGCCGGGCTGCCCCAGTCCCTGCCGTTGGAGAACGACCAGTCCAGGGTGACGATCAGGGCCTTGGCGCCGGCCTGGCGGGCTCGTTCGGTCCGCTGGATGATCTGATCCGGAGTTCCTGACCAGTAGCTCTGGAAGAACAGTTTCGGATTGACCGACGCCACGGCTTCCACCGGCATGCTGCCGAACGAGCTGAGGCCCATCGCCGTTCCGGCCTCGGCCGTGCCGCGCGCCACCCCCACCTCGCCCTCAGGGTGCACGGCCTGCACGCCAGTCGGGGACGCGATCACCGGCAGCGCGATCTGGAGCCCAAGCACCGACGTGGCCAAGTCCCGGGTGGCCGGCAGGTCCGCGATGTGCGGCGGCGTGAACCGCAGTTCGCTGAACGCCGTCACGTTGTCCTGGAGCGTGACGCCCTTCTCGGTTCCGGCGACCAGCGCCATGTACACCGGCTTCGGCAGATGCCGCTTGGCTCTCCTGCGCGCCTCCTCGACCGTCTCGAACCACTCGCGTGTGCTTGCCATCGGTCTCCCTCGCACGCTGACTCCCCGGACGGCAGGTCTGCCGGATTGCCTGATGCCTATTTTGGCACTCAGTGCCGTAACTATTCAGTCTGAATACCCCGCGGCCGATCGCGCCAAGCCTGGCTCCGGCCGTAGGATCCACGTTCATGTCCCAGGACAGCGCAGGCGCCAGGCTCGTGCCTGGCGACCACCCGGACCGGGTCAAGTGGAACGCCAGGTACGCGGCCGGCTTCGCGCCGTCCTTCACCCCGCATCCGCTAGCGGTGCGGGTCTTCGAATCGGCCACGGATCTGCCGGACGGGCCGGTGGCCGATCTGGCCTGCGGTGCTTCAGGTACGCCACTGCTGGCCGCGGCGCACGGGCGCCGGGTCACGGCCCTGGACGTCTCCGAGGTGGCCCTCGGGCTGCTCGGCGCCGAGGCCAGGCGGCGCGGGCTTGACGGCCTGATCACGCTGGTGCACGCGGACCTGTCCGCCTGGTCACCGTCACCCCGGTCCTACGCCTTGGTCCTGTGCACCGGCTTCTGGGACTCGGCCGTGTTCAGGGCGGCTACCGTTGCGGTAGCCGCCGGCGGCCTGCTGGCCTGGGAGGCCTTCACCGCCGAAGGCCGCCGCACCCGCCCCAGCCTGCCCCTTGAATGGTGCCTGGCCCCCGCCGAGCCCGCGTCGCTCCTCCCGGCTGAGTTCACCCTCCTCAACCAGAGTGACGTGCCAGGCCCCGAGCAATCCCTGAGACGGCAGATGCTGGCCCGCCGCCCCCACTGACCGGCCGCACGCCGCGCCGCATTCATATGAATGTGGCGTTCTAACCAGAGTCATTAGAACGTCACGTTCATTGGTTTCCGCCGCTTGGCTAAAGGGGTATATGCGGGCAAATCAGGCGGGAGCGGGTTGGTGGCTCTGCGCCCATGCGGTGATGTCGCGGCGCTCGATGGCGGCGGCCATCAGGTCACCGAAGGCGTCGGGGGTGCAGGCGAAGGCGGTGACGCCGAGGCCGGCCAGGGCGGCGGCGTTCTCACGGTCGTAACCGGGTGCCCCATCGTCGGACAGCGTGAGCAGGGCGATCGCATCTCCTCATCCGCCGCCAGCGCGACCAGCCCGTCCGCCTCCGGCGGTCCCTCGATCAGCACCACATCCGGGCGCTGCTCCGCCAGGGCGGCCCGCACCGACCGCGCCGACCCCGGCCCGTGACGCCGGATCCCGTAGAGGACGGCAGGAAGATCCTTATGCCGAACGGGCCGCGGTGCGTGCCCCGGCCCAGCCGCCGTGCTAGTCATCCGGCGGCGTCGCGGCAGGCGCGGTAGAGGTCGCTCCAGTCATCGCGCTCCCGCACGACCGTCTCCAGGTACTCCCGCCACACCACGCGGTCAGAGAGCGGATCCTGGACGACGGCGCCGGTGATCCCGCCTGCTATGTCGGCGGGGCGCAGCACGCCGTCGCCGAAGTGCGCGGCCAGGGCCAGGCCGCTGGTGACCACGGAAATCGCCTCGGCGGTGTCGCAGTGTCTCGGCGCCGTGGGGTCTGCCGGGCGGCCCGTCCGCGAGGGCCAGGTTGATCAGGGCGGCCATCCATTCCTGGTCGCGTTGTGCCATCGCCGCCCGCGACCAGCCGGTGAACAGCACCGGCGCCCAGCCACCCGACGGCACGGCGAGAACCTGCTCAGCCGACCGGCCGAACTCGTTGGTCCATATGCGCAGCGGGGTCCTGGCCATCACCTCGAGCATCAGATGAGTCCGGTCATCCAGCTGGAAGCTTCCCCCGCTTGGGCGGGGCGCTATCCCGTCCCGCCGCATGCCGGCATCGCATTCGGTCGGCGGGATCATGATTAGGGCCTTCAGCGGGCGGTCGGCTCGCGGGCTGGTCAATAAGTTCATCATTGACCACGTGGACGCACCGCCCGCCTACCCCGAGATCAACAACGCCACCCGCCCGCTGCGGGCCGCGGCCGGCGGCGATACCGAGCGAATGTCGCTGTTGGCGCGGGTAGCGGGCATATAGGGCGGCCCTGTGAAGTTGAGGGGTACTTGGAGGAAGGGAGGCACGCCAGTGAAGGCAGTACGGTTCGATGAGTACGGCGAGGTCGACGTCCTGAAGGTCGTCGGCGTGCCGAAGTCGGCGCCGGGGCCGGGCCAGGTGCTGGTCCAGGTCAAGGCGGCGGGGATAAACCCGGGCGAGGCCAAGATCCGCGCGGGCCTGCTGCACGCCAGGTGGCCGGCCACGTTCCCGTCCGGGCAGGGCAGTGACCTGGCCGGAGTCGTGGCCGAGACCGGACCCGGGGTGACCGGCTTCACCGCGGGGAACGAGGTCATCGGCTACACCGACAACCGGGCTAGCCAGGCCGAGTACGTCGTGGTCGAGGAGAAGAACCTGACGGCCAAGCCCGCGGGCGTGCCGTGGGAGGTCGCCGGGGCGCTGTTCGTGGCCGGGGCTACGGCCTATGCCGCCGTCCGGGCCGTCGCGCTGACCGAGGGTGACACCGTGGTGGTCTCCGGGGCGGCCGGCGGGGTCGGCTCACTCGCCGTCCAGCTGGCCAGGCGCGCCGGTGCCACCGTGATCGGCCTGGCGGGCCAGGCGAATCACGAGTGGCTGGCCGGGCACGGAGTGATTCCCGTGGCCTACGGCGACGGGGTGGCCGACCGGATCCGGCAGGTGGCCGGCAAGGTCGACGCGTTCATCGACACGTTCGGCGCGGACTACGTACAGCTGGCCCTGGAGCTCGGCGTCGAGCCGTCCCGGATCGACACCATCGTCAGGTTCGACGCGGTCGCCGAGTACGGAATCAAGGCCGAGGGCAGCGCGGCCGGGGCCAGCGCGAGCGTGCTGGCCGAGCTGGCCGGGCTGATCGCGGACGGCCAGCTGGAGGTGCCGATCGCCGCGACGTTCCCGCTCAGCCGGGTTCAGGACGCCTATCGCCAGCTGGCCAGCGGCCACATCCGCGGGAAGATCGTCCTGACGGTCTGAGTCTCGCGCCCCGGCGCGTACTGTCGTGAGTATGAGGCAAGCGGAGGCAGCCTATGACCGAGATGTTGCCGTTGTTCCCGCTCGGCGCGGTGCTCTACCCCGGCATGCTCTTGCCGCTGCACATCTTTGAAGAGCGGTACCGGCAGCTCGTCCAGGACCTGCTCGGCGGACGGGAGCCGCGCCGGTTCGGCGTGATCGCGATCCGTAAGGGCCGCGAGACCGGCATCGACGGCGTACACTCGCTGTACGAGATCGGCTGCACCGCCACCCTGCGCCGGGTCGACCGGCATGACGACGGCCGGTTCGACATCGTCACGGTCGGTTCCCAGCGGTTCCGGCTGCACGGGCTAGATGAGACGCGCCCGTACTTGCAGGGCGAGGTCGATATTCTCGCTGACGAGCCGGTCGACCCGGCCTCGGCCGAGGCCGCCGTGCGCGTGAACCAGGCCGCGTTCCGCGAGTACCTGGACGCGCTCACCGAATGGGGCGGTGCCGTGGTCAGGCTCGAGGACCTGCCCGACGAGCCGACGCTGCTCTCGTTCATCATTGCCGCCACCATGGTCATCGACCTGCCGGAACGGCAGGCGCTGCTGGCCGAGTCCGACACCCTGCGCCGGCTGGCCCTGGAGCGCGCGATGCTGTCACGGGAGACCGCCATGCTGCGCACTACCACATCCCGGCCGGCCCCGGATCTCAGGAATACGCCGTACAGTCCCAACTGAACCGGGCCCCGGGGCAGGTGGGTGACGGGAGATGAGGGGTAGAGACTAGGCCATGGCTGAACCGGAGACTGAAGCAACCGACATCTCGCTGCGGGCCGCCGAGGTGGCGGCTGACGTCACCGAGACGGACCAGCCGCAGGAGCAGCGCAGGCTCCTCCGAGCGTTTAACAAGGCGGTCAGCTCGGGCGCCCGCGCGGCCGGCCGCGGGACGCGAGCGGTGCGGCGTCGCGCGGGCTCGGGCTCCGGCTGGCTGGTCAGCCAGGTGGTCGCGATGGCGCCCCGGCTGCGGGTCCGCGACCAGGCGGCGTTGCAGGCCCAGTTTCCCGGCCAGTCCGCCGAGGAGATTGCCGACACGCTCATCGAACGTGCGGCCCGCGCGGCGGCGGCGGCGGGCGGGGCGGCCGGCCTGGCCGCCGTGCTGCCCGTGCTGCCCGCCTTCCCGGCCGAGGTGGCAGCGGAGACCCTGGTCGTGGTGGGGATCGAGCTCAAGCTTGTCGCGGAACTCCACGAGGCGTACGGCATCGCGGCCCCGGGGAACTTCGCCGAGCGGATGAGCGCCTATCTCGCGGCGTGGGCGCACCGCCGGGGCGTGTTCATGATCGAGGGCGGGCTGATACTCGCCGCCGGGTCGCCGATGGCGCGGCTGCTGCGCCGGCGGCTCATCGCCCGGGCCGGCCGGAGCGCGGTCTCACTGGGCCCGCTGCTCACCGGCGCCGCCGCGGGCGCCATGTTCAACAGCCGGGAGACCAAGAAGCTCGGCCGGGACATCCGGCGCGACCTGCGCCACCGTGCGATCGGCTCCTGAGGGAGGCCGCAGTCACATCGGCTCGCCGGGCTCGACCTGGCCCCGGTGCCTGACTGAGACTGGTCCTGCTTGTCTGCCCGCGACGTTCTGCAGGCGGACCTCGCCGTGGGCGATGAGCCGGCCTGACTCGTCGGTGATATCCACCTGCCAGAGCTGCTGGGTGCGGCCCTGGCTGAGGGCGACCGCCTCGACGTCCGCCCGGCCCGCGGTGAGCGATCGCAGGAAGTGCGTCGTGTTGGTCAGCCCGACCGCGACCTGGCCCTGGTCGCGTACGGCGCTGCTCGCCCCGATGCTCGCGGCGCTCTCGATCGCGGTGGTGTAAACGCCGCCGTGCACGATGCCCCACGGCGTATGGTGCTCCTGACTGAGCTGCAGGTGGCCGGTGACCCGGCTGGCGGTGACCTCATCGACGACGAGGCCCGCGGCGCGGATGAAGGCACTGGCCGCCTCGAGGGATCCGGCTAGCCGGGCCGGGCCCGCGGACCGGTTGGTCGTGGCCCCGGCGTCAGCGTCCATGACCGTTCTTTCCTGAGCGCCCGGAATGCTGTGTCTCCTGCGCTGGCTGGGGCTCGAAGACCAGGCAGGTCGTGGTGGCATGCGCGTAGAGGGTCCCGTCAGGCCCGGTGATCTGGCCGGATGCGGTGACGACGCGCCGCCCGCCGCTTATCACCTGCCCAGTGGCGGCCACCCTCGGCGTGTTCAGGGTCAGCGCCTTGACGATGTTCACCTTCAGTTCGAGCGTGGTGTACGCCTGGCCGCAGCCGAGCGAGGTGTGCACGGCACAGCCCATGGCCGAGTCGAGCAGGGTGCAGAAGACGCCGCCGTGCACCGACCCGATGGGGTTGTACAGGTGCTCGCCGACGTCGAGGCCGAAGGTGACCTGGCCCGGTTCGACGCGGACGATGCCCATCCCGAGCAGGGCGGCGATCGGCGGCGCCGGGATGTGCCCCTCGGCGATGCCGCGCAGGTAGTCCAGACCGCTCATACCGCGGGCGAGGGCCGCGCTGACGAGGGGATCCTCCCAGGTGACCTCGCGACGGCGGGCCGGCGATGCCACGGATTCCCCGGCCGGGGATGCCACGAGGGCCTTGGCCGTTTCGGTCATCGGCTTGCCCCTTGGCTGAGTTTTCTCATGAAACTCAATCTAAGGGGAGTGCGTTCTATTACGCAACCCTCTATGCTTGTGTTCGTGCAACGGACCAGCTTTGAGGACATGACCTGCTCGGTCGCCCAGTGCCTCGATGTCGTGGGGGAATGGTGGAGCCTGCTCATCGTCAGGGACGCCTTCCTCGGCGTGACCCGCTTCGATGACTTCCAAGCCCGGCTCGGGATCTCCCGCAACATCCTCACCCAGCGACTGAACCACCTCGTCGATAGCGAAATCCTCAAGCGGGTGGCTTACTCCGATCACCCGCCGCGCTCGGAATACCGGCTCACCAGCAAAGGCCGCGATCTGTGGCACGTGATCACGGCTATGCGGCAGTGGGGCGACCAGTGGGCGGCGCCCGGCGGCCCGCCCGTCGAGACCAGGCATACCGCGTGCGGCCATATCGTCACCGCGGTGCCGGTGTGCTCGCACTGCGGCGAGCCCCTCGACGTCCGTTCGGTCACCGCCGTACCCGGACCGGGCGCATCCGAAGGCGACTTCGACCGCACCCGCCTGGCCCGGC
>Ga0209039_10003644_pt1 | contig 11867 bp, 10 predicted proteins | sample BogFormECP12_OM1_FD_188238 | JGI IMG/M metagenome (GOLD analysis project Ga0209039, IMG submission 188238) | Bog forest soil microbial communities from Calvert Island, British Columbia, Canada - ECP12_OM1 (SPAdes) (version 2) | ecosystem: Environmental > Aquatic > Freshwater > Wetlands > Bog ...
TTGCGTGCCCGTCCGCGAGTGAAGCGCCGAGATCGGTGTCCTCGATAGCCTGGTCACCAGCCTCAAGGTCATAGAGAGCATCCGCCAGGGCATCGAATACCCCCTCCGGGATGCGCCCGGCCGCGTCGATCCCGAACTCGACGTAGAACTTCGTCACCAGGCCTCCTCTTTGCCGCTTCCCCAGCAGGGCTGCCGTTCGAGCCACTTCCGCAGGTTCATCTCGTACCTGGGGCTAGACGGGGTCAGGTGCACGGTCTTCCGGTGCTCGCCCGGGCACGGACACCACAGCTTGAAGTACTTCTTGCCCTTCGTGACCCGCCAGCCCCGGGCCTCGGCGTCCCGGAGAACAGCCTCCAGGTCCTTGTCCTGATGCCGTGGTCTGGTCAGCTGGACGCCTCCAGATCGCGATCGTGATCATCTCCCTACACAGACACGATACCGCGTGAGACAGGCGACCGTTCAGGTCCGACAGGCAGCGGGCTGCCGACCGCCATCATCTACAGGCACCCGTCCGGCGCGTCATCCACGGGGGCCGGCCGTTCAGGTCCGGTCCGGGCACTGCGGGCACTCGAAGTTGTTCAGGTCGGCGCAGATCTGGCCGACCGACCTCCTCAGGCCGCGCCCGGCCATCACCCGCTGCGCCTGGCGGATGCTCATGCCGTCGCGGTGGCAGAAGTGATGGGCCATCCACCGGGCCTTGTTCCGCTGCTCGCGCGTCAGCGGCCGGGCCGGGTATAAGCGACCGTCCCTGCCGACCTTGACTTCGATGATGACGGTGTTCACGTACCCAGTCTGGGCCAGGCCGTGCGCACCGGCCAGCCTGCAGCCAGCCTGTGTAAGTTACCTAAGCCTGAGCTGGCCCCCGTGATACGTCACCGGATGCGCAGGTTGTCAAATCTTGTCAGCGGATGCGTTGTACGGCCAGCTCAGGACGGTTACAGTACGCTTGTGGTACGATAGGGGCATGACAACGGACAAGGCCCGGGAAAACCGCGCCAGGCGCGCGGCGCAGCGGCAGGGGTTCGCGCTGCGCAAGTCCGGCACCCGCGACGAGCTGGCGCTCGACTACGGCTGGCATGTCATGCGCGGCCACCGCAAGGTGGCGCACCTGCGGGACATCGGCCAGCTGGAACGCTGGCTGGCCGACCCCGCCAGCAGGGACCAGGACCGCAAGCAGGGAGATGATCAGGATGAATAAGCCTACAGGGCGTGCAGCTGCCGGGGGCCGACCACGGCCGGACCGGACGGTAAGAAGCGGCCGGGCAAGCTGCTGGGCAAGAGCTGCCCGAAACTGAAGACGGACTCCAGGCACGGCGACTGGTACGGCCGGTACGAGGCGCCGCCCGGTCCCGATGGCCGGCGCCGCCAGCCCAGGGTCGGCCCGTTCCCGACCGAGAAGGAAACCACCAGGGCACTCACCAAGGCGGTCGGCGAGGTGGACGCCGGCACGCATGCCGCCGACCGGAAGCTGACCACCGGCGCCTACCTCACCCGCTGGCTGGACGACATGCGGCCGAACCTGAAGCCGCGGACCTGGTCGTCGTACGAGGAGGCGGTCCGGCTGTACTTCGCGCCGGGCACCGGCCATATCCGGCTCGCCGACCTGCGCGATCACCACGTCCGCGCCCTGTACGCCGCGATGCGGAAGATCAACCAGCCCGAGGGCGGGGGCGGGGGCGGGAACGACGAGATGCTGCGCCGGCTGCTCGCGGCCCGGCGGACCATCCCCCACTTGCCCGGCGTGCTGTGGGGAACCAAGCCCATCGGCGAGGCCGGCATCAAGCGGCGCCACGTGGTGGCGGTGGCCGCCCTGAACGACGCGGTCGAGAGGCGCCTGATCGCGGTCAACCCGGCCAGCAGCATCAAGTTCAAGCTGCGTAAGCAGCGGCCCTCGCTGTGGACCGCGGCCATGACCGCGCAGTGGGCGAAAGACGGCAGGCGGCTGGCCCCGGTGATGATGTGGAGGCGCGAGCAGTGCGGCGCGTTCCTCGACCTGGCCGAGGCCGACCGGCTGTTCCCGCTCTGGCACCTGGTCACCCACTGGGGGCTGCGGCGGCAGGAGCTGGTGAACCTGCTCTGGTCCGACCTCGACCTCGGCACCCGCCGGCTGCACGTCCGCGACGACGTCAAGTCGCAGGACTCCGACCGGGTCATCGTCATCGATAAGGGCACCGCGGGGATCCTGGAGGCGTGGCGGGACCGCCAGCTGTTCGAGGCCCTGGAGTGGGGCGAGGCGTGGACAGACAGCGGGCACGTGTTCACCCGGGAGGACGGCACGCCGCTGCGCCCCGCGTACGTCAGCGAGCACTTCAAGGTGCTGTACCGGCAGGCGGGCCTGCCGCCGGTCCGGTTCCACGACCTGCGGCACGGCGCGGCCATCATGCTGCGCGCGGCCGGGATCGACATCAAGACGATCAGCGCGATCCTCGGCCACTCCGACGTGTCCTTCACCGACAACACCTACGTGGAAGTCGCGGACGAGATGGCCGAGGCCGCCGCCGCGGCGGTCGCCGACCTGGTCCCGCGCAGGGCCAGGACGGAAGCCGCGTCATGACCACGATCCGTGACTGCCCAGGGGGTGGTTACAGCGTGCTGAATCCCTCCCGTGCCATACGTGAGCCATATCAGGCCGGAACTGGCCCCGCTGGCGGGCTCCTGGCCTGGGTTAATGCAGGTCACGGCGGTGCGGGTATCCCCGGAGCTTCCTCACTTCGGTTGAGGAAGGGCGTACAGCGGGAGACAAACTCGGCCGCCTCGCGAGACCCTCGGGGTCTTACCGCTGTTCGTCGTGATCAGCAGCAGTATGTGCCCGTTATCACACTCGCGGGCGGGTTTTCCGGACAGCCGGGGCATGCTGACACTGCTGTCAGCATGGCAGCATGAACTACCTGATCTAGACTCTGCCCAGCAGGGAACCATGGAGGCCGCAATGCGAAAGGTGCTGATCGCTAACCGCAGCGAGATCGCCGTGCGGGTCGTCCGGGCTTGCCGTGATGCCGGGCTCGGCAGCGTGGCCGTGTACGCCGAGCCCGACCTGGACGCGCTGCACGTCACGATGGCCGACGAGGCTTACGCGCTGGGCGGGGCGACCAGCCAGGAGACCTACCTAGACATCGACAAGATCATTAAGGTGGCGCTGGACTCCGGCTCGGACGCGATCCACCCCGGCTACGGCTTCCTGGCGGAGAACGCCGACTTCGCCCGGGCGGTCACGGCGGCGGACCTGACCTGGATCGGCCCCCCGCCGCAGGCCATCGAGGCGCTCGGCGACAAGGTCAAGGCCAGGCACATCGCCCTCGAGGCGGGCGCGCCGCTCACGCCAGGCACCCCGGACCCGGTCAGCGGCGCCGCCGAGGTCCTGGCGTTCGCCCGCGAGTACGGCTACCCGGTGGCGATCAAGGCCGCGTTCGGCGGCGGCGGCCGCGGGCTGAAGGTGGCCTGGCGCGAGGAGGAGGTCACCGACCTGTTCGAGTCGGCGGTCCGGGAGGCGACCGCAGCGTTCGGCCGGGGCGAGTGCTTCGTCGAGCGGTACCTGGACCGGCCGCGGCACGTGGAGACGCAGTGCCTGGCCGATGCCCACGGCCACGTGGTGGTCGTCTCGACCAGAGACTGCTCGCTGCAGCGCAGGCACCAGAAACTGGTCGAGGAGGCGCCGGCGCCGTTCCTGTCCGCGACGCAGACCGAGGCCCTGTACCGGTCCTCCAAGGACATCCTGCGGCTGGCCGGCTACGTGGGCGCCGGCACCTGCGAGTTCCTCATCGGCCAAGACGGCGTAGTCAGCTTCCTGGAGGTCAACACCCGGCTGCAGGTCGAGCACCCGGTCAGCGAGGAAGTCACCGGCATCGACCTGGTACGCGAGATGTTCCGCATCGCCGAGGGCGAGCCGCTCGGCTACGACGACCCGCCGAGCCGGGGACACTCGATCGAGTTCCGGATCAACGCCGAGGATCCGGCCCGCAACTTCATGCCCGCCCCGGGCACCATCACCACCTGGAACCTGCCGTCCGGGCCCGGCGTCCGGGTAGACAGCGGGTATGCGGCCGGGATGACGGTCCCGCAGGTGTTCGACTCGCTGATCGCCAAGCTGATCGTGACCGGCGCGAGCCGGGCCGAGGCGCTGCAGCGCTCGGCCCGCGCACTGGCCGAGTTCGAGGTCGGCGGGATGCCCACCGTGCTGCCCTTCCACCGGGCCGTGGTCGCGGATCCCGCGTTCGCCGGCGAGCCGCTGCGGGTGCACACCCGCTGGATCGAGACCGAGTTCGCCGCTCCGATGCCGCCGCAGGAATCCGCCGGGGCGGAGGCCCCGCCGGATCGCGAGACGATCACGGTCGAGGTGGGCGGGAAGCGGCTCGAGGTAGTGGTGCCCGCTTCCCTGGCCGGCGGGGTCCAAAGGGGGGGCCGGGGGGATGGGTCCCCCAGGGCCAACAGGGCCAGGCGGTCTGTGCACGCTGGCAGCGGCGACACGTTGGTCAGCCCTATGCAGGGGACGATCATCAAGATCGCCGTGGCGGAGGGGCAGCGGGTCTCGGCCGGGGACGCGGTGGTCGTCCTAGAGGCGATGAAGATGGAGCAGCCGCTGACGGCGCACAAGGACGGCACGGTCACCGACTTGTCCGTCGAGGTGGGCCAGACGGTCACGGCGGGCGCGGCCATCTGCGAGCTTGTGGACTGATCACCGGTGAGCAGGCTCCCTGGGGACCCGGGCCCAGGACGGCAGGTGCTGTTCGCGCTCGGCGCCCGGCTGCCGGAACGGAACCGGGAGTGGGTCCGGCACGAGCTGACCGACGCCGACTGGCGCGGCCGGCTCATCGTCCGCCACCTGATCGTGACGCTGCCGTTCACCGCCGCGCTCGCATTGCTCCCCGGCATGCTCTGGATGCGCATCGCGGTGCCTGCGCTGTTCTTGATCTGCAGCGTGGGCACTGTCGCGTTGTACGCCGACGACATCCGGGTGTCCCGGCTACGACGGCACGGGCTCGAGGCCCCGAACGATCCCGACCTGGGCCGCCCGTCGCACTGAGCTAGCCCGGCTAGAGGCTATCCGGCGTGAACTCCATCAGCTTGCGGGCCGCTTCGGTGATGCTGCCGGACAGGGACGGGTAGACGGCGAACGTGGTCGCCAGCTGCTCGGCGGTGAGGCGCTGCTCCATGGCGACCGAGACGGCGAGGATCAGCTCGCTGGCCCGCGGGGCCACGATCACGCCGCCGAGGACGACGCCGGTGCCCGGGCTGGTGAACAGCTTGACGAAACCGTCGCGGAAGCCGGCCATCTTGGCCCGCGGGTTGGTGGCCAGCGGCAGCTTCAGCACCCGGGCCGCGACCTCGCCCGAGGTGACCGCGCGCTGCGATACGCCGACGGTGGCGATCTCCGGGTCGGTGAAGATGGTCGCCGCGACGTGGCCGAGCCGCAGCGGCCCGACCGCCTCGCCGAGCGTGTGCCACATGGCGATCCGGCCCTGCATGGCGGCGACCGAGGCCAGCATCAGCACGCCGGTGCAGTCCCCGGCCGCGTACACGCCGGGCACCGACGTCCGGGACACCCGGTCCACCTCGATGAAGCCCCGCGCGTCCACCTTCACCCCGGCCGCGTCCAGGCCGCAGCCCTCGGTCCTCGGGATCATGCCCACCGTCAGCAGGCAGTGGCTGCCGGTCACGGTCCGGCCGTCGTCCAGGGTCACGGTGACGCTGTCGGTGTCCCGGCGGACGGCCCGGGCGCGCGACCGGCCGAGTACCGTCATGCCGCTGCGGCGGAACACGTCCTCGATCAAGCTGGCCGCGTCCTCGTCTTCCTGCGGCAGCACCCGGTCCCGGGAGGACACCAGGGTGACCCGCGAGCCCAGCGCCTGATAGGCGCTGGCGAACTCGGCCCCGGTGACGCCGGAGCCGACCACGATCAGGTCCCGCGGAATCTCGGTCAGGTCATAGAGCTGCCGCCAGGTCAATATGCGCTCGCCGTCAGGCTCCGCGCCGGGCAGCACGCGGGGCAGCGCCCCGGTGGCGATCAAGATGGCGTCCGCCCTGATCTCCTCATCACCCGCCCGCACCGTGCCGGGGCCGGCCAGCCTGCCCTTCGCGGCGATCACCCTGACGTCTTCCGCGGCCACCCGCGCGGTGATGTCGCGCGACTGGGCCCGGGCCAGGTCGGTGATCCGCTGGTACAGGCGCGCGGCGTTGACGGTGGCCAGGCCGCCGGTGGCGATGCCCAGCCGGGCGCTCCGGTTAAGCAGCGTCATCGCGTTGGAGGTCTCGATGAGCGACTTGGAGGGCACGCAGTCGGTGAGCACGCAGGCGCCGCCGAGCCCGTCGGAGTCGACCATGGTGACATCGGCGCCGAGCTGGGCCGCGACGAGAGCGGCTTCGTAACCACCGGGGCCGCCTCCGATGATCGCGATTCTCTGACGTTGCAAAACCACGATGAGTAATTCTCCACTTTGAGTTGATCGCAGTCAGATATCAGGCGCGGGGCAATGCACGGCGTGCGGGGGCGCGACACCGTACGCTTGCCCCCGTGGCACTGTACGCAGCCTACGGCAGCAACATGGACCCAGCGCAGATGCTCCTGCGCTGCCCGCACTCACCACAGCGGGGAACCGGATGGCTGGAAGGATGGCGGCTCACGTTCGGCGGTGAAGACATCGGCTGGGACGGTGCCCTCGCCACCGTGGTGGAGGAGCCGGGCTCCCGGGTATTCGTCGTGCTCTACGACATGTTCGAGAACGACGAGAAGGAACTCGACAACTGGGACGGTGTCACTCTCGGTTACTACCGCCAGGCCAAGGTCCGGGTGGAGACTCTCGACGGCAACGTGCTGGCCTGGCTCTACGTGCTCAACTTCTACGAGGGCGGACTGCCGTCGGCCAGGAGCATCGGCATCCTCGCCGACTCGGCGGAGCGGGCCGGCGCCCCGGCTGACTACGTGTCGGCGCTGCGCGCGCTGCCCTGCGCCAAGATGGGCGACTCCAATGCCGGGGTCGAACGGGTTGAAGGGTCCGAACCGCCCTGGACCGCGCCCGGACCCTAGCAAGCAGGGACCATAGCGGGCCGGACCCTGCGAGCAGGGTCAGAGGTACCCGAGGAGGCGTAGCGGGCATCATGGCGCGGTACGTCCGCGCCGCGCTCAGAGAAGCCAGACCACCAGCAGGATCAGCGCGGGAATGACGAGGGCGGCGATGGCCCGGCCGCTCCATGTGCTCTTCAGCGGCTCGGACCCACCAGGCCGGCTGGCGGCGTCCAGGGCCGTGGTGCGGCCGGCCGGGCTGGCGGCCTCGGTTCTCGCGGCGGCCTCGGTGCCGGTTCCCGCGGCTGCCCTGGTTTCCCCGGCGGTCCCGGTTCTCGCGGCGGTCCCGGTCCCGGTTCCCGGGGCGGTCCCGGTCCCGGTTCCCGGGGCGGTCCCGGTTCTCCGGGCGGCTTCGGCCCCCGCGGCCTCCGCCGGGTCGCCAGCCCAGACGGCCTTGGCCCGGGCCGCGGTGGCGCGCTCACTGAGCACCCGGACGATCTTCTCCGCATCGGCCATGGCGGAGGAGGCTTCAGAGGCCGGCCCCGAGGCGCCGTAGGGCAGGCCGCGGCCACCGGACTCCAGGCCCAGGGACGAGCGCCGCAGCCCCGGGGCCCGGGCCGGGCGGCGGGCCCTGGCCTCGGCGGCGAACTGGCGCCGCCGGGAGTAGTGGATGGCCCAGGCGGCGATGAGCTTGCGCTGCTCCTTACCGCCGGGGGCGCCGGGCGCCGAACCAGCCGGGCCAGCCCACTCGCAGTGCACGCGCAGCATGTCGGCCAGGTCCACCTTGGCCACGCTGGCCCAGCCGATCCGGTGGTCGCGCAACGGGTTCCTGACCGTCACCCCGGTCTCATCGGCGATGATCCGGGGCCGCTGGGCAGTGACGTAAACGGCGCCGGTCGCCAGCAGCAAGATGGCCGCGGCGACCGCGGACGCGTGATCCCCGCCCTGGACAGCCAGGTCGACCCAGTTACCGACGGCGAAAAGCAGCCACACGATCCAGACGATGACCGCGGTCGGCGAGCGGAACACCTGCGGCTTGTCCGGTGAATGGTTGGCTGCCATGGCGCTGTACTCTCCGCGATGGTCCCGCCCGGGTCGGGCGGGATCCACCTAGCCTAGCCTCAGGCGCCGGTTACGCCGGGCAGCGGCTGGGCGACGATCGCGCCGTCATCCCACAGCGCGGTGATCGCCGTGGCCGCCATCACGCGGACCCCGACGCCGATGGCGCGCTCGTCCACGTCGAACGTCGGCTGGTGAATGTCGTGCGACACGACCGTTCCGGGCACCCGGGTGCCGAGCCGGGCCAGCGCGCCAGGGATGGATTCCAGGTACCAGGCGAAGTCCTCGCCGCCCAGGCTCTGCGGCGTCTGCACGACCTGGCCCGCGCCGAGCACGTCGAGCGCAGCCGCGGAGATCATGGCCGCACTGCCCTGGTCGTTGACCGTGGGCGGCACGTACCGCTGGTAGCTGAGCTCAGCTTGCACCCCGTACGCCGAAGCCACCGAGTCGATGAGCCCCTTGAGCAGGTCGGGTGCGGTATGCCAGGCCTCGTCGTCGAGGCAGCGGACGGTGCCCTCGGCGATGCCGTCGTCGGGGATGGCGTTGGCCACGGTGCCCGCGCTGACCCGGCCCCAGACCAGGCTGAGGCTGGACCGCGGGTCGACCCGCCGGGACAGTGCCGCGGGGACCTCGGTGAGGATCTTCCCGAGGGCGTAGACCAGGTCGGCGGTCAGGTGCGGCCGGGCGGTGTGCCCGCCGGGCCCGGACACGCGCACCTCGATCCTGTCGCACGCCGCGGTGATCGCGCCCGAGCGCACGCCGAGCTGGCCCGCGTCGAGCCGGGGATCGCAGTGCAGGGCGAAGATCCGGCCGACCGACGCGATCCCGCCCGCCGCGAGTACGTCCAGCGCACCGCTGGCCGCCTCCTCGGCGGGCTGGAAGATGAGCCTGACCCGCCCGGGAAGCAGGCCCTCGGCCGCCTGCTGGGCCAGGAACAGGCCGGCGCCGAGCAGCACGGTGGTGTGCACGTCATGACCGCAGGCATGGCAGGCGCCCGGGACGGTAGAGCGGTAGGGCACATCCTTGTCGTCCACCATCGGCAGGGCGTCAAGGTCGGCCCGAAGCGCAACGACAGGTCGTTCGGTATAAGGAACTTGCTCCGAGCCGATGTCGACGAGCAAGCCGGTCCCCTTGGGCAAGATCACCGGGCGCAGGCCCGCCGCAGCCAGGCGCAGTGCCACCAGGCGGGTGGTCCGGTGCTCGTTATAGGCCAGCTCGGGATGAGCATGCAGGTCGCGGCGGAACTCGATCAGCTCGGCTTCGTGCTCCGCCAGGAACGCGCCGAGATCCGCGAGCAGATCATTGCCCTGCTCATTTCCGGCCATGCCCACCATCCCCGTGCGTGCAGAACCTGTCTTCGGCGAACTCGGTAACGAGAGCGTCTACCACGCTGATGAGATCCCCGGTTCGCGCGTAGACGGCCCGCTGCCGTTCGTAAGAGGCGCCATGCTCGAGCACTTCCGAGACCACGGAAAGCTCGTCCTGGCAGCCTAGCCTCAAGGCTACCGGTTCCAGCGCGGCGAGCAATTCAAATAGCTCATCGCGCAGCGGTGCCGTGGCGCCGGCCTCGTCAGTGATCACGATCGCGTCCAGCCCGAATCGCGTCGCGCGCCACTTGTTGTCCCTGACCACCCAGGCCGACGGGCAGGGCAGCGTATAGCCGCGGTCCAGCTGGGAGTCGAAGAGCTGGACCAGGCATTGCGAGAGCGCCGCCACCATGCCGACCTCGCGCAGCGTGGGAACACCGTCGGACATGCGGATCTCGACGGTGCCGAAGTCCGGATGCGGCCGGATGTCCCACCAGACCTCCTTGATACTGCGAATCGTCCCCGCGCGCAGCAGGGTGTCCATGTAGTCCTCGAACTCTTCCCAGCTCGTTAGCCGATGCGGCGGACCCGCGGTCGGCAATGCGCCGAATGTCACCGACCTGCTGGAGGCAAGCCCTGTGTCATACCCGCACCAGAACGGGCTCGACGCAGTAATGGCGAGAAAATGCGGAAGGTAAGCGGCCAGAGCATTGACGATCGGAATCGCCTTGCTCCCGTCCCGAATCCCCACGTGAACATGCACGCCGAAGGTCTGAATCCGGCGAGCAAGCCACTGCATTTGCTCGACAAGCTCCGCATAGCGCTGGATAGGCGCCATCGTCGCGTCTCGCCAGTCACTCACCGGGTGAGTCCCAGCGCATGCTAGTAGGATACCGCGCTCCGCCGTCATGCGCTGGAGTTCGGTGATCGTTACGGCCAGGTCGTCTTTCGCCTCGGACACCGTGCTGCAAATGCCTGTGACCAGTTCAATGGTGGACTGCATCAGCTCATGGCGGATTCGCGGGTGCTCCCCCGTATCGCCGGTCACGGGCAGCTGCTCGAGCAGCTTGCCAGCTTCCTGACGCAGCAGCTTGGTCTCGCTGTCGATTAGCTGGACCTCCCATTCGACGCCGAGCGTCGCGCCGCGGGAAGGGTTCCACTCGATAGCCACGCCTGGCCTCCGGGCCCGAAAATTGTTCAATTATCAAATTTCCCCGGGCTGATACTCGCCCCAGACATCCCGCAGCGCGTCGCAAACCTCACCTAGAGTGGCGTCGGCCCGCAGTGCGTCGCGGAGTGGGTAAAGGACGTTACCGGTGCCTTCCGCGGCCGATTTGAGGGCGGAAATCGAGCGGCGATGCGGCTCGGGGTCCCGCTCCTTCCGTATCCGGGCCAGCCGGGCCGCCTGTTCGGCCTCGAGGGACGGGTTGCCCCGCAGCGGCTGGTAGGGCTCCTCGCCCTCCACGGTGAACCTGTTCAAGCCGACGATCACCCGCTCGCCCTCGTCGATTTCGCGTGCCACCTGGTAGGCCGCGCCCTCGATCTCGGACTTCTGGAACCCGCGCTCGATCGCCGCGGCCGCCCCGCCCATCTCCTCGATGCGGTCCATCATCTCGCGGGCCGCGCCGGAGATCTCATCGGTCATCGACTCGATCGCGTACGAGCCCGCGAACGGATCCGCCGTCGCGGTCAGGTCGCTCTCGTACGCGATCACCTGCTGGGTGCGCAGCGCCAGCCGGGCCGCCTTCGCGCTGGGCAGCGCGAGCGCCTCGTCGAAGGAGTTCGTGTGCAGCGACTGGGTCCCGCCCAGTACCGCCGCCAGGGCCTGCAGGCTCACCCGGACCAGGTTCACTTCGGGCTGCTGCGCTGTGAGTTGTACCCCGGCCGTCTGGGTGTGGAAACGCAGCATCTGCGACCTGGGGTCCTTCGCCCCGAACTCGTCCCGCATGATGCTGGCCCAGAGCCGGCGCGCGGCGCGGAACTTGGCGACCTCCTCGAGCAGCGTGGTCCGCGCCACGAAGAAAAAGGAGAGCCGGGGACCGAAGTCATCGATGGCCAGCCCGGATTGCAGGGCCGCCCTGACATACTCCCTGGCGTTGGCCAGCGTGAACGCGATCTCCTGTACCGGCGTGGCGCCCGCCTCGGCCATATGGTAACCGGAGATGGAGATCGTGTTCCACTTCGGCAGCTCTTGTTGGCAGTAGGCGAAGGTGTCGGCGACCAGGCGCAGCGACGGGCGGGGCGGGTAGATGTAGGTGCCGCGCGCGATGTACTCCTTGAGCACGTCGTTCTGGATCGTGCCGGTCAGCTTGTCCGGGCGGACGCCCTGCTCCTCGCCGACCGTCTGGTACATCAGCAGCAGCACCGCGGCGGGCGCGTTGATCGTCATCGACGTGGACACGGTGTCCAGGGGGATGCCCGCAAAGAGCGTGCGCATGTCGTCGACGGTGTCGATGGCCACGCCGACTTTGCCCACCTCGCCGTGCGCGACCCGGGCATCGGAG
>Ga0209039_10003645_pt1 | contig 11863 bp, 8 predicted proteins | sample BogFormECP12_OM1_FD_188238 | JGI IMG/M metagenome (GOLD analysis project Ga0209039, IMG submission 188238) | Bog forest soil microbial communities from Calvert Island, British Columbia, Canada - ECP12_OM1 (SPAdes) (version 2) | ecosystem: Environmental > Aquatic > Freshwater > Wetlands > Bog ...
CCACTTTCTGTCCCTTTCCCGAAGGGGACATTATAACTTTGGGGAAATGGGACATTGTAACTTTGGTGAAAGGGGACTTTACCACTTTGGGCTAACAATTCTTTAATTCTCTCTTGACATTCTCATAACTTTTTGTTAGACTATTAACGCGCGTTATTAACTCGCGTTAATAGCCATTGGATATAATAATCTACCAAAATTGACAATGTCAAAAAAACGAATAACTAGCCAGGATGTTGCAAATCTTGCCGGTGTTTCCCGCACTACCGTTTCTTTTGTATTGAACGATGTCAAGGGGTTGAATATTCCACAACAAACACGTCAAAAAGTTCATGATGCTGCAAATAAATTGGGGTACATTCCGAACGCTGCAGCCCAAGCTCTCGCAAGCCGCCGAACAAGGGCTCTGGGGTTAGTGATGACACGCAGTCCGCACTATATTTCGACAGATGCTTTTTTACCCCAAATCATTGCAGGGTTAATGGATGTGGTCAAAGAACGCCAATTGCGCCTTCTTATTGAATATGTTGAAATGGCACATCAGGATCGAGCTTACCTTGAACTGGCACGCGCCAAACATATTGATGGCATGATTCTCCTCACGCCGCGTATTGATGATACTGCGCTGAAGAAACTTGAACAGGTTGATATACCTACTGTAATCATGGGAGAAATTATCGGCACGAATCTCTATTCGGTTGATATTGATAACCGTCTTGCCGCAGTCAAAGCAGTCCAATATTTGTTGGAACTTGGCCATAGGCAGATCGCCTGTATTTTGAATGCGCCTCCTTCTTATAGTTCAGCGGCTGCCCGTGTAATGGGGTATAAAGATGCTCTCATCTCAGCCGGAATCCCGCCAAACGAAGAACTAATTCTGTATGCCGACTTCGACCCGCAAAGCGGCTATGACAGAATGAAAACCTTGCTTGCAAGCCAACAAAAATTCACAGCGATTTTTATTGCAAGCGATAACATTGCTATGGGTGCGTACGCGGCATTGCATCATGCAGGGATGAGAATACCGGAAGATGTTTCAGTAGTTGGTTTCGATGATATTCCTTGGGCAGAATATGGCGACCCGCCACTAACTACTGTTCGTTTGGATGCGCAGGAATTAGCCCGTAGGGCTTGTTTTGTCCTGACGGATCTGCTCAATGGAAAAGAAATTCCGCAAAAGAGACAGATCCTGGATACAGAGCTTGTTATTCGTCAATCAAGTACCAGTTATAAGCATTTACTGGAAGGAGGTGAGTTATTGCAGAAAATTCAATAAGTTGATAGCAACGCTCCATTTTGTAACTACAATTCTCATGAGGAGACAAGGAGAAAAATGAATAAAAAATCATTCGTATGGTCGCTGGTGAGCTTGTTGATACTAGCATCCTTGGCGCTGACTGCCTGCGGAAGTGCCGCAACGGCAGCACCTACAGCGATGCCTGCGCCAACCACAGCACCCGCGGCGCCTGCAGCCACCACAGCACCTGCTGCGACAGCTACTTCCGCAATTGCCTCTAATGACTTCGTGGCGCGCGCCATGGCCGGCGAATTCAAAGGCAAAACTGTAACCGCAACTGGTCCATTTACGGATCAAGATTCCGTGAAGTTCAATGCCACCATGCAGGACTTCGAACAGAAGACCGGCATCACCATTCAGTATAATGGCGATAAGAACTTCGAAGCTGACATTAAAGCTGAAATAGAAGGCGGCAGTCCCCCAGACGTTATTGACTTCCCTCAGCCTGGTTTGATCGCCAGCTTTGCTAAGGAAGGCAAGATTGTCGACCTGAGCAAGAACCTAAATGTCGATCCGATTAAGGCGAACTACAATCAATACTGGATTCAGCAATCCATGATGCCTGATCAGAATGGCAACATGATCATGGCTGGTATTTGGGAGCGCGTGAACGGCAAGGGCTTCGTCTATTATCCCAAGAAGGCTTGGGACGCAGCTGGGTACCAGGTTCCTACCACCTTTGATCAGCTTCAGACTTTGATGGATCAGATGGTCAAAGATGGTACGCCTCCATGGTGCATCGGTATCGAGTCCGGTTCGGCTACGGGCTGGGTCGCTACTGACTGGATCGAGAACATCATGCTCCGCACTACCACACCGGAGAATTATGACGCATGGGTACAAGGCAAGCTGAAGTTCTCATCGCCCGAAGTTACCAATGCCGCAAACATCATGGCAAAAATCTGGACCAATCCTAAGTATGTGTACGGCGGCACTGCATACATCGTCAAGACTAGTTTTGGTGATTCGACGCTGCCGATGTTCGACCCGTCCGGTCCGAAATGCTTGATGAACATGAACGGCAATTTCGTCGCCAGCTTCTTCCCGGCCGGACTCAAGTCTGGAGTTGACTACAGCGCCTTCTACTTCCCACCCATCGACCCAACTTATGGTTCCCCGATGGAAGTTGCCGGCGACATCTGGGGTGCGACCAATAACCGCCCCGAGGTGATGGCTGTGATGCAATACTATACGATGGGCATACACCTCAAGACGTGGATGGAGCAAGGTGGAGCTATCGCACCGCAGAAGGATGCCGACGTCAATTGGTACGGCGATCCGGTTGATAAGGTGGTGGGCGCCGCGGTGCTCAACGCTGGAACTTTGCGCTTCGACGGGTCCGATTCCATGCCGAGCGCAGTCGGTACTGGTTCATTCTGGAAAGAGATGACCAGCTGGGCTTCGGGTTCTGAGACCATGACCCAGGCCTTGGCGAACATCGACACCTCCTGGCCGTCAACACCGTAATCCCTTTTTGGTACAATAATAAGGTCGGCCCGCGGATAAGGCGGGCCGACTAAAATAATAGGCATTTTTACCGGAACATTCAAGATCCCGGCAGGCTAACAGAAAATATTCCAGAAGGTTCGAAAAGAGTTCTGATCTTCGATTGTTTTTCTCGTCCGCGCATTTGAAAGAGAAAGGATTAGATTATGTCTGCATCCCAAGTTGAAGGCACGAGGAATCACTTATCAGGTATCCAGATCATCCGAATGATCGCCGGCATTTTGCCTTTGGCCGCCACAATTGCGCTGCTGGCGTGGGGTATGTTTTTTATACGCGATGTGCAGGCTGGCAGGATTTCTTTACCGCAACCGATTACAGTGCTGCTTGCAATTGTTTGGGGTGTTGGGGGACTCGTACTGCTGTTTACGATGGGCAATTTCTTCATAGAACAGCTCCCGGAACGCTGGGCGCCTAAAGTGGAGCCCATCCTTTTTGCTGGCCCTGCGCTGCTCATGCTCACATGGGCGTTAGTATTACCGACCTTTGAAACCCTGATTGCTAGTTTCTACGATCAGGCAAGTGTACATTTCGTTGGGTGGAAAAACTATCTTTATGTCTTTACAGACCCGAGCATGCTGCATGTATTTCGCAACAACCTGCTGTGGATCGTCTTCGGGACTACGTTCACGGTAGGGGCAGGCTTAATGATCGCGGTGCTTGCAGATCGGAGTCGTTTTGAAAATGCTGCCAAAGCCATGATCTTCCTGCCTATGGCAATTTCCTTTGTAGGCGCAGGAGTAATCTGGAATTTCGTTTATGCAGTCAGGCCCGTGAGTGCACCACAAATTGGCCTCCTCAACGCAATCACCGTTGGACTGTTCGGCGGACAGCCTCAGGCTTGGACAGCGTTCTTTCAACCATGGAACAACTTCTTCCTCATCGTGGTCGAGATCTGGCTTCAAACTGGATTCGCCATGGTCCTGTTTTCGGCTGCAATCAAGGGGATTCCCACGGAAATCATGGAAGCCGCGCAAGTGGACGGGGCTAATGAAGTGCAAGTTTTTTTCCGGATCATGCTCCCTCAAATTCTTGGGACGATCATTACCGTCTCAACCACTATCGTTATTTTCACTCTTAAGATATTTGACGTGGTCTGGGTCATGACCGGCGGTCAATTCGATACCAGTGTGATTGCCACGGAATTCTATCGTCAATACTTTACTTACAACGATAATGGAGCGGGATCTGCAATTGCCGTGGTTCTATTCATCGCGGTCATCCCGGTGATGGTTTACAACTTGCGACAGTTTGCAAGAAGGGAGGCATTGTGATGAAATCCAAATTCTTTAGTAGTTGCCTCGTTAATGGCACGCTGGCTCTGATCTGCCTTTTTTGGACCATACCCACCTTCGGCCTGCTGATCACCTCTTTCCGTGACCGGCTGGATATCAACTCCTCCGGCTGGTGGACCGTGTTTCCTCATAGGGATTGGGTATCCATACAAAAAATTACGCCGGCCCCAAATGTGGATCGCTACGCGCCCATGACGCTGGGTGGCGTCACCGCCACTTTCGAACAGTTCGATCAGGGAATCACCGCCAATGGTAAGCGCTACCTTTGGATTGGCAACCGGCGCATCGGCTATTTAGATGTTGAATCCTATCAATGGACGGCCGATACGACTTTTACCATGACCAATTACCAACAAGTATTGGCGAGCGGGAATCTGACGCTAAAACTTAAGGACGGTACGACCTATACACAAGAGGGCATTGGAATGGAACGTGCCTTTTTGAATAGTCTTGAGGTTACCATACCCGCGACTGTAATTCCAATTGCAATGGCGGCATTTGCCGCCTACGCGTTTGCCTGGATGAAATTCCCCGGCCGTAAAATGCTTTTTGTACTGGTTGTGGGATTGCTGGTCGTCCCATTGCAAATTGCACTGATACCGATTCTTAAGAATTTCGTGGCTCTGCATATCAATGGCACATTCCTGGCAGTCTGGTTGGCACATACTGGCTTTGGGTTGCCGTTGGCCACTTATCTATTATTCAATTACATCAGCGAATTACCGCGTGACATCTTCGAAGCTGCCCGTGTTGATGGTGCCTCACACTTTATAATCTTTGTGCAACTGGTAATACCCCTTTCCGTACCGGCGCTCGCCTCCTTTGCGATCTTTCAATTCCTATGGGTTTGGAATGATTACCTCGTGGCGCTGGTTTTCATTGGCGGCGCCTCGAAGAACCAGGTTCTTACACAGGTATTGGCAAACCTGGTGGGATCCCTTGGACAAAACTGGGAGTTACTTACGGCCGCAGCCTTCATCTCCATGATCGTGCCGCTAATCGTCTTTTTCTCTTTGCAGCGATATTTTGTGCGCGGACTACTGGCAGGTTCGGTCAAAGGTTAAGAAATCAGTGGACTGGCCAGCCAGTCCACTTTTTTTAGTCATTACAGATTTAAACTTTTCAATAAGATTCTTATGAACAACGAACTTTGGTATAAAAACGCGGTATTTTATGAAGTGTCTGCCAGTGCATTCAAAGATAGCAACGGTGACGGGCGTGGAGATTTGCAGGGTCTCTCAGAGAAGCTTGATTACTTACAGAACCTGGGTGTGGATTGTATTTGGTTAATGCCAATCTATCCTTCGCCTTTGAAAGATGACGGATATGACATTTCAGATTATTACAATGTCGCAAAAGCCTTCGGTGATTTGGATGATCTCAAGTTTTTGCTAGATAATGCTCATACACGTAGTATCCGCGTCATCATGGACCTCGTAATGAATCACACTTCTGATGAACATCCGTGGTTTCAGTCCGCGCGTGCTGATAGGAATTCTCCTTACCATGACTATTATGTTTGGAGCGATACTAACAAGAAATATGAAGATGCCCGCATCATTTTTCTTGACACAGAATCGTCCAACTGGACTTGGGACGAAACGGCTGGTCAATACTACTGGCATCGCTTTTATGCCAGCCAGCCTGATTTGAATTTTGATAATCCAAAAGTTCCGGAGGAAATGATCAACATCGCCCGCTTCTGGCTGGAACTTGGCATTGACGGCTTCCGTGCGGATGCGGTTCCGTATTTATTCGAGCGTGAAGGCACAAATTGTGAAAACCTTCCTGAAACACACGCTTATCTTAAGAAATTGCGCGCCTTTATAGATGCAAATTATCCGGGCCGAATCTTATTGTGTGAAGCAAATCAATGGCCCGAAGAAGTTCGCCCCTATTTTGGTAAGGGCGATGAATTTCACATGGCTTTTCATTTTCCCATTATGCCGCGTATTTATATGGCGCTCAAAAAAGAACGCGTGGACGATATGCTTGAAATCCTGCGCCGCACGCCGTCGATCCCTCAGAATTGCCAGTGGTGCACATTTCTCCGTAATCACGATGAATTGACGCTTGAAATGGTCACGCCGGAAGAGCGTCAATGGATGTGGGAACAATATGCCCCAGAGCCGCGCATGCGACTCAATCAAGGCATTCGCCGCCGTTTGGCGCCTTTACTTGACAACGACCAGCGCAAGATCGAATTAGCCAATTCGCTTCTCTTCACGTTGCCCGGTTCGCCCATTATTTATTACGGCGATGAAATCGGTATGGGCGATAACATTTGGCTGGACGATCGTAATGGTGTCCGCACGCCGATGCAATGGGACGATTCGCCAAATGCCGGCTTTACCAACGTGCGGCCATATATGCCGCTTCTCGAAGACGAATACAGCCCAAAGCATATCAATGTCGCCGCACAACTTGCAAATCCTGTTTCGTTGTTTCATGTTATCCAAGGCATGATCACGGTTCATAAAGAACATCAGGCGTTTGGCTGGGGCAACTTTGAATGGCTTGATGCAGGCACGGATGCCATCGCGGCCTACAAACGAACATACAAAAACGAAACGATGTTGATTCTCAATAATCTCAGCGGTAAAAAACAAATGGTGCATTTGCATCCGGGCAATGCTATCAACGCGTTTACACATGAAACGATTTCGCTGGGTTCGCTCATGCTGCAACCCTATCAATATCTCTGGTTGGTTCGGATTGAAAGTCTGCATTCATGAAAAAGACTTGGTGGAAGGAAAGCGTCGTCTATCAAATTTATCCGCGCAGTTTTAGGGACAGCGATGGCGATGGCATCGGCGATTTGCGCGGCATCATCCAAAAATTGGATTATCTCAAGGAATTGGGAATCAATGTCGTTTGGCTTTGTCCCGTCTATAAATCGCCCAACGATGATAATGGCTATGATATCAGCAATTACCGCGATATTATGGATGAATTTGGAACGTTGGCAGATTGGGAAGAATTGCTGACAGAGATGCACAAGCGCGGCATCAAGCTGGTCATGGACCTCGTGGTCAATCACACATCAAACGAACATCCATGGTTTATAGAGTCGCGAAAATCCAAAGACAATCCGTATCGCGATTACTATATCTGGCGGCCCGGCAAAGATGGACGCGAGCCAAACAATTGGGCATCGCATTTCGGTGGTTCAGCGTGGCAATATGACGAGGCGACCAGCGAATATTATTTGCATCTCTTCACCAAAAAGCAGCCCGACCTCAATTGGGAAAATCCGAAAGTCCGCACAGAAGTTTATGACTTGATGCACTGGTGGCTGAAGAAAGGCATTGACGGCTTTCGCATGGATGTCATCAACATGATTTCCAAAGTTTCCGGTTTGCCGGATGCGCCCGTTCACGCCGGTGACCGTTATCAATTCGACAATCGCTACTACATCAATGGGCCGCGTCTCTTGGAATTCTTCAACGAGATGAAACAAAATGTCTTATCGAAATACGACATTCTCACTGTCGGTGAAACGCCGTCCGTCACGCCTCAAATTGCTATAGATTTTACAAACGAAGAAACTGGCGCGTTGAGCATGATCTTTCAATTTCAGCACATGGCGCTCGATGCCGACCCCAATGCAGATTCTTCGCGGCGTAGTCTCAGACCTTGGCATCTCCGAGATTTGAAACGCGTGATGACTCACTGGCAAAAAAGCCTGCAAGATCGCGGCTGGAATAGCATCTATCTGACCAACCACGATCAGCCGCGCGCCGTATCCCGCTTTGGCAATGACAAAGAATATCGCGCTGAGTCTGCGAAGATGCTCGCGACTTTTACACTCATGCTTCAGGGTACGCCATATATTTATCAAGGCGAAGAAATCGGAATGACCAACGTCTTCTTCGACACCATCAAAGATTATCGCGATGTCGAAACGCTCAACATCTATCGCGAACTGGTGGACGAAAAAGGCCTTGATTTAAAAGATGTTCTTGCCATCATCCATGCCAAGAGCCGCGACAATGCTCGTACGCCCATGCAATGGGATGCCAGCCAGAATGCCGGTTTTACAGCTGGTTCGCCATGGATAAAAGTCAATTCCAACTACAAAGACATCAATGTCAAATCGGCACTGGAAGATCCCAATTCCATTTTTCATTATTATCAAAAATTGATTCAACTGCGAAGACAAAATCCTGTCATCGTTTATGGCGCATATGACATCATTCTCGAAAACCATGATGAAATCTACACCTTCACACGGACTTTGGATCATGATCGTTTATTGGTCATTCTCAACTTTACGAAGAACACGCCTGTCTTTGAACTTCCGTTTCGCATCGATTCGGCCCCGAAGTTGATTATTGCCAACTATGAAATTAACTCCACCGATGACATTTACCGGTTGACCTTGCGTCCTTATGAAGCACGAGTCTACTATTGGCTTAGTCAAAAGGAATAACATTGACCAAAAGCCCTTTTTTGGAATCAAAACTGGTGAAAGCCGGTTTTTATTCCTGAGCATACAAACAGATGAACATATTGCCTTTCCTCTCTCGTGAAACATCCCGCTCACTCGCACGGATATGGCCGCGTCTTGAATCTAAACTGGCTGTAGAAATTGAATCTGATCCAGATGGATGGAAAACATTCGCGCAAAGGCTTAATGCACATTTTCCGACTCTTTTCGAACTTTACTTTAGTTTATACGGAACGCATTACGATTTCTTTTTCCATCTTGAAGATTTAATCGCCAGCTTGGCTCGTACCTGGTTTGCTCGCTCCGTCGAATTACGCAAGTTGGATTCGTCTCGGGAAACGAATCCGCTCTGGTTCCAATCAAATAAGATGCTGGGCGGGGTCCTCTATGTGGATTTGTTTGCGGGCAATCTTGAAGGTGTCCGATCGAAAATCCCATACTTCAAAGAACTTGGTTTAACGTATCTTCATCTGATGCCGTTGTTTAAGATGCCTGATGGTGAAAACGATGGTGGTTATGCGGTCAGCAGTTATCGGGAAGTTCAACTGCCGCTCGGTACGATGGAACAACTTGCAGCGCTCGCGCGTGATCTTCGAGCGGCAGGAATCAGCTTGGTGATGGATTTAGTTTTCAACCATACATCCGATGAGCATCTGTGGGCCGAAAAAGCCAAAGCGGGCAATGCCGATTTTATCGAGATGTATTGGATTTATCCGGATCGTACACTACCCGACGCCTACGAACGTACCTTGCGCGAAATTTTTCCCGACGAACATCCTGGTGCCTTCTCCCCCTTTCTGCGCGGCGGATGGATATGGACCACTTTCCATAAATACCAATGGGATTTAAATTATTCAAACCCGGCTGTGTTCAATCGTATGATGGAAGAAATGCTTTTCCTCGCCAATCAGGGCGTGGAGGTGATTCGGTTGGACGCGGTCGCTTTCATTTGGAAGCAGATGGGAACAAATTGCGAAAACTTGCCACAAGCCCATACTCTGATTCGTGCCTTCAATGCCGCAGCGCGGATTTCCGCTCCGGCGTTGTTGTTCAAATCAGAGGCGATTGTTCATCCAGATGATGTTGTCAAATATATTGATCCTGCTGAATGTCAGCTTTCATACAATCCACTGTTGATGGCGCTTTTATGGAACTCACTTGCAACTCGCAAAGTGGACTTGCTCGCCCAAGCGCTCACCAACCGATTCAAGATTCATCCCCAAACGGCTTGGGTAAATTATATACGTTGTCATGATGATATCGGCTGGACATTCTCCGATGAAGACGCATCCCGTTTGGGGATGAACGGCAACGACCATCGCCGCTTCCTGAACGAGTTTTACCGTGGACGCTTTCCCGGAAGTTTTGCGCGCGGTTTACCTTTCCAAGAAAACCCCAAAACAGGTGATTGCCGCATTTCGGGAAGTTGCGCATCATTAGCTGGATTGGAAAAAGCTCTGAGTGAAGAAGGCCCAAACGAAGTCGAACTTGCCATTCGCCGAATTTTGCTTTTGCACGGAATCATCCTGACTATCGGCGGAATCCCATTGCTTTACTTAGGCGATGAGATTGGCACGTTGAATGATTACAGTTATTACGACGACCCACACAAAACGCGCGACAGCCGCTGGGTGCATCGTCCCCGCACAGATTGGAATAAATATGAAAAACGGAACGACCCTGATTCTGTGGAAGGCAGAGTTTATCTGGGTTTGAAGAAATTGATCATGTTGCGCAATCAGAATGAATCTTTCTCTGGTAGTGAAATGGAACTCATCCCGATGGAGAATGAACATATTCTTGCCTTGATCCGGACTCGCGCGGGCAAGCACACTATCATCTTTGCAAACTTTTCGGAAAGTTCGCAAACGATTTCGTCACACATATTTGAACGTTACTCATTACAAACAAAGAAACAACTGCATGGAATAAGTAAGGTTACGCTGCCTAACGATGTGATCGTTGAGCCATTAGATTTTCTAGTCTTCGGATAAAAACGTCGGAAGATTTGTGGGCGAACTGTGCGGGCTGGTTTACCTGCCAGTTATCATTAATGCCGACGCTAACAGGCTAGCTAACTGTTCCAGATATTAAAAACCACTTCTTCCGGTCTTTGCGACCCTGAAAAAAGAAAAATTAATGCGAATTTCATTGCTTCAGATTCTGGAGCGGATTGGCGTAAAAACCGACGCGCATTGTCATTCTCATTCGATGCAGTGAAACGCGATCTATTGCCTACTTGCCCTAATCCATATTCGCTTGACAAATTATAAATTTCACTTTATGATTAAGTCAGATTAACTATTAGAAAGGCAAACTTATGTCACGTTCTGATGCACTAACGCGCATTCTCCAGGAATGGATAGGGGATTTCATGCAAAGTTCAATGCGCAGCTTGATCCTTTATTCAAAAGAGAATGGCCTTTCCATGTCGCAAATTGGTGCCCTGTTCCAGATCTATCACGGCAGGAGTAATGTTTCAGATCTTGGGGAAGGGCTGGGCATTACCAACGCTGCAGCCAGCCAGATGCTTGAACGTCTAGTGCAGCAGAAATTAATCCTGCGTTCGGAAGACCCACAGGACCGGCGCGTCAAACAACTTGCCCTGACTGACAAAGGTTGTCGGATCATGGATGAAAGCATTCGGGCCCGTCAAGGCTGGCTGGACGATCTGGTTTCCGGCCTTTCTGCAAGTCAAAAAGAACTGGTCGCGGCGGCAGTAAAAATTCTGATTGAAAAAACCAACCAGCTCAAGTAACGACCCGAATCGGGGCAGTAGTTGACATTTCCTTTTGAGGAGCCTTTATAACCATGCTACGTCTAGCCAAATATTTAAAACCTTATCTTCTCTTGCTTCTGATTGCTGTCGCTCTGCTATTCATACAGGCAAACGCCGACTTGGCCCTGCCGGATTACATGTCCAACATTGTCGACTATGGTATCCAACAGGGCGGCGTGGTCAATGCCGTCCCTATGGCCATCCGGCAGAGTGAAATGAACCGACTCGTGATGTTCATGACTACGGATAACAAAAATGCCGTACTGGCAGATTACACGCCGGTGGACAAAAACTCAGCCGATTATGCCACCGATGTAAAGCTGTATCCCGTCCTGGCGACCGAGTCAATCTATGTGCTCAACAAAAACGTTGGCCAAACTGAGATTACCAGGCTGAACCCGATCATGGGTAAGGCATTTCTGGTAGTCTCTGGCATCGAACAGGCGATGGCCAATCCGACCGAAGCGCAAACCCTAAGTCAGAGCTTCGGCTTCGACTTGTCCAAAATCCCGCCAGGAACAGACGTTTTTGCCATGCTG
>Ga0209039_10003646_pt1 | contig 11861 bp, 7 predicted proteins | sample BogFormECP12_OM1_FD_188238 | JGI IMG/M metagenome (GOLD analysis project Ga0209039, IMG submission 188238) | Bog forest soil microbial communities from Calvert Island, British Columbia, Canada - ECP12_OM1 (SPAdes) (version 2) | ecosystem: Environmental > Aquatic > Freshwater > Wetlands > Bog ...
TCCTCGTAATATTTGGCGATGTTCCCGTAGCATTCTGCCATTCCAACGACATCGTTCTGAGCTTGCAATTCTTTTAGTTTTTCCTCGAACTCTTTCAGGGGCGTTGTCGCCTGGTCTGCTTCTATAGGCTCTGCACGCTTTTCCGTCGAAGACATAGTAGGTACTGTTACTTGCGAGTGTCCGGTAAAATTCCTGCGTTGGGGGCTCTGGGCAGGCTTCTCGCGCTGGGGGCTCCGGCGGCGGATTGTCTTGATGCGGTAGGCTAGAAATATGCCGCCCACGCCGGCCGCGAGTCCAACCACTAGTATCCAAAAGTACAGTGCGGGAATTCCTAAAATTTGGGGATATTCCACTTGGATAGCCACAACTGAATCCGTGATTGTTGCATAAGAAACTCCGTTAATGGTGACTTGGGCGTGGATCGTCACGTTGAAGTTCTTGCCGTCCGGGAGGCCAAGCACCAGAAAACTGAAGCTGTACTGGCCGCTGGCATTAATTTGCAAAATGCTACCAATAAGACCCGTCCCGGCCACAGACCAGTCTATTTTGATTGCGCTAAATGAGGCGCCGAAGAGACCGTCCGTCACGGTGAATGTGATAGTCGCCGTGGACCCGTTAATAATTTGGACGCCCGCTGGGACTGCGATAAGGGGCTGGTACGCGTCAACCTCCAGTGTCAGGTCTTCCGAGATCGGCAAGTAATCGGTCCGCTGGAACAAAACTCTCAAGGTGTACGTGCCGGCGGGGATGGCAGTAGTGTCCACTACCAAGTTGAAAAGGCCATGCTGTGAATCATTCGCCCACGAGAAGAAGCGTGGGTTAAAAGTGCTGGAGGAAGTGAAGGAGACACCCGCGGTTGTCAGATCTGGCGGGAACGGCACGCCGCCTAGGTCGGATACTGCAAAAGTGAAGATCGCGCTGTCCCGCTGGGATTTCGTTTGGGCAAGGCTGGTCAGGGCACGAACCTTGGTTCCGATGAATAATGCCACCGTCACTGGTGACGACGACACGGTCATTCCCGCGCTGTCCGTCACGTCTAATATGAATGACCACATCCCAGGAGTGTTACTCGTAGACGTGTAGAAAGAGAAGCTGGGCGAATTTCCCCCAGTGGCGCTGTAAGAGCTCGCCCCAGGAGATTCCTCTACCCACTGGAACGTGTATGGTGAAGTGCCCGCCAACATAGGCGTGCTATTGGAGAGCATGGCAGACTGCCCTTGGACAAGCGTGGCAGAGGAGGTCCCTACGGTTGGCGACACGAGCGCTGCATTGACAGTCACCATGACCGCGGTGGAAGTCGCCGTAACGCACACACCTGCAGAGTCCGTTACCTCCAAATTGAACTGCCAGATGCCGGGAACTATGCTTGGGGTTGTCGCAAACGTGAAGCTCCACGACGTTGCCCCAGTGATGTTTGAAAATGTAGCTTGCCCCGGTCCCTCTATTGCCCATTGGTAGGAGTAGGGAGCGGTTCCTGTTAAAAACTGAGAATTATTTGTAATTGTTGCAACCTGACCTTGGTCAACCACACGTGTTGAGGGCGTCACTGTTAACATCGGGACTACTAGCATATTGTTAACGATTATGGTGATTGCAGTCACTGATGTTACAGTCACGGGTGCGCCCGCCGAGTCAGTCACGCTTAATTTAAAATTCCAAGTGCCGACCGATGGTGCAAATACATAGCTCGGCGAGGCCTGGGGCGTTCCCAAGGCTGCATAGGAAACCCCGGCATTAGAGCTTTCCAGCCACTGGTAAGCGTAGGAAGGCGTGCCACTTGTCACCGGACTACTGAACAGGTAGACATCTTGACCAAAATCGAGCGTCGTGAAATTGGCGGTTGGAGCGAACACCACAAGCCCGGAGTTGACTCCTATCGTTACTATGCCCGAAGTTACGGTCACGGGCACACCTGCCGCATCCGTTACATTGAGTTCGAAATACCATGTACCTGTAGTCCAAGGAACGAAATTGTAAGCGAGTAAGGTCGCACCTGATATGGGACTGAATGGACCCCCAATGTTTGTGCTATTCAACCACTGGTAAGTGTAATTAGGAGTGCCATTCACAACGCAGGTAGTGTTGTAGAGAATGGTTGATTGGCCCAAGTCGATCGTTCCAAAATTTGCCGTGATTGTTGGTGCCACAGGCGGGGCATTAAGCATCACCATTACGGGAGTTGAATTTGTTGAATTGAGTAAGGTATCTGTCACTTGTAGGATAAAATACCAAGAACCGGTTGGTGTACTGGTAGTTGTAGTAAAAGTGTAGTAAGGTCCCGTTGCGCCAGTAATGTTCGAGTATGGACCACCAAGTCCACTTCTCTCAAACCACTGGTATGAGTATGGAAAGAGTCCGCCACTGGTACTATTTGTAAAATACGAAAATTGCCCTTGGTCAATCGAATAATTCGAAACTGTGATAGAGACCACAAGTTGGGCAACAGTCCGGAGTACAACAACAACAGGCGATGAATTGGACGTCACTGGGACATTTGCAGAGTCAGTCACTTGCAGGACGAAATACCAATCTCCGGTTACATTACTCGGATTAGTTGCAAATATGTAACTTGAAGAGGTCGCGCCGTCAATTATTGCATAAGAACTGCCCGGAACTTGCACGAACCACTGATAAAAGTAGGGCGCGGTGCCCGTCACAATACCAGAACTATTGGAGAGAATTGATGCCTGATTTTGGCTAATCGTGCTGGGGGATGATTCCAACAATGGCACTTCAAGCAAATAATTGACAATTATGGCAACCGTGGTAGAGATCGCAGATGTAGGCGTCCCCGCCGAGTCAGTCACGTTCAGCTTGTACCACCACGTGCTAGCCGCCGGTGCATACACGAAATCTGGCGAACCCTGTGGCGATCCGAGGGCGGCATAGGTGATCCCGCCATTATTGCTTGCCAACCATTGATAGGAATACGGACCAGTACCGGTCGATGTGATGCTCGCCGACAGATTGACGTATTGGCCAGCGTCAAGCACCGTGAAATTTGCAAACGGGGTTGGTGCCGCTAGCGCGGAATTCACCGTAATTGAGCACGGAATGGATGTTACTGTCACCGGCACGCCTGCCGCGTCTGTGATGTTAAGCTGGAAGTTCCACGTGCCAAGAATCGTGCCGGTAGTCGAGGCGAATGTGTAACTCCACGCTGCCGCGCCATTAATTGCAAAATACGTCAAATTACCCGGAGCTTCCTGGTACCACTGATAGGAGTAGGGCACGGTGCCCGTTGTTATGGGTGTGCTGTTTGATAAGAGCGAAAACTGCCCTTGATCGACCACGTTTATGGAGGACGCAACAAGCGGCGCCACAAGCGTGGGGTTTATTGTTAAGTTGATAGCGGAAGAGGTTACCGTCACGTTCACGCTCGCGCTGTCCGTCACGTTTAGCTCGTACCACCACGTGCCCGCCGCTGGCGTATATACATAACTCGGCGTGCCGCCGGCTTGGGGGGACCCGAGGGCGGCATAGGAAGCCCCGCCGTTGGCGCTTGCCAGCCACTGGTAAGTATAGGGGGGGGTTCCGTTTGCAGCTACACTAGCAGACAGGTTTACGTACTGGCCCGCGTCGAGGACCGTGTAGTTGGCAGAAGGAATAGGCGCCACGAGCGCAGGGTTACTTACGACAGCCATGGGCGAAGAAGTAATGGTCACATTGATCCACTCGCTATCTGTTACTGCAACCTCAAAATACGTTGTGCCTACTGCCACCGGCTTGAATATATAGACTGATCCGGTTGGGCCAGAAATGAGCGAGTATGGTCCATTGATGATTGCACTGCTGAACCATTGGAAGGAGTATGGACTTACCCCGCCGCTAACACTTGCAGTCAATGTCACACTCTGGTTACTTTCAACCTGGGTAGCCCCTGTGATTGAGACCGACGGAACGGAATTATAACTCCCTACGGTTACAGTTGGCATTATACCGTTGGGTGGGTAGGCACGGGTGCGAAGCCAGTTGACTAGAATGCTGGAATTGGAAGTGCTCGACGTTACGAGGGCCACGTCCGCGAATTCCGGACCAACCGGATCGGTATCTGTGGCCGTGAGTAGGGTTGTATAATTATATTGGGTTGATTGTTTTTGATATGCAGGCCAAATTAACGTTTCAACTCCGGGCACTGTCAACGTTAGCTTTGTGGATGTGAGCTGACTATGCGAACCTCCCGCGTTCCAGTCGTTACATAATCGCGCCCAGTAATTTGTACCATCATACTGGTAGTCATTCCGATAATCTGCTTGAAAGCCCGCGTCGCTGCCGCCGCTGCCGGGTTGTGTCGTGCAGGAGGCCAGTTCCCACGACAAATAATTGCCACCGAGGCTTGTACAAACAAGGTTCTGGGCGGCGAGACCCATTTCTGTGATATTTGTCCAGCTTGCGGTTGTGGTGAATACATGAATGCCATTGAAGCTGCTGCTGGAACCTGAACCGGTTAGATTCAACCCATTGTTTACAGTATACGAAAGAAGAGACCCGCCGGTGTTATAACTGGTAAACCCGCTCGGCAAGCCGGGTCCTGCGAAATCAGAGTATGTGGGAAAGACCGCTGCTCCGTCGTCGTACTGCCCATAGGAACCACCTGGCCACGTCGGGAAGGCACCAGTGGTGAGGTTATTCATGACATTCGTGTTTATGGGGTAAATGCACTCAAAAACTGTCTTCAAGATCCCAGGAGGTAGGATATTCGCCCCCAAGTTCACCCAGTAGATCGTGTTCGTGCTTGTGTTCGATGCGCCGCTCTCCAGCCATGAATTTAGGATAGTCCCGTTCCCGTCCTGCCAATTAACATTCATTAGGTTTGAAGCATATCGTGCCGAGTTAAGACTCGGGTTTATGGTGATCATCTGCTGGAAATTTTTTGAGGTTGGAGAAGATTGAGTGTTAGATAATGTGACGTTCTGGTAATACAATGGGACTGACCCCCCAGCCATTGAGAACGTGAGAGGGGTAGAAGCCAATGTTCCGAAGCTCGCGTAAGGCATTATACCGTTGAGGGGAAGTTGGCGGCTGCGGACCCAAGTAACGTTCATGGAACAATTGTTGGATGTATCTTTGCTCATTAATGTAATATCTAAGTAATTGGGTGTAGCCCCATAAGTAAAAGATCCATCAGTTGCTGCAATCGACTGAATATAATTGGTGTAGCCGAATTCCTTGCTAGTAACATTCCAAAAAATTGATTCGATTGAGGGGGGGGCAATCTGTCCGGTTCCATTTTGATTTCCACCTACACTCCCGCCCGTTTTGTCTGCCACGATTCGATATTGACCGTTATAATAATCATACCTGTAGGCATTATAAAACCCTCCATCTCCGCCTGTTGCAACCGGAACCGACGGACATAGAGAAATTTCCCATTCTACATTTCCCCCGGGGGATGTTACACTAGCAAGGTCCATCTCTCCAATCTGGTTGGCGGGGATCGTACTAGAAGAATAAATATGAATCCCTTCCCAATTGCCTGCTGAAGCTTTACCAAATAAAGTCATCCCATTATTCAATGTATAATAAAGCAAAGTGGTCGTTGGCGATTTTTGCAAAGTCATTGAACTAGGCAAACTTGGTCCAGTTCCATTGAAATTGCAATAGAGCGACGGAAAAACGGTGTAACCATTGTCATACTGCCCATAATTCCCGCCGGACCAAGTCGGGAAGGCACCCGTGGTGGCGACATTCATCACATTCACATTTGTGGGGTAAATACATTCATAGATGGTCTTCGTGCCCCCGGCAGGAATGATGTTTGTTCCCAAATTCACCCAGTAAACAGTGCTGCTGCTGGTGTTAGATGCACCACTTTCCAACCACGAATTCAGCAGATTTCCGTTCCCGTCCTGCCAATTCACGTTCATCAGGTTAAAAGCATAGGCGGAAGAATATTGACTTGGATTGATGGTAACCATTTGCTGGAAACCAGCGGAACTGGCCGAAGATTGGGAATTGTACAGTGTGATCGGAACATAATATACAGGTGAATTTCCCCCAACCGCCGTGAGCGTGGAGGAAGAGGCGGAAGTCAATGCCCCAAAACTTGCAGATGGCGTTACACCGCTCGGTGCGTACAATCGAGAACGCAACCAACTTATTGAAAAGGAATAACTTGTTGTAGCGGAATTGACGAAGGCAACATCGATATAGCTAGAACTTCCGTGTGTAACGTTACTATCGGAAGAGGAAGAAACTTCTTGAGTCGCGTAATTGATTAGACCCGTTTCGTTCCCCGTCGCGGGCCACACGAAAGATGCAATTGCGGGAGCAGTGAAAGCAGCAGCGGTGGCTTGATCTTGAAAATAGACTCCTGCAACATCCCCACATAATCTATATCCGGTTCCACCATTCACCCAATCATATCTGTATGTTGTTTGGAAACCCGCGTCGCCGCCGGTGGAAGTTGGAATTGTGGTCCCTAATGTTAACTCCCATGAAGTAGAAGTGCTCGTGCCGATGGATGCACTCGTAATATCCATTTCAGTAACATTATATGAAGACACTGGATTAGTGGTATAGATGTGTGCGGCTTGATTCCCAGAAGAAGAAGATCCGGAAAAGGTCAATCCGTTGTTCACTGCATAATTCACGCTACCACTTGTTATTGCTGAGGACAACCCATTGGGCAAGCTAGAACCTGCAAAATTGTAATAGTTTGAAAAGACATTTGCGCCATCATCATATTGGGCGTACTGCCCTGTAGCTAACGGAAACTCGCCCGTATGGATGCCATCCATCGCGATTACCGTGGGTGCATAAAACACTTCGTAAATCGTCAATGTTCCCCCGCTTGCAGCAACAGAATTGCTCCCCAAATTCACCCAGTAGGTCGTATTAGTGCTGCCACTTGAAGCCCCACTTTCCAGCCACGAGTTCAAGATATTTCCGCTCCCGTCCTGCCAATTCACATTCACAAGGTTGGGGGCATAGTAGGATGAAAATAAGCTTGGATTTGTCGTTATATTGACTTGTAAATTCGCAACGGTTGCAATCGATTGGTAATTTGTCAACGTAACCGGAATATAATACACGGGCGTGCTCATCCCAATATTCATTAAACCACTTGGGTGGGGGGCCTCAAGCAGATTGGGCGTGCGAGGGACATAGACGTCAACTGGAAGAGATTTACCCGCAGGAGGAACAGAATTTTTCTGATTCAATTGCGGATTTAGGAAGAACAAAAGGGTGCCAAATGCGATCATTGCGCAAACAGCCCAAGTAATCCACTTGGATGCAAATTTCTTTTGTGCAAGGGTGCGTGGGAAAGAAAAATTAATGAAATCAGTTTGTAAATTTGTCTTCGCTCTTAACCTCAAAGTGCGAAACCCCTCATGAATCTACATAATTTCCGCAAGTTTTATATCGATTTTGGAGTCTTCATTATATTTTTTTTCCTAGACTGCTTTATTCTTGCATTAACATTAGGTAAACCCGAATTTCTATCTAATAATTCAACCCAATTAAAAATGAATGATATGTCATTCACCTTTGGTAGCAAGCATAAATTGTTTTCGTATTTTCTATTGCACTTTAGCGAATCCAGCAAAACGCGCTACCTCGAACATCTCGTGCTTGAGGGGAACATTAAGACTAATCGAGCAATAACCTGCGGGCAGCATTCTTACCGGCATAGAAGTAGGGGTCTTTGAATGCATAGTACGCGCCCACGGCAATTGAAGGTATAACCAACTTCAATAATTTCCCGAGTTTGGAGAATTGAGAATGAATGATTAGTGCCTCATAATATGCGCGTAACATCGTAACCGATTTAGATTTAGGAGTTTTTGTCACTAGATCGCGCGAAAATTGTAAATACAAATTATTTTCGCGTAATTGATATTAGCAGGGAGGTTAAACCTGAGAAATTTCAATATGACCCAAATTCTCATATTTTTTCAACAAAATGCTCGGTGCAAACTGAGTCGGGTTGTGCGTTGCGTAATACCTTTCAATAGTTCCAGTTCCATTTTGGGAAAAATCTTCTTGGATGGAACCTAAGGTTTCGCAAAAAGACGCATCGCTTAAAAAAACGAGATTAATGTCATTTAAAATACAAAAAGATGCATGTATGGCATCCCCGGAATGCAATTCAAAATTAGCCCCTAAGAATTGTGCTAAAGAAAGCGTAATATCTTCTAAAGGCAATATTTCTGATGTCAAGCGGAGGCGTTCTAAAACACGCGGGATTTTAGGCGCACTATGTAACCGGTTTAAAATGCAAATTAATTCGAGGAGGGAAAATTCAGAGATGCAAAGATTTTGCCGTTCATCTTCAATGCGTTTGATCAAAATGAGCGTATCATCAAGACTCTTGATGCCGGTTGACCCCGATTCATTAAAGAGGTCTTGTTTTTCTCTACTAATAGCAAAATTTCGAAAAAGAATGTCTGAATCTATGAATACAGATTCTTTCAAAGACCCATCCTCTCAAAGTTCAGTATTTCCGAGTTTTTCGTATTTCTTCTTTAATATTCTTCCCAGCAATAGTTAAGGCTTGAAATTCATCCTCGAGAAGACCATCATAATATTCAGACAATTTTTTCCGCTTTAAACTACCCTTCTGTGATTTTTTTAATTGGAATAAGATTTTTTGCTCTTCGACCAAATTTGTAACGGCGGCGGCATCTTCGTCGGCATCTGAGAGGATCCCATTAACGACATCGGCGAGAAATTGATCGGCACTATCATATCCCCACTTTCTCAAGGATTGGGTGATTTGATCCTCGATCTTGCTTAGTTTGCAATCCACTAATTCATCCAGGAGTGCTTTGTCGATAGAGACTGTTGTCATAACAATTCTTTCCCCTAGTAATCTATTGGACACAAATCAAATACAAACTTAAAAACATCTCAGCTTATCTAAACGGCAAGAAAAAGGTTTTTTGTATCTATTATTCCACTATAAAATGCCCAAAATACAAGCAAAAAATGTTGAATTCGGGGATGTTGTTACAAATTGTATTTACAAAAGCCGATAACTCGCGGGCATCGTAGAATTGGCCGCAAAAACGCAAATTTACAATTTGTATTTCAAAACGAGATAATACGCAGGTAACATCCGTTTTATTGATTCCCGCGCGGAGGAGAAGGACCGCGCCTTAAGAAATATGTATCTCATGCATACACAGGAAAAAATAGAGATGGAAATGAAGTTTAATCTTTATTAATTGCTCCGCCAATAATGCTGAGTAAACCCAATACAGGAAATCCTATCATCACAATCCAATTTCCATTACTCGTTATCAAGCTCAGGACAACTGGGTAAAACCCTGCAACGGCGGGTCCAGACCAAGCAAGTAATCCACCTGACAGATAGGCACCAAAAATCAAACCGGCGTAAGTCTCTAAAATTAAACCGATTCCCGGCAGCATGACGACAATGCCGAAGATAATCGCCAGAGCTCTCGCCTTAACGCCGATTAAAATGAGTATGCCCGAGATCATCACTAAAAGCCCTATGATCATCGTAATCAAAAGACCCAGATCCGATCCATTACCAAATATTGTAGAGATGTTCAGAAACCCGCCGATTGCATAAATTGGGTTTCCATTATAATATCCGATCGCAAAGACCCATGTAACCAAGAGCACTAAAATGCCGCTGATTACAGTTAAAGCTTTTCCTGCGCTTCCCATTATTGGTCACCTTTTTTACTTTTTTAGGATTTTTTTTGTTATACTACCGTATTAATTTTGCTACGGTCAAGTATAGTTTTAAAACTCTTCCACGTTATCCAAGAAGTTTGAGGTATCTTCAAGGAGCCAGACCAAATAGTCCAAAATTTTAAATTTAATCTTCAAAGTTGGGCAATGGTCGAGCGTCCTATGCTAATACCTGAAATTTATATCCGCTATAGGTGATAATGTCTGGGTAACATCCGCCTTAATGATATATAATGGGAGGACTAGTACGACGTCTCATGGTCTTCTGGGTTTACATTCTCGAATGCCGCGACCACGCGGGAAAGAGCATGTTTTATACGGGATACACGAATGACTTGACCCGCCGGTTTCAGGAACACGAGTCTGGCCGGGGCGCCAAATTTACCCGCGGTAAGAACATCCAGCTCCGCTATTTCGAGACCCTCCCCACGCGCCAGCTCGCAATGCGGCGGGAAATTGCGATCAAGAGAATGCCGCGGCGGAAGAAAGCGCAGCTCGTGGCGACGTTCCCGGGCCGATTTTCATTCAACCCTCACGTAATGTTCTGACCGGCCCAAAGCAATAATAATTTGAATCGAAAAATCCGAATTTTCCATTAAATAGATCTATTCTGCTGTTTTTTCCGCTTTCGCAGCAGTCTCTGCTTCACCAAGCACTCTACGGGACCTGCCAATATGCTCTGGTAACACGAATTACACGAGATGCATAAAGGAGGCGTGAGGTCACCGTTAGACCAACGAATCGGCAGGTCAGGCTCGCAAATGAGGGGCCGGCATATGGAAATAAAGTCCGCTTGGCGGTCCTGCAGTATTTGATCCGCAGTTACGGGATTCCGGACGCCTCCCACGAGAATAATTGGGCAATCAGGAACGGCATCTTTCATCGCAAGTGCTGCAAGGAGGAAGTAATTTTCGTCCTCGGGGGTCTTGACCACGTTGCTCGGAATACCCCACCCTTTGGACATCAGTGTTTCGTAGAACCCGCCGCTGACTTCGATGGCAGCACATCCGGCGTCTACGATATATTTTGCAATCTCTGTTGCTTCTGTGAGGGTGAGACCCACTGGAACGCCATCTTCCGTCTGTAACTTGACAGCAATCGGGAAATTTGCGCCCACCTCGGACCGCAAGCCGTTGAAAATTTCGACCAGTATGCGTGCCCGGTTGCGCGGGGATCCCCCAAATTCATCCTCGCGGACATTCATATAAGGAGAGAGGAAACTGGAAAGTAAGTAGCCGTGTGCCGCGTGGAGTTGCACGAGGTCGTACCCGCTCTCAAATGCCCGCCGCCCCGCGGCAACAAATTCCTCGATTATGGTTCCAATTTCGTCTACAGTCAATTCCCGGGGCATCCGCCCTGATCCCTTCTCCAGTACAGCCGAAGGCGCCACTGCCTCGTATCTGGGATGAGAACTTTGCCGGCCGGAGTGGGCAATCTGGGCTCCAATTTTCACGTCTGGACTCGCTTCACGAACACCTTCGATGAGTTTCTGGTGATCCGCAATATAGGTGTCGTCAAAATATGATAGATTGGATGGTCCTCCAGTGCCTGCCGGGTCAACCGCAATAAATCCAGTGATAATCAGACCCGAACCACCCCGCGCTAAATCCGCGTAAAGTTGCAACAAAGGATCGGTCACGCGTCCATCTTTCGTCGCCATGCGGGCGTATGTCGCCGACCGGATGATGCGGTTCTTAACTTCAACCTTCCCAATTGTGCTTGGAGAGAACAGTGTCGCGAGTTCCAAACATATCGCCAATGCGTTCATTCGTGGTCGCACGATAAAAAGTTCGTGATTGCAGCATATCCGGGCAAATGTAGTAGGCAGAACCAGAACCACGATCTCTTTCTCTTCAAGCTATTCACTTTCAAGCAACCTGCAACGCGGAAATTACGTATTTCCATCAAATCCGCGTGGCAATAACGAGGAAAATCTTAAATTATTACGCGCAAAATTTGCCCTAAATTTATTCCGTGGCCCGCGATACAGGCAACTAAATATTAATTCCTTCGACTAACCAGAAAATAAATAACCCCGAGGTGGGCAGGGTGCGAGAATTCTTAGATCAATTGGAACAAGATGGAGAAGTCATCCACGTAACCAAAGCGGTCTCCCCGAGGTACGAGATTCCCGCCATTGTAAAAAAACTGGATGGAAAGTGCGTCGTTTTTGACAACATTGAAGGATTCGGTTA
>Ga0209039_10003647_pt1 | contig 11858 bp, 17 predicted proteins | sample BogFormECP12_OM1_FD_188238 | JGI IMG/M metagenome (GOLD analysis project Ga0209039, IMG submission 188238) | Bog forest soil microbial communities from Calvert Island, British Columbia, Canada - ECP12_OM1 (SPAdes) (version 2) | ecosystem: Environmental > Aquatic > Freshwater > Wetlands > Bog ...
AACCTTTTTATTTTCGTCATCGCTATTTGACCTCTGCCGGATGAAGAGAAGGCATTAGATTGACACTGGAATGATATTTCAGAGTTACACGGACGGCAACGTACGTAATACTTATATATTCTAGCGTACACTATGGCTTTTAGGTGTCAAAAGTGACAGTCATGCGAAAGTTCGCAAGGGAAATGGTAACTCAATACCCAAGTATAGCCCGGGTAAGCGAGGCCATAGCAGGCAAGAGAAGAATGGGCTCAGAGGCAACCGTGACCGCTTACGTTCGAGGAATAAAACTTTTCATGAACTACATGCACACTGAGGATCCTGAGGCCCTCCTGGTAAAGTTCAAGGGTGGAGAGATCAACGCTGGAGCTAACGTAGACAAGTATATCGACCATGCCTTGAAGAATCTGTCTCATGGAACTGTTCGAAACAACCTTTTCGGAGTCAAGAAATGGCTCAGCCTCAGTGGTGTACAAGTGGACTGGCAGAAAATCGAAATGCCAACAACCACGGCAACAAGCGAGACAGACGCGGCGCCGAGCAAGGAACAATTAAAGAAACTCCTCAGCCATGCCTCAAGCGCAAGGGACCGAGCTGTCATATTCTCTGGGACAGCCTCAGGCCTGAGAATTGGGACTCTATTGTCATTGAAAATCGGAGATGTAGACTTCAATTATCCAGACGTCGCAAGGCTCACAGTGGAAAGGCAAAGGGGAAGGAAATTCAATAATCAAAGAGGCGGCAACGGAGGAAAACTCTTCATAAGCTGGCTCACGCCAGAAGCAAGAACCTCACTGCAGGATTACTTGAAAGAGAGAGAAGCCCAAGGCGAAAACTTGAAGCCTGAATCACCACTTTTCACAGATGTCTATTACACCGGGAAACCGATAACCGTAGAAGACTTTGAGCGCGTATGGTATCGTCTTCTCAAACGCTCAAGCCTCGACCAAAAATCTAAACGCTGGTATACCTTCCACATTCACACTCTAAGAAAATATTTCCGTTCAAACTGCGTAGGAGTCGATGCTTCATATCGAGAAAGATGGATGGGACATAAAGGCCTCTACCTAGATGTCTCGTACTTCAGAGCTGAAGAAGCCCTTCATCTGGCAGAGTATAGGAAGGCAATTCCTCACTTGACAATCTACTCAACCGAGGTCGATGACAAACGAATGAGAAGCAGAATGCTAGTAGACTTCGCAAGGTTGCAGGGTACGCCTGAAGATCAGCTGAGAAAGCTCGAAGAAGTTCTAGCCAGAGCCAAGACCGTTGACGAAGGAATAACCGAGTTTAAGAAGCTGCAGGACTCAGCGCAAGGAAAGCCCAGAACCATGTACGACGGAAACGGCAGATACTTAGTAGCCAAGAGCGAAGACGAAATGCTTCAAAGACTACATGAGGACTGGCGAGTCGTTCAGGCCTTGAATCACGACAAGTTTCTCCTCGAGAAAGCCTAAAGACAGACAGACATCAGAAACTCCTGCCCCTCTTCTTAAACAACTCCACTAAGTCTATTACCTCTACATTCTCCACTTTTCATGGGAAACTCCATAGTCTCTCGAATAACAGGCCCTAGAAAGCATTCTCCACTTTCTCCATTCCTCTCAAAACGCTATTCCCCTGTTTTCCGTGTACCTCGTTGATGCTTTCGTATACGGACCGTCTTGCATGGACTCTTAGTCAAGCATTCGAGTTTCTTGTATTCCTTCTTCCCTCAGCTCCTCTGGAACAGGCTTAGGCTTCAGAACCTTCACAATTTCCTTGAGTTCCCTGAGAACTTCAGAAAGAAGCCTGTTGGTTTCCTCGATACTCAATCTTCCTCGCCTCCTTCATCGTCTTCTACGTTTTCAACCGTCAACTTGCCCGGCGGTATGTTAAAATCAATTACGAGGCCGTCGTCCTCGGGCTCCTCTTCTTCCTCTTCTAAAGCGCCTTCTGATTCGTCCTCTTCTCTCCGTTTCCTGACCTCTTCTGCTTCCCTGGCTCTTTGCATCTCTGCCTCTTTCTTCCTCTGCTCCTCTTCCTGACGTTCACGTGTATCTAGCCGCGCTAGTTCCTCAGGATCCGTTCGCAACTCCAACAGTTTCCGTCCAACCCTCCTCCGTTCTCTAGCATTCTCCAAATAATCTAGGAACGTATGAACGATTCCACCATCAGCCCTGCAGGACATTAGGAACCTTGTTTCAGCTCGTTTCCAAACGTCGTCACTGCCATGCGTCATGAACTTGACAATAACATCGACGCATTCATCCATACTCCAAGAAGACCCGGGATCGTAGCCTAGAATTTCACCAAACTTCTTCACGTAACCATCATAGACTTTCTTCTCCTGCAGAACCGTCCTGAGCTTGTCTGTCTTCTGGCCTAACTGGAAATGTGTAGCCTTCAACTCCTCAAACCTTCTAGTAGAATCTCCACTAGATTCAGTAGACCCGTTTCCCTTCAACTCGTCACGGCGTCTGAGAACAAAATCCATGATCTCTTCACTGAGGCTTCTATCCTGCAGCTTCAGCAACCGCTTACATTCTTCATAGGCTTTCCAATCCGTCACATACAACGATGTGGAGCGCGCTTCAAGCTTCTCGTCTGTTTCACTTGTCATTCTGAGCCTTCCTAACAGAAAAATATACTAGAAAAGTCCATGACCTAGTATAACACTGCTAGAGGCCTGAAACGACATGGGCATTCATATTTTATACTATACTGTAGCAGAGAACTTACTCGCACGCGTGCGCGTCTACTGAAAAAGCCCTGCCTGCCTCTTCAAACAATGAATAATAACCTTCTCTTACTGTAAAGTAAGCAATAATTTAGAAACACTTCTACTAGACTCAGAAAAATTTTTGAGAAGAATTTTTCCATTAACAGAGCCCTATTGAACCATGGCTAATGGTGTCTCAGGCTTATGCTGCAATGCTAGAGTTCTCGGGTCCAAGTAAGGTTCAATCAGCTTGTATGTTTCTCTCCATCCTTCCCGGTCCATCGAGGTATAGGTCTTGTCCATGTCGTGAACGTTATGGCCCATGAAGTATTCAACGATAAAGTTCTCAACGACGTTCGCTCTGTTGCTTAAGGTCTTGAATGCGCCGCGAAGGGAATGAGGACGACAAGGGTTTCGAGCTGTGCTGTAGGATCCGAGAAACTGTTTCCCCCTTACGCGAAAGTAAGCATCGACGCTTTCCTTAGTCGTTTGGAAAAGTCTGTCTGTAGGCTTCAAGTGTTTCCCCTCGAGGTAAGTTCTCAGTAGACTGACGGACCATGAGCCAGCGAACGTTATGAACTCAATGCCAGTCTTATGCCGTGTCAAGTCAAGGCAGATAGGAGTGACTTCTGCCTCGTACTCTTCGCTGATGTCCTGATATTCCAATGAGAGGTTGTCGACTAGACTCAGGCCTGACTGAAACAAGAATGCAGCTTGGGCCTTGTGCATGGGATCGTCAAAGAGCTCTATGAATTTGCCTATCTGTTCAAGACTCCATGAGTGCTTCTTTGACTGGACTGTTGGATCTGGAAGTTTGACGTCTAGGAGAGAGACTGGCATCTGATGGAACTTGCACAATCTCTGAACTGAGCTAACATAAGATCTGATGCTGTTCGGAGATAGTTTCTTGGCCTCGAGGTAATTGGCGAAGGCTTGAAGAGTGTCTATCGCGGTCAAGTCTCTTTCTCTCCAGCCTGAATGTTTCAAGTCCTCTTCTACGCGGTCAAGGAAATCTGAAACTGTTCCTTGCGGTTGATAGAACTTCTGGAATTCCGTGAGCCCATATGTGTATAGCGCCTTGGTCCCTGGCGTCTTGAGATGGTTGAGAAACTTCTCGATGCCTTCATCCTGAATCAATGTCTTCACCTAGTAGAAAAATGCTTACGCAAGAATAAGCAAAGGAAGAAAAATAAAAACAGGGAAACTTAGCTCGAAACCACTGTCAGAATCTGACACTGGGTAAGAGCGCGCTCTATCATTCAGAATCTTTAGGTTCAGTCTCTCCTGTTATTTGGTTGCCTGGGCTTTCTTCGTCAGCTTTCTTTTTAGGTTTGAAGCCTCTTGGCTTCATCCCTGACGATGGCCTTGAAACATCGTATTGTTTTCTGTCACCACACATTCTGAGGATCCTCAATAGAAAAAGAGTTTTCCGAGAAAACTATGGAAAGACTCGGCTTAGTTGCAGAGTTTAGGCTAGGCTTTTTGGTTCACAAATAGGCCTTGTCATCCATGGACTGTTCTCAGATTCATTGAGGCTTTGTTTCCTCATTATTCTTGAGGTGCTTCTCCAACATCTCTATATGTCGAATGAAGATTCTAGCTGCAAGGTACGCGCCGAGTGCAGAACCCAAACCGGTGAACAAACCATTAATGAGCAGTTCTAAATATTGATTCATGAGCTTCTCTCTAGCCGTGTCGTCTCTTCTTTCCGCTACCTGAAGCTAAGATTACAAGGCTATAGCCGAGCAGCGCCATAACAACTCCGACAGCCACAACATAGTATTCCACGTATGGGGCAATCGACACTAACCCGGAAAGGCCTCCCTGCGAATATGCCAGATTGAGCTGATCCGAGACACCAGACAGTTGAAGCAAATATTGAATGCTCTGAGCGTCCATAGGCAGACTTTGAAGCAGGACAAGACCGAGCAACCCTCCAACGAAGGCGCTGGCCAAGGCTCCAAGAAGATGATTAACTCTTCGATATACAAAGAGGAGCCCAAAAGCTAGGCCTACCGCGAAAGTTATGACTAGGTCGATGCAGGCATCAATCATTCTGTTTGTCACCTTTCTGTTTACGTTCACGCCAGTACTGCCTGACTATTGCAGGGCTTCGTCCTCCGCGAGGACGCCCAGGACGTTTAGGCTTATGGTCCTGCAGGTCAAGTTTGTAAGTCGTGTTGACACCTAATAGAAAAATGATTTTCCGAGAATATTCTTTGAGAGGTTCAGAAATAAAACAATAAAAAAAGAAAGGGAACTTCGGAAGATTCTTCTGAAGTGTCTAAAGATTGTATCTCTTATCTCCAAGGACGTCAACGAAGACCTGAGCTAACTTAGGCTCAAGACAAGGGACCATTTCCTCCATGCAGCGACTTTCAAGTTCTGCCCGGAAGAAATCAACAATCTCGTACTCTAGCTTCTCAGTTGGCGTCATGCGAGTTAACGGCTGCATCTGTTTGAGCCATTCTAGTATAGGCTTAGGGACCTTGAGTTTGACTTCCTCGTATTCGATAGGCTGTTTCTGTTCGGTTTCCATCCTTCTCACTTCTCCTTTTCATTGGTTCAGAACTGCGTTCGCGACTTGACTAACTTGTTCGTCTAGGTTCTTCCCCAGTTCACCGTCAAGTATCTCCTCTGTCCAGCTAGTAGCAAACCCGCCCTGAAAGAAATTCTCCAAGACAGCATATAAATCGTCTAGGAGTATGCTTTCAACAGTTCGGTTAAGAGCCCTAGCTAAGCCTTGAAGGTAGCCATCGAAGTTCTTAGGCAACTTGAGGGTTATGGTTCTGTCAACAGTCTCTATCTCTTCAGTTTTCATGCTTCACGCCTTCCTTTGCTTCCTTGAGCATTTTCTCGGTCAATTCATCAACGTACTCATCTATCTCCTGGCCTCGAGCTTTAGCAGCTTTCTCTACCAAGAGATACGTTTCCTTTGGCAGAAATAGCCTGTGACGATTCGCTCTTTGTATTCTGTTGTACTCCTTGGAAATCAGGAGCGCCAGAACGCTCTTGTCGTCGTGCATCCCACTGTTTTTCTTGACCTCTTCATACCGTGTTTTCAGTTCCTCATTCAACATATTTTTAAATTCCATCTTTATCTTTCTCCTGTTGGCAGTATGTAGATTACACGATAAAATATATAAGCCTTATCATACACATCTTAGCGTGTAAAATATAAAAGGAGTTGATGAATAAATGCAGAGTATGAAACAATCTATCAGCGTCACAGTCGAAAAGAACCTGGTCGAGTGGATCGACAAGCAAGTCGAAACTCAAAGGTTCAGAAATCGCAGTCACCTAGTCGAATTGGCAATAATGCAGTTCAAGGAAAACGAAAAGAAGGAATGAGTATGAAGTCTATCGCTATTAAATGCTCTGAGTGCCGGCACTATAAGGATCGTTACACTCTTTTCATGCATGGTCCCTTCCCTAAGCTGAGAGGATTATTAGAGCTAAATCTGATCGATGAAAGAGACTTCATTTGTGAAGGTTGGGGTTGCGTCTATCATCCACTAGAAGACTTTGCGCACGATGAGCACCAGGAACCTATCTTTCCGCAAGATCTTCCTTCTCATATGTGTGAGCATTTTGAACCAAAGAGGAACCACGAGGAACTAGCAAAGGACATTTGGTTTGAGAATGACATCCTGAACAGAGGAAAGAAAGTCAAACATCTGGACATTTCACAAATACCAAGCGGAGCTGAACGACTCAAAGCGAGGCTTGTTAGACCGGTTTCAAAACTGAAGAAGGAATAGGAAAGCTGTTACACTTTCACTCAATCTGCGCGCTCTTTATGTGTAACAGTTAGAATTATTAGAGCGCACGCTAGAATGTGTAACAGTTATGCGAAAATCAAAACTCAGCCAAGAAATCATAAACCTGTTTCAGAAGAATCCGAGCATGTGCTATCCCATTTATGCCATAGCGGAACAGTTGGGCAAGACAGGCACAGACAGAACAAGCCCCGACAGAGTAAGTATCTGTAGGTGCCTAAATAGAATGTATCGAGAGGGAATCGTGGACTATGAATATTCAGAACTCTTTCCAGGTTACCTTGAAAAATATGGGAAGACCATCCCTAACAAACATGCGGGGAAATACTGGAAACTGAAGGATTGAAAAGACCTGGCACTTTTTCACTGGAATACCTAGGCTTTTCTGTGTAAACTATGCCACTCATGACAATGCTATAGTTGCTCTATGTCAAGGCTTCTGAGTAAATCTTGACAAACGTAAAGCTTATATTTGAAGAAAAATAATAACGTCTTGACTATTTTGGTTCTGCAAGTAACTCCACGGCAAGTTCAATCTGAACCCCTTCTATCTTTGAGTTATCTACGAGCGCGGATCCCTGCACAGTTCCAAGGCCAATTTGTTGAAGACACAAAGATCTGTTTGGACTGTGGCGCCAGCATAATTCTACAAGACGATGAACTCTGTTGCTCTCACTGTGGCAGAGTTTGGTCCGACAAAGTCAACGTTGAAGAAGACAGGATCCCTCTTGAAGAAGGAAACGTAATGTCAGGTCATGCTGAATCAAGTTATTCGCCAGGTTCAGAGCTCGCGTTCGGTCATGGACTCGGCGCTCCTCCAGACGGAAAAGGACTGTTCCGAATTTTAGCTCAAGGAAAGAACGGACCGACTGACCTGCCATTAAGAGCCATGCAGATTCGACTGATAACCAAACGATATGACCATCCAACAACGGAAACCTTCCTCAGTTACGGCTCCAAATTCATGAAAGACTACGGTTTACATACTAACGATGACGAAAATGTCCTTTTCGCGAATCTTTTAGGAAAACAGTTGAGGAAAATCGCTGCTTTCTGCGTTGTACGCGGTGAACGTAACTTTGACGGAAAACGTATCGCGGGCGCGCTTTTCTATAATCTTTATCGTCAGAAGCATCCGGAGGAAGCACAGAAAATGTTTGAGGAAATGAATCTTACTCCTGAATTGACTCGTTATGTTGAAACGATGCTTAACCTGCTTGAGCCTCCTCCGAGGCCAAAGCGGAAACGGAAACAAACGGATGAAGCCTAGTCTAAAAATTTACAGGGCGGCTCTTTCGGTATGTCAAATCCAAGAACACTCAGGAACGGTTTGAGTATAACCATTATGAATCCTGCGCCGCTTTCACTAACGCCAGAGATACCGTGGCAACCTAAGTTTAACTCGTCGTTTTGGTAGCTCTTTCCGTAAAACTCGGCGTCAGTCAGGAAGAGATATGCAGCTCCGAGCATTGTGGCAGGACAAGTGTACTTGCTCAAATCGTTCTGTGATGTATCAAGGATATTGGGTAGTCGACTTAGAACTTTGAAGAAAGCTTCAGGTTGCTTTTCCATGAACCTTTTGATGTATTCACATTTGCCAGTGTCGTCGTCTCCATACATGCCACATCTGCGGGTGCTTGGAATCTCTAGCTTGTGTTTTTGCATGGTGCTAAGAGCGTCTTTCGGCTCTATCAGGTCTTGCTTTATTGCATATACTAGCCCTTTGTCTGTTAGCCAACAGAGTTTCGCGTTTCTTGGGCCTTTCTCTACTCGCAAAAAGCCTCTGGCCTGAAGTTTATCAACCCATCTCAGAACTAGAATCCGATTGAACGTGAATTTTTTAGGGTCAAAGATAGCCTTATGCTTCTTGGCCTCGACACGTGCCTGTTTTTCAAGCTCGATTTTGACGTCATCGTGGATTTTGTATTCGCTGCTTCCTGGATGGTCGATAATATATCGAGTAATGGCTCTTGCTTCTGTGCTCATGGTTTCAGACATGTTCAATTCTTCCAAGTTTTTTGTACATGTACTAGATTCTCGCTGTACTTGGACAGGTACAGTTACAATATAGCCACATGTACCTAAAACTGTATATAAGATTTGTGTAGTAATTTTGTATGACCATAAATGGAATATGAGCTAAAGATTGGGGTTCAAGGACACCTTTACGTCCCAAAAATTATTCGAGAGGCCTTTGGAGAGAATCTCAAATGCGTCCCTAACACTCGAGCGTTCGTTCTATTTTCAGAAAACACTTCTCCCCAACAAGTAATCGCAAGTCTGGAAGTCATCATCAGTGATCTAAGGCTTCGCATTCCACAAATCCAAGAACACTTCTGTGCTCAATGCGCGCATTGGCAGAATGCTTGTATGAAAGGTTATTCAACGCGTGAAAATTCGCACACTGTAGCTTGCCGTGAATTTCTGGAGGGGATGCCTTCTCAATGAGCAGCGTCGACTTCTTGGTCAGGCTGAGAGATGCAGCAGCTCTAGTTATGGATGCTTGCGAAGGAGAACTTGAAAAGCTAGGACCTCAAGGATTGAGACAAGCAACCGTGAAGGAAGAAACCTTCACCTGTTTGAAGTTTGAGTCGCAGCAGGGCGCGAAAATCGGAGCCTATGAAGTGGCTTACAAAGCAAATAACACCGAGAACCTATGGAACGACGCATATAATATTCTGAAACAGAGCAACGCAGTGATTAGGCATAGGTATCATGGCGAAGACTACGTTTTCAGCTATTGGCTCTTCACGGAAAACAAAATCTATCGTCAAAAACTGAAAACAGAAGCAGCCTAGGAGTGCCCTTTTCTTTGAGGAATAAGGACAAGAAGGATGAACCTGAGCCTATTCTCACGCCAGGACGCATTTTTGAAGACGTTATCTTTGAGCAGCTCGCTGATGGTTCTTTCCTGATATATGACAGGATTTCAGGTCAAGTATCGACTCAGCGTCTCGTCGTAGAAGAAGGCTTAGGGTATGTGCCTCTTCCTCGTTTGCCATGGCCAGCCGCATCCTTGCCAGAATACCATGATCCTTCTGGAGAAGAGCCCAAAACCAAAGAGCAATTGATCGAAGCGTGTCGTTCACAACGGTTTCAAGGGGAATATGAGACTGAAGAGCAACTCTTCAATGAAGTGCGCGCTTTCTTCGAGGAACACCTAGATGTCCCAAACGAATTGTTATTTGATGTCTACACCTGTTATGTTTTGGCGAGTTGGCGAGCTGAAGACTTCTCAGTCATTCCCTACGCTTTCTTCCTCGGTCCTCTTGCATCTGGAAAAACGAGAGCCTTAGAATGCTTTCATAGAGTTTGCTACAGAAGCATTATGGCAGCGTCCATGAGTGCCGCTAGCCTTTTCCGTACGTTAGAAGCCTGGCATCCTACCCTTCTCTTGGATGAAACTGAAATATACAATCGGGAAGCCATGGTCGAGGTCTTAGCCCTACTCAATTCAGGCTACCGGAAAGGCCAGTATGCAATAAGAATCGAGAAGGTCGAGGAAGGTTGCCCACAAATCGCAATGTTCGATACCTTCGGCTTCAAGATTCTGGCTGGAACGGAGGAGCTGGCTGCTACTCTTCAGAGTCGCTGCATTATTACGAGGATGTCGAAAGCCGTCAAGCATATTGGCTTATTTATGAACGAGAGCAAGGCCTCGGAGCTCAGAAACAAGCTTCTCATGTACCGATTCAAAAACCTAGGCAAAAAACTAGACTTTGACGTTTCAAACCTCAATGGCTACTTCAACAATTCCAGAATCATCGAACTATTCGTTTCCCTCTTGCATGTGGCGCCTACTCAGGGGATCCGTGAGCGTCTGATTGACTGTATGAAGCAGCTCACGCAGTCAAGGCTGGATGAAGAGCAGGCTAGCATAGAAGCCAGAGTTTTCGACGCGGTCCTCAAATGCGAGGATCAAGTCGTAACTGGCAAACTCAGCACGCAAACAATAACCGAGGTTTTCAACCGTGGCTTGCCTGAGAAAGAGCAGGCGACAAGCCGGTTCATAGGTCGTAAGGTTGCAGGATTAGGCTTCGAGAAATGCAAGCTTTCAGGAGGAGGACATGCTGGCTTCTTCTGGGATAAGGTTCTAATTGAGAGACTGACAGCGCGATATTATCCTACTCCTTCTAAGACAACTCCACAAACTCCACATTCTCCACAATCCATGGAAGCCTATCTCACGCAAGACTCTAACCCGGGAGAAAGTGGAGAAACCTCTCAGGAGCTCACTGCCTCAGAGGAACACGAAAAGACCATTAAAAGTGGAGAATGTAGAGGTAACAGAGAAAGTGGAGTTGAATTAGAAGCCTTAGCGAAGAATACTTTGAGACTGGAACGGCTGACCGGACGTTTCGAGGACAAATGTCTCGCTTGTGGTTCTGCAGGCCAAATGGGTTGGCAACTCAACCAACACGACGGCTCCTGGGGTCTGTTGTGTGAAGGATGTGGCCTCGAATTAGAAAAGAGGTTGAGCCAGCCATGACTGAAGAGATAGAACAACCACGTGCGGATCTGGAAGCGTACTGCCCTCGGATTCAAGAACAGGTTCTCATCCTATCTAGCTGTTGTTTTTATCGAGAAAGAGCTTGGACTTGTTTTGGTTGCGTCTTCAACCGTCACTTTGTCACTGTCAAACTGACAATACTATTGAAGGAACTTCTCGAGTCAAAATGGAGCCCGGTATCATGACCGTTCTAATCAGGGTCTTCCTCTGTCTCTTCGGTTTGTTCTACACGTTGGAAGGCTCTTCAAACGTGTATTACTGGAAGAATCGAGAATCTAGGCACTTATTCCAACTAGGGCGCCTATTGCGAGCAGTTTTTGGTATTGTTATCGTAGTCGTTTCCGTTTGGGGAGACTAGAACCTTGGCCGGAACTTGCAGAAAAACAGTTGAGGCAAAAATGCAGCATGTCTTGACTCGGTTAGGTCTTCCTCTTACAGTTACGTGGACCCCGGATAGAAGTAATAGTCAGCATGGCAGGATAGAAGAATCTTCACAAACTATCTTTCTTTTCGATGAAGAAGAAAGCGAGGCCTGGCTGACATTCCAGCATGAGATCCTCGAGTATAGACTAAAAGCCGTTAGTGACGTCTACAGAGAGATGGCTAACAGTCTAATCGAAGCTTTCGAGCGCCTCGCCTACAAACGAAAAGAACAGTTTCTTGACTCAATTCCTGAAACAGTCAAGATTATTGAGCAGTCGCGTGAAAGCTGACTGTTCTAATCTTTGTTTCTACTCTTTTTAGCATATATCAGACGTTGACAACGGTAATATCAGAGTTACACGGACGGCAATGTGTTCAACGCCTCTATTTTTTCCAGTAGTAGCGTCGAATGACAAGCAAAGATGCCTGCTTACTAAGAAAGCTACTT
>Ga0209039_10003648_pt1 | contig 11852 bp, 9 predicted proteins | sample BogFormECP12_OM1_FD_188238 | JGI IMG/M metagenome (GOLD analysis project Ga0209039, IMG submission 188238) | Bog forest soil microbial communities from Calvert Island, British Columbia, Canada - ECP12_OM1 (SPAdes) (version 2) | ecosystem: Environmental > Aquatic > Freshwater > Wetlands > Bog ...
TCCAAGCGCATTCCCCTTCAAACGGTCACGATAGAGAGCGATTTCCAGCAGTTGGGGATCGATTCCATGGATGCCGTCGAGATCCTGTTCGCGCTCGAAAATGAATTCGATATCACCATTCCCGACGACGATGTGCGCAGCGTGCGCAACATCCGCCAGATGTGCGAGGGCGTCGAGAAGCTGGTCGCCGCCAAAGCCGACGGCGTGAAGGCCGGCCAGTAGCGCATGCGGCGCGTGGCCATCACCGGAATCGGCGCCATCTGCGCTCTGGGCCGGAATACCGCCGAATTCGCGGAGGCGCTGCGCGAGGGCCGCTCCGGCATCGCCCCCATTGAATCCACCGACCGCTCCCATTTCCGCTTCCAGAACGGCGCCGAGGTGCGGGGCTACAGCCATCAACCTTACTTCGACGACCGCCGCGCCGACTTCATGGACCGCTTCGCGCAGTTCGCCGTGATCGCCGCGCGCGAGGCCGTCGCCGACGCCGCGGTTTCGTGGACGCCCGAGCTTCGCGAGACCGCCGCCATCGTCACGGGATCGTGCGTGGGCGGCAAGTGTACCGAGGACGCCGGCTTTTATGAAGTGTATAAGCTAGGTCGCAACCGCGTGCACCCGCTGACCATTCCCAAGACCATGGCCAACGCGGGCGCCAGCCACATCTCCATGGAGTTCGGCATCACCGGCCCCAGCTTTACCATTTCCACCGCCTGCTCCTCCGCCGGCCACGCCATCGGCCAGGCCTTCTGGATGGTGCGCACGGGCTCGACCGACCTGGCCATCGCGGGCGGCAGCGAAGCGCCCTTCAGTTTCGGAATCCTGAAAGCCTGGGAGGCCATGCGCGTGGTCTCGCCGGAGACCTGCCGCCCGTTTTCCAAGGACCGCCGCGGGATGATCCTGGGCGAAGGCGGCGCCATGCTGGTGCTGGAGCCGCTCGAAGCCGCCCGCGCCCGGGGAGCCCGCATTCACGCGGAAATTGTGGGCTTCGGCATGTCCGCCGACGCCTGCCACATCACCCAGCCTTCCGCCGAAGGGGCCGCCCGGGCCATGCGGGCCGCCTTGCGCGATGCCGGCCTGGCGCCCGAGCAGATCGGCTACATCAACGCCCACGGCACTGCTACGCCCGCCAACGATCCCACCGAGGTGGCGGCCATCCGCTCCGTTTTCGGCCCGCACGCCGAGCGCCTGGCGATCAGCTCCACGAAATCCATGCACGGCCACACCCTGGGCGCGGCGGCCGCTCTGGAATGCCTGGCCGCGGCGCTGGCGCTCCGCGACGGCGTGCTCCCCCCCACCGCCAATTTCAACGAGCCCGACCCCCAGTGCGACCTGGACGTGATTCCCAACCACGCCCGGCAAGCGCAGGTGGAGTACGCGCTCTCCAATTCATTCGCGTTCGGCGGATTGAACGCCGTGCTGGCGCTCCGGAAATATTGAACGTGTTTGATCGGAAATCGTTTCTCCTGCTCGTGGTTTCGACCCTCGTCGCATTGCTGCTTTGTGAAGGCGGACTGCGGTTGCTGGCGCGGTTTCGCCCGAAACCGCCCGTCGCCGAACCCGCAACAGTGGACGAGTGGAACCGCGCCGTGCGTCACGTGGCGCAGCTTCCCGCTTTGCCGGATACCGACCGCCGTTGGTTTTTGGAAGATCCGCCCCCGCTCGCCAGCCGGACCAAACCTGCGCCGGCGGAGATCGACCGATACCGCGACTACCAGCGCCGGGGTATCTATCCGGCGCAGGCCCAGTATATCTGGAACCGAAAGTACGTCGAGAGCGAGAAGTGTCTCGCCGGCGGCGTTTTCAAGAATTTTCCCGACACCGTACTCGCATTCGATCCGCCCGGCGGAAGCGTGCATCCTCCCTACCGGTTCCCCCCCAGCAGCACCCTGCCTTCTGGATTGGTGACCGACCAGTTCGGCTTGAGGGGCCCCGAGATCGCCCTGGTGAAGCCTCCCAAAACGGTTCGCGTCGCGTTCGTGGGTGCTTCCACCACCATCACCGATCACGGCTTTGCATTCTCACCGGCGGAGCGCGTGGTGTTCTGGCTGAATCGGTACGGCCAGTCGCATGGCTACGACGCGCATTTCGAAGTTCTAAACGCGGGCCGCGAGGGCCTCAAATCGGAAGACACCGCCGCCATCGTGCGCGACGAACTGGCGGCGCTCGATCCCGACTTGGTGATTTACTACGAAGGCGCCAACCAGTTCTCGGCTCCCGACCTGGCCTTCCACCAGGGCAGCGCCCTGATGTTCCACGCGCTGCACCTGTTTCTGGCGCGCACGGCAATCGGAGATCTGATCATGCGGGCAAACTTGAGGGCCGGCGCCGAACCGCGGAAGCCCTGGCACTATCTGAAGTGGCCCGCGGGGGTGGATTGGCAGGCCCCCGACGTCGACAGCCCCAACCTGCCGCTTAATTTGCCCGACATCGTGCACAACCTGGACAGCATCCGCGAGGCGCTCGGTGCCGCCGGCGGCCGGCTGCTGCTGTGCTCGTTCGAATGGCTGGCCAGCGACGGGCTGGTTCTCTCCCCCGCCGCCCACCGCTACATTTACGAACAATTGAACCGGGACCAGTGGCCGCTGCGCTACGGCGAGATCCGCCGTCTGGCCGACTTTCAGAACCTGGTGTACCGCCGCTATGCGGCGAGCCGTGGCATTCCCTTCCTGGACGTAGCCGGGGGGTTGCCGCAGGACCCCGATCTGTTTGTCGACGCCGTCCACATGACCGAGGCTGGCGAGCGCGTGAAGGCGTGGGTCATCTTCCAGCAGTTGGCGCCGCTAGTCCGGCAAGAGATCGAAAGCGGCCGTCTGCCGCGCCGGGAACCACCGCCCAAGCTGCCGCCGCCAGCCTCCTACAAGACCGCCGAAGTGTCCCTGCGCTGCCGCTAACGCCAATTCCGCCCAACCTATAATGGTGGGTTACGTGTTTGATCGGAAATCGTTTCTTCTGCTCGTGGTCTCGACCCTGGTCGCATTGCTGTTGTGTGAAGGCGGATTGCGGGTGCTGGCGCGGTTTCGCCCGAAACCGCCCGCTGCTGCCGCACCAGCGAGTCCGGACGAGTGGAATCGCGCCATCCGTCACGTGGCGCAGCTTCCCGCTTTGCCGGATACCGACCGCCGTTGGTTTTTGGAAGATCCGCCCCCGCTCGCCAACCGGACCAAACCTGCGCCGGCTGAGATCGCCCGCTTCCGCGACTACCAGCGCCGGGGCATCTATCCGGCGCAGGCGCAGTATATCTGGAATCGGAAGTACGTCGAGAGCGAGAAGTGTCGCGCCGATAGCATCTTCAAGAATTATCCCGACACCGTACTCGCATTCGATCCGCCCGGCGGAAGCGTGCATCCTCCCTACCGGTTCCCCCCCAGCAGTACTCTGCCTTCGGGATTGGCGACCAACCAGTTCGGCTTGAGGGGCCCCGAGATCGCCCTGGCGAAGCCTCCCACGACGATTCGCGTCGCGTTCGTGGGTGCTTCCACCACCATCACCGATCACAGCTTCGCATTCTCACCGGCGGAGCGCGTGGTGTGCTGGCTGAATCGGTATGCCCAGGCCCATGGCTACGACGCGCGTTTCGAAGTTCTAAACGCGGGCCGCGAGGGCCTCAAATCGGAAGATACCGCCGCCATTGTGCGCGACGAACTGGCGGCGCTCGATCCCGACCTGGCGATCTACTACGAAGGCTCCAACCAGTTCGCGGCGGTTGACATTACAGCCTTCCACTGGGGCAGCGCCCTGATGCTCCACGCGCTGAACCTGATCTATACGCACTCCGCAATTGTCGATCTGGTTCGGACAAGCATGAGGGCCGGCGGCGAACCGTGGAAGCCCTGGCACTATCTGAAGTGGCCCGCGGGGGTGGACTGGCAGGCGCCCGACGTCGACAGCCCCAACCTGCCGCTCAAATTGCCCATCATTGTTCATTCTCTGGACAGCATCCGCGAAACGCTCCGTCCGGGCGGCCGGCTGCTGCTGTGCTCGTTCGAATGGCTGGCCAGCGACGGGCTGGTCCTCTCCCCGGCCGCCTACCCCTACATTTACGGACAGTTGAACCGCGATTCTTGGCCGCTGCGCTACGCCGAGATCCGCCGTCTGGCCGACTTTCAGAACCTGGTGTACCGCCGCTATGCCGCGAGCCGCGGCATTCCCTTCCTGGATGTAGCCGGGGTGTTGCCGCAAGACCCGGATCTGTTTGTCGATGCCGTCCACATGACCGAGACCGGCGAGCGCGTGAAGGCGTGGGTCATCTTCCAACAGTTGGCGCCGCTAGTCCGGCAAGAGATCGAAAGCGGCCGTCTGCCGCGCCGGGGACCACCGCCCAAGCTGCCGCCGCCAGCCTCCTACAAGACCGCCGAAGTGTCCGTGCGCTGCCGCTAAGCCCGAGGATACCGCCAGCGGAAGATGTACAATCGATGCTAAATGGAGCACTACGAGGCGCAAGAGCGTGCAGCCGGCGATGCGGGCGAGGAGGTCTGTCGCTTCGACAACGAACTGGCCTTCTTGGCGGAGGTTGCCCGGAGACTCGCGCCCCTGGCGGCGCGGCCGAACCTCGCCCCGGAAGAAGCTAAGGCCATCCAACACGCGGTTGAGGCGCTTAAGAAGTTGCCGGAGTTGACCCCGGGGATCGACATCCAAATCGAAGTCGCCCACCGTATGGGGGACGAAGAATTCAACGAGCGCTACAGCTACCTGATCAAGCTGGACCAGCAGGGAGTCGAGGTCAATTCCAGCGGAACCCAATACGACGCCACGGCTGGGTCGAACGCCTTCAGCCTGGAGTCGCTCAAGTGGTGCGCCAATGGGAAGGTTGAGTGTCAGGGGAACAGGGACACGTGGCTGGAGCGGTTGGCGTATGCGCTCGCTCGCGACTACACCCTGAACGTAACCGACCAATCGGGCGACAAGTGAAAGAGATAACCATGAAACTGAGAACCTTGTTTTGCGCCGCTCTCATGTGCCCTCTCGGCCTCGCCGCGGGTCAGGGGCAAACCAGGCCGGTCCCGGCCGCCGCCGTTTCCCAAATCCCTCACTTGCGGAAGCAGGGGACCGCAACCCAACTGATCGTTGACGGCAAGCCGTTCCTGGTCCTGGCCGGAGAATTGACCAACAACAGCGCCACCAGCGTCCAGTACATGAAGCCCATATGGGCTAAGCTGGTCGAGGCCAAACTCAACACCGTCCTGGCGACCGTAGCCTGGAACCAGATCGAGCCGCAGGAAGGGAAGTTCGACTTCGGTGTGGTGGATGGCATCATCCGCGACGCGCGGATTCACAACCTGCATCTCGTCCTCTTGTGGTTCGCGAGCTGGAAGAACGGTCTCTCCAGCTACCCGCCCGACTGGGTGAAGAGGGATTTCGAGCGCTTCCCGCGCGCCCAGATCGCGAGCGGTAAAAGCATCGAGCTGCTCAGCCCCCTCAGCGATGCGAACGGGGACGCCGATGCCCGCGCCTTTGCGGCCCTGCTGCGGCACGTCAAGGCGGTGGATGGCCAGCAGCACACGGTCATCATGATCCAGGTGCAGAATGAGGTGGGAATGCACGGGGACTCCCGCGACCGCTCGCCCGCGGCGAATAAGGCTTTCGCGGGACCAGTGCCGAAGGAACTCATGGACTACCTTCAGAACCACAAGGAGACCCTGATTCCGGAGTTCCGCCAGGTGTGGGAGGCAGCCGGATTCAAAACATCCGGAACCTGGGAAGAGGTGTTCGGAAAGAGCGCCGTGGCGGATGGCATCTTCATGGCCTGGCACTATGCGCGCTACATCGGCCGCGTGGCCGAGGCCGGCAAAGCCGAATATCCGCTGCCCATGTTCGTGAACGCCGCGCTGTACGGAATTGGCCGGGGGCCCCAACTCCCAGCGAGCGGCGGCCGCCCTTGGGACTTGGTCATGGACGTTTGGAAAGCCGGGGGGCCGCAGATCGATATGCTCTCGCCCGACTCATACAACGACCGCGATTTCGTGGCGTTTTGCGCCAAGTACACTCAATCCGGAAACCCGCTGTTCGTCCCCGAGAATATGGGCGGGCCGGACGGCGCAGCCAGAGTGCTCTACGTCTTCGGACGCCATGACGCCATCGGCTGGACGGTTATGGGGCTGGAGGACCCGAGGATCCCGCATCCCGACAACGATCTGATCTCGAGCTTCGACCTGATCGCGCAAATGGCCCCCCTGATTGCGGAACACCAGGGTAAAGGAACCATGTCCGCTGTCCTGCTGCGGGGCCCGAACGACCCGCCCCAGAAGATCCAGTTGGGGAGTTACACGCTGGAGGTCAAGTTTTATGTCCAGCCCAAGATGTTTGGGGTGCCCCCACCGCCGGACCCGCCGCCCCCCGCCGCCGCCATTTTCATTCAAACGGGACCCGACGAGTTCTTCGCGGCCGGCAACGGCGTAACCGTCGCCTTTTCTCCCAACACACCGGGGCCCCCGCTGGCCGGACTGGCGACCGTGGAAGAAGGCGCATTTGTAAACGGCCGCTGGGTTCCCGGGCGCCGGCTGAACGGCGACGACAGCGATGAGGGGAACTTTCTGATGCTCGAAAGGTCGGGATGCTGTTGGCCTCCGGCGGCGAGGAGCATCCAGCGCTTCACCCTCTACCGCTACCGGTGAGCCAAGGGGGGCCAGGCTCGAATTTCGCCGCTGTTGCGAAATTCGCTGCCTGTCCCCGGTTTGCCCCACGCCGCGGTGCCCTCAATTCGGCTTGGTGGCGGCTGACAGGGTGTCCGTATAGCTGTCTTTCAAGGGGTCGTCCGGAACCAGGCTCTCGATCTTTTTCCACGCCGAGCCTTGGCCGGTCTGCCTCAATACACCGAGTTGACCGATTGCCCAGGGCGCCCCGTTCACGGTAATAAGCTGGCACAGAAAAAGTTGGTCGTCGATCTTGACGGCCTTCCAGCTTTCGCCGCTGTCTTCGCTCACCAGAAGACTGTCGTCCGCCGTGATCCAGCCGCGATTCGAGCTGTCTAAAAGAATGGAGGAGAGCGACGATTTCACCGGGCTGGTTTGCGCCGTCCATGTGACTCCGCCATCGCGGCTGCGCAGGATCTGCCCGCTGAACCCCACCGCCCAGCCGTTGTTCGCATCGCGGAAGTACACCGAGGTCAGCGACCACTGCGCCGCATCGCTCCGCACCTGCTGCCAGTTCTTGCCGCCATCCGTGGTACGGAGAATCATGCCGGCCCAACCGACAGCCCAGCCGCGCTCCGCGTCCAGGAAGAAGATGTTCTCGAAGGATTCCTTGGTGCCGGTGGTCTGTGGGGCCCAGGTGAGGCCGCCGTCCGCCGAATGAAGAATCACTCCGTCATACCCGGTCACCCATCCCGACTGGCCCACGAATTGGATGGCCGTCAGGTTCTCCGTTACGCCCGTCTTCCGCGTCTCCCATGTCTTGCCGCCGTCGGCCGTGGCGACTAGAAGCCCCTCATCGCCGACCGCAAAACCGTGGTTGGCATCGGAGAATTCGATATTCCGCAGATGCCCCTTGGCTCCCGTGTTACGGTTAGACCAGGTGGTTCCAGCGTCGGTGGTGACCATCAAACCGCCCTGTTCGCAAAGCAGGTACACCAGCGACGGCGCCGGCGAAACCCCATCGCGCAACCAGCAGCTTTGTCGTTCATCCGCACTGGCAGCCGCCTGCGTACTGGCCGCCGCCGGCGCACCGGTAGCCGGCTGCGTACCGGCTGCCACCTGCGCATTGGCAGCCACCTGCCACAGCATGGAGAGTGCAAGCACCTCGACCACGTTTGCCAATAACCCCCCTTTTGGTTTTCTCATACCCTGTTCGACGAGTCCGCCCATTGCGAAAGTTACCGAATTTTGTGTGCTCTCGCACAGTCCAATCGAGCCATTCGCGAGTAGCACTTTAGAGCTATGGCCCGGACCGGAAAGAGCGGCGCGCGCTCATTGGTAGCGGTAGAGCGTCACCCGCTGAATGCGCTCCGCGCTAGGGCGTAATTGGGGTATGGGCGCCACGCCCTTCGGGGGCCAGAGTAGCACCACGCAATCCCCCTGCGCGGCTTCGTCGCCGGCCAGCCAGCGCCCCGGAACCCAGCGGCCGTTCACAAAGTTGCCTTCCTCCACGGTCGCCAGTCCGGCGAGCGGGGGACCCGGGGTGTTGGGAGTAAAGGCAACGCTTACGCCGAAGCCAGCCACGATGTACTCGTCAGGCCCCGTCGCAATGAAAAGTGCCCCCCCTAGCGTCGGGACTTCCGCTGCCCCCCAGCGCCTTCCTACTACGCTGCTCAAGAACGCGGCCTGCAGCGTGTAATTCCCCAACTGGATCTGCTTCGGCGGATCCTTCGGTTCCAACAGCACGGCGGACATAGTGCCTTTGCCTTGGTGTTCCAAAATCAGGGGCGTCAATTGCCTGAGTATGTCGTAGCCGATTTGAAAATCGCTGTCGGGCACCCTGTTTGGCCAAAAAGACCCGTCGACGCCGAAAGGGGAAAAGCCGATCGCGTCATGGCGTCCGAAGGCGTAGAGTGCTCTGGCCGCGCCTTCCAACCCGGAGGACGTCTCGGGTACGAAGAGCGGGTTCCCGGATTGGGTGTACCGTCCGGTCGACACCAGGAAGTCGAAGCCGTACGTGTCGGGCCCATACAGATCGATTCGCGGCGCCCCGGCTCTCCAGACGTCCATCGCGTCGGGCATAGGGCCCCCGCTCTGTCCGCCTCTGGGCGCCCTCCCAAATCCGGACTGCGGGCAGTTCGTGAACATGGGAATCGGGTATTCGGCTTTGCCCGCGTCCACTACCCGGCCGACAAAGCGCGCAAAGTGCCAGGCCATGAAGATCTCATCCGTCGGCCGGCCCTTGCCAAACACCTCTTCCCAGGTTCCGGACGTCTTGAAACCGGCCGCCTCCCACACCTTGCGAAGCTCCGGAATCAGGGTATCCTTGCGCTGCTGAAGGTAGTCCATCAGCTCCTTCGGCACCGGTCCGTCGAAAGCCTTGTTGGCCGCGGGCGACCGGTCCCGGGTGTCCCCCTGCATTCCGACCTCGTTCTCCACCTGGATTGCGATGACCGTGTGCTGCTGGCCGTCCACGGCCTTGACGTGCCCCATCAGGGCCGCAAAGGCGCGAGCATCGGCGTCCCGCGTCGCATCGCCGAGAGGGCTGAGCAGTTCGATGCTCCTACTCCCTGCGATCTGGACGCGCGGCTGCCCGTATCCGAACACCGGCCAGGAGCCCCCAACTATCTGGGCGCGCGGGAAACGCTGGAAGTCCCTCTTCACCCAGTCGGGCGGGTAGCCGGACAGACCGTTCTTCCAACTGCCGAACCATAGAAGCACGAGACGCAGGTTTTGGCTCCTGGCTTCCCGGATCAGGCCGTCCGGTACGCTGAAGTCGAACCTCCCTTCCTGTGGTTCGACCTGGGCCCAATACACGCCCGCAAGGACCGTGTTGAGTTTTGCCGCCGCGAGCATCGGCCAAATCGGCTTCGTGTACTCGACGCTCGAGCCGCTGCTGTTGCTCAGTTCCCCCGCCAGCGCCAGGAACGGCTGGCCGTCCACGATCAGTTGGGTGGCCGTGCCCTGCTTCCGCAAGTGGGGGATGTCCGAAGAAGCGGCGGTGAGGGCGAATGAGAACACTAAAGTGAAGCAAAACAGAGTTTCTAGTTTCACGATTAACTCCTACAGCCTCCAGATCCTCCCGCGGAAACCGGCTCGCGCCGGTCTCATCCACAATTTCCTTTTTGGCCTCGCGGCCAACGTCAGCATACCATGATATCCAGCGCCCCCATGCCCTCGCGAAACATTACCTGTGTAAAGCCGGCTCATGGGGACTGATCCCCGATGCGGGTTCACGTCCTCTTCGGCAGGGGCAGGAGGAGGGTTCTCGGCGTGTCAGCGCGAGCAAGACCCCGGCCGCAGCTAATGTGTAGAACCCGGCAATCCGATTTGTCGCGATCTCACGGGCCACAAAACAAGCCGTGGTGCGGCGGCGCACATCCTGGCCGGCCTGCTCCCGCAAATAGCGATCGAGCGAATCCACCCCACACGTAAACTCCTCCGGATAGGCGCCAACCAGCCCATCCGGCCCGAGTGCTAAGCTGTGCGTCATGCGAAACTATTTCGGAACTATAACTGCCTCCAGGGCGTTCGCGGTGTTGTGTCTGGTGCATGCCGCGAGCGCTCAGGCTCCCCCATCGGGTGCTCAAGCCGTGCCTGCCGCCCCAGCCAGCGCCGCGGTTGCCCATCCAACCTACGTTTTCATCCCCATGGAGGTCACCGTCAACCGCCCCGCCGCCGAAGTGTGGAAACGAATCGGCAAATACTGCGATATCGGCGAATGGATGCAAACCACATGCACCATCACCGCGGGTAAGGAAGGCGAATTCGGCGCCGTAAGGTCCGTTGGGAACGAGATCCTGGTGGGAAAGACCGAACTTTCCTATACCTACACCCAGCCCGTAAGGGAAGGACGGCCCTATAACCTGTATCACGGAACTCTCGAGGCGCGGCCGCTCACGGCTACCACGTCGAAATTGATCTACACCCTGGTTTTCGACAACTCCATGTTGGCGGATGATGCGGCCCGCGAGAGAGACAAGGCGCAAAGGACGGCCAGGTTCACACAGTTGCTCGAGAACATGAAGATCCTCGCCGAAGGCGGCGCGCTTCCTCCGCCGGCGAGCCGTGGGGGGCGATGATCCGCCGCGCCTGTCGGCCTACCAGACGTACGTTCCGACGGCCCCTGGGTTCAGCCTGATACTGGCGAACTGTCCTCCGTATTGAACCCCAAAGGAGCTTACCGACGCGGTATCGTTGGCCACGATGAGCACCATCTTCCCTTCGGGCGTTCGGAAAGCCACGTTGGGCAATACCTGCGTGTTTTCGATGAGTGCGATACGCTTCAATCCAGGGCGCTCCTCGTCTTCGGTAAGGGCCACGGTTTGGCCGCCGCGGCTGGTCGAACCGATGCGCACCGAACCGGGGCGTACGAACTTGGATGCGTGGGCGATCGTGTAATACGCGAGATTGAGCGACACCGCGTCCTTGTCGATGGTGATCGCCCCCTGGCACATCGGGCACCCGCCGTTATCGGTGTGCGGTTTGTTCTGCGGATCGGCGGCCAGGTTCCATAGAATGACGTTCCTGCTCCAGTTGCGAGTCGTGTCGATCAGCATCCGTTTGACGGCCGGCGCGATATTGATGGTTGGGCTGCCGGGCGTTTCGGTGATCGTCTGCTCGGTGAAATAGACGTTCTTGTCCGGCCGGGCCATATGAACCGTGCTCATGGCGCCCATGTCGCCGCCGTAGTTGTGAAAGGCCACGCCATCGGCGAAGCGCGAGATCGCCGGATCGCTCAACAGGGCCAACGGATAGTCGGGCCGGTCGGTGTTGTGGTCGAAAAGGAGCACCTTGGTTTTCAATCCCGCTTTCGTGAAGGCCGGATAAAGATGGTCTCTCAGAAAGACCATCTGCTGGTTCAACTGCCACTGCATGCTCGGAGTGTTCTTCGAGTTCAGCGGTTCGTTCTGGATGGTGATTGCGTCGATGGCGATGCCTTCCTTCTTCATTTCCTGAACGTACTTCGCCAGGTACAGCGCATATGCCGGGTAGCACTCCTCCTTGAGGGCGCCGCCCCTGACGTTGTTGTTGGTCTTCATCCAGGCCGGAGCCGACCACGGCGAACCCAGTATCTTGATGTCCGGAGAAAGCTGCAGGACCTCCTTCAAGACCGGAATGACGTCCTTCCTGTCCTGTCCAAGGTCGAACTTCGTTAACTCGTTATCGGTTTCGCCTGGTGCGAGGTCTATAGTGGTCCCCAGAATTCAGACCAGGCAATAAGCTAAGATTTCGGCGGGAGTCGTTGACAGCGGAGAGGTCGATGACGACGACGAGAAAACAGTA
>Ga0209039_10003649_pt1 | contig 11849 bp, 9 predicted proteins | sample BogFormECP12_OM1_FD_188238 | JGI IMG/M metagenome (GOLD analysis project Ga0209039, IMG submission 188238) | Bog forest soil microbial communities from Calvert Island, British Columbia, Canada - ECP12_OM1 (SPAdes) (version 2) | ecosystem: Environmental > Aquatic > Freshwater > Wetlands > Bog ...
CGGTATCTTACCGCCAGGACTGTCCCTAGATCCCGTCACCTGTGCAGGATCGAACAGGCCTATGTGTAAGATAACGGGTACCCCCACGACAGTCGGCGTCTATACCGTTACCTTTATGGTGACCGACGGGGAGAAGTCGAATCCTGCTGTAGCCATGGCCACCCTCACCATCGATGTATTCCAGTCGCAGCTGTTAATAACTACGACATCGTTACCCGCAGGCGTCGTAAACGTCCCCTACAGCGCAACCTTGCAAGCCACGGGGGGAATACCACCTTACACCTGGTGCATATTCGAGAGGGACGGTGTTACCTGCGACAACGGCGCGGGTATATTGCCAACAGGGCTGACCTTCAACACCAGCAGCGGCGTCATCTCGGGGACTCCTACGACGGCAGGTACAACCGCCTTGACCGTCCAGGCAGCGGATTCGGGTACGCCGCAGCAGATGGCAACCTCTGGAACGCTCAACATCCTCATCAACCCAGCCATCACCAACAGCGCGCTGAGCGGCAATTACGTCTTCAGCTTCAGCGGCTACAACAGCGGGACGCCAGTAATGATGGCAGGCAGCTTTGTCGCCGATGGCAAGGGGAACATCACCAGCGGTCTCCTTGACTACAACGATGGCACTGGCGAAGCTCCTGACAACAACCCAACTCCCCAGACCATCAGCGCAGGCTCGGTGTACAACATCACTCCCAACGGCTTGGGGACCCTGACGCTGAAGACCAACCTGTCCGTCTTCCAGTTCGCAATTATCGTCAAGAGTGACGGCAGCGGCCGGCTTATCCAGAGCGATCAGGCAAACAAGCAGGCTTATGGTTCAGGCGCCATCAAGGTGAGAAACACCAATGCAAGTCCTCAGCAGTTGAGCGGCGTCAACTTCGCTGTTGGTTTCTTCGGATTCGACCCCTCTCTGCAACGCTACGCGGGTGCAGGTGTGTTTCAGTTCGTGGATGATCAGGGAGATTTCGCCGGTCTCTGCGGTAAGAAGGACGCCGGCTGCCTGGATATCGACGACGCCGGCGCGGCGTCCAGTCAGACCTTCATCGGCGACATGTTCAACTTCTATGATTCCACCACCGGCCGAGGTGTCGCCGGTATGACCTTCAAGCCGAAGGGGGACCGTCACTTCTTCGCATCCTACCTGATCACGGCAAATGAGATGGTGATCGTCGCCACTGAGCCGATTTCCCAGCCTGCCAATATGACGCTGTGGTCTGGGCTCCGGCAACTGCCCGCCCCCCCGATCGGTTTCGACAACACCATATTGAGCAACTACAGCGTAGCCGAATTGAACGCGCTCGACACCAACGGCGCCGTGGATGTCACTGCCGGCCTGTTCGCTGGAAAAGGTGTCTCGGGGGACAGCTGTGAAAGCGGGCAGGGCGGGACTTTCGACCCCGCTACGTTTACCTTCGATGAGAACCAGGGCGGAACCTCCAGCCTGCAGCAATCTTCCACGGGCATGTATTGTGTGGACAAGGCAACCGCCAGGGTCACGCTGAACAGCTTCACTGGGCAGTTTGGTGCATTTCCGCAGGTGTTCTACATGGTGACAGCGGACCAGGGGTTCGTAGTCGGCACCGACCCTGCCGTCACCTCGGGAATTCTGGAGGCGCAGACGGTCGGCTCGCCATTCAACAATAGCTCGGTTAGCGGACCCTATGTCGGCGGTACGGTCACGCCTATCACTTCGGCGGTGACCGACGTCGCCAGTTGGCTATTCGCCGATGGCGGCGGCAACATCAACGGGAGTGAAAACACCAGCGGGCCGGGCGGTCCAGGGCAACAGAACTTCAACTACACCTACACCGTCGACAGTACCGGCAGGGCGATTGTGCAGAACGGTGGAAGCACGATTGGGATTCTCTACGTTGTTTCCCCGAAGAAGTTCGTGATGCTGCCAACGACTGACCCGAATCCGGCGCTGTCGATCTTCAACCAGTGAGGAATTGGTTGACAGAGGTGCGGAAGCGCTTTTGGTCATGACGGTGCACCAGGACGCTCTCTAAGCGGTTCCCGAGTAGGTGTGTCCGGGTAGAGCGGACCTTCAGGTCCGCGTCTAGCCTACCGCCCAAGATTCAGGCTTTCAACCCACTGCACCGCAGCGGGTTGAAAGCCCCACTAATAAACTGGCGTTGACGCGGCGCTGAAGCGCCGCTCTACCCGAGCTTCGCGGATACACCAAGTGGGAAACCACTCTAAGCCAGCACCTTGGACGGCGTACCTCAAGGCCTCTTACTTCCTCTTACTGGGATCGTCTTGTGGGTTGACATAGTTGAACTGCAACGGTGACATGCCGTGCACCTGCACGATGACTTCGTCCTCCGCCATCGCGTAGTGATGCATGTCCGGATCCAGGTAAGCGAAGCTGCCCGCCGGAAAACTCATCATCTTGCTCTGATCGAACTTGTCTCCCATCCCAACCATGAAGGTCCCGGAGATTACGGTGACATTTTCGCGTTTGGGATGCCAGTGGGGAGCGATCTTGAAGCCCGATGGCATCTTCAAGCGGATTGTGTATTCACCTGAACTGGCCGTGGGGTCGCCCTCCAGCACGGCAAACTGTGCCGCGGACTCTACCACTGGCGGGGCCGGGCCCCACTTCACCTGGTCAGGCGTAAATGCGTTGTGTGGCGTCCCTGATTGCGCCACCACAAAGACAGTGCAGAAACAGACAGCGAGGAACAACGGTTTTTTCATCATCTCACCCCTACTGGCAGAAACCTGGTCTGCCTGAATGCCGACAGTTATAGCGCAAAATCGTCAGAAAGCAAAACGGGACTTAATTAGTAGTTGTCGTGTCATCCTGTTAGATCAAGCGGCGGCGCTATCCAGCTCTAAAACCGGTCCAGCCATGCTACCGTGGTGAAGGCGCAGTCATGAAGGTAATTTCCGTAAACGTCGGCAGACCGCAAAAGCATGAATGGCGAGGTCAGCACGTCCAGACCGCCATCTTCAAGAGTCCGGTGGAAGGGCCGGTCGCGGTGGGGAAACTGGACCTCGCGGGCGACGAACAGGCCGACCTAAGCGTTCATGGGGGCATCGACAAGGCGGTTTACGCCTATCCTGAGGAGCACTACGCTTACTGGCGATCGCAACTCCCTGATTATCTGTTTGGGCCGGGCAACTTCGGAGAAAACCTCACGCTGGCGGGGCTCACCGAGGAAACTGTCCACATCGGCGATCAGTTGCAGATAGGCACGGCCCTGTTTACGGTGACGCAGCCTCGCTCGCCGTGCTACAAGCTGGGCGTCCGCTTTAATCGCGAGGACATGACCAAGCGTTTTTATGAAAGCCGGCGTTTCGGGTTCTATCTGCGTGTGCTGCGCGAAGGTACGCTCCAGGCGGGCGCCGCGGTCACGGTTTTGCAGCGGGACCCGAATGCCGTAAGCGTCGCGGATATAGTCCGGCTCTTCACCGGGGACAGTCACGATCCTGCTTTGCTGGAGCGGGCGCTGAAGGTCAGTGCGCTTTCCGAGGGGTGGCGCAAATGGGTGCAGGAACGGCTGGAACGGAGTCGTAAGGCGGAGTAAACGCGAGCGCCGCTACTTATGCGCTTTGCCCAGCGTCTCGGCGCGGAAGGTGCGCTCGTCCACGCGATGCAAGCGCTTGTCCAGGCCCCTGGGCAGCAGCTTGTAGTGACGGATTTCCACCAGATAGTAGGCGATAAACCAGATCGGCTTCTCGGTTGTCATCCACTGCTGATCATCGAAGCGCGCCAGGTTCACCGGGCGTGAAAATCGCCGCAGGGTGCGTTCGCGCCGCATGTTGAAATAAGTGTCGAAGTAGCTCAGAGCCAGCTCGCGCAGCGACCGGTATACCGGCTCGCGAAAGCGGCAACTTGTATAGTTCGACTTGGCAACCGCACCCCAGTGTCCCTTCGCGCGGTACACCGCCAGCACGTGGTCGGTGTCGCGCTCGGCCTCGAGATCCACCAGCAGGGGCGGATGACCGTTGGCCCGCAGGGCGGCAGCAGCGAAAATGGCGCCCTCCATGCAGTGCGCCGTTCCTTCTCGCAACACCCGCCGCGGCGACCACGCAGTGCTGGCGAGGTGGTAGGGCATCTGGTCGAGGAACCGTTGAATTCCGTAGGGGTCCTTCAGGCTGCGCAGCTTGCGCAACTCCGCGGGAGTGAAGCCGAGGTGGTTGCTGTTCATGTGTGGACGAGATGCAGTGTACCGCATGGACAAAATGGGATGGCGAGTCCCGAGGCATGCTTCATAAAACAAGACATGAACCACAGGTCCCTCGGCTCCGGGCTGAAGCCCTCTGCTCGGGATGACAAGTCAACAGAATCGTTCCCCGGTTCCCGTGCATCTGTTTCCTAATTGCGGCGCGGTCGCCGGTCGCAACGGGACTGCGATAACCGAATTCCTAGGGATAGAACCTGAATGGCAAGTACGACTGTGGCCGGCGCCGGGGACCTAACGCTGTCGCGACCGGGCTTCAGTCCGTGGCTGATCGCGATCTCGGTCATGCTGGCGACCTTCATGGAGGTGCTGGACACCTCCATCGCCTCGGTCGCGCTACCGCACATCGCGGGCAGCCTCTCGGCCACGAACGACGAAGCTACTTGGGTTCTTACCAGCTACCTCGTCGCCAATGCGGTGGTCCTGCCCGCCAGCCCGTGGTTCTCACGCAAGTTCGGACGCAAGCGGTTCCTCATCTCCTGCATTGCCATTTTCACCGTCTCGTCTTTTGCCTGCGGCGCAGCTACCAGCTTGTGGATGATTCTTCTGGCTCGCGCCATTCAAGGCGCCGGTGGCGGCGCGCTGCAGCCGCTATCACAGGCCATTCTGCTGGAGAGCTTCCCGCCCGATAAGCGCGGCATAGCGACCGCCGTTTTCGCGCTCGGCGTTGTCGTGGCGCCGGTCCTCGGACCAACGTTGGGCGGCTATCTAACGGATACGTACTCGTGGCGCTGGGCGTTTTACATCAACATCCCGATCGGGCTGTTCGCCATTTTCATGATCATGCGCTACATCGTGGACCCCGAGTACATTCGCAATGCCAAGCCGGGAAAGATTGACGCCATCGGACTGGGGCTGCTGGCGGTGTGGCTCGGATGTCTGCAGATCGTGCTCGACAAGGGGCAGGAGGATGACTGGTTCGGGGCCACCTGGATTCGCTGGGCGGTCGCAATTCTCGTTGTCTCTTTCATCTTGTTCATCGTTCGCCAGCTAAAGCACCACAATCCATTGGTGGATCTGCGCGTCTTTCGACACCGAAACTTCGTGCTGGGCAGTATTCTTATCGGGCTCTTCGGCGCCGCCATCTACGGGCTGGTTACCTTGTTGCCGCTTTTCTATCAGGAATTGCTGGACTATACCGCATCGGCGGCAGGCTGGGCCGTGAGCCCGCGTGGCATCGGCGCCATCCTGGCCATGCCGGTCATCGGTATTCTGACCACTAAAGTTGACAACCGATGGCTCACCGCCAGCGGCTTCCTGATGTTCGGCATCAGCAGCCTCCGCTTCGGCCAGGCTGACCTTGACATCTCGCAATGGTCGTTTCTGGGAGCCATCATTCTCAGTGGCTTTGGAACAGGCTTTATCTTCGTACCCCTTTCCACCATCGCGTTTGTCGGCTTGGCAAACGAAGAAGTGGGCAATGCCGCCGGACTCTACAACCTGTTCCGCAACGTGGGCGGCAGCATCGGAATTGCGGCTGTGAATACCATCATTGCGCGCCATGCGCAACTGCACCAGAACGAGCTGGTGCGCTCGGTCACCTCCAGCAGCGTGACGGTGCAGAAGCAACTTCAAATGCTGCAGCATTATCTGCAATCGCAAGGGTCGGGGCCGGTGGAAGCCATGCATAAGGCCTACGCGCTGATCGGCCGCCAGGTGCAGGCCCAGGCACTGCTGTGGTCGTATGTGGACGACTTCCGCTACATGGCGCTGATGTGTTTTGCCTGCATTCCGGTGGTGTTCTTGCTGAAAAAGGCCGTCGCGCGCAAGGGCGCGATTGCGGCCGGGCATTAGGGCGTAACTGCTGCCTGCTTCTCCCGCGCGATGGGCAGCCGGATTTCGAAGCGCGACCCCTCACCGACTTCGCTGGTGACGTCAATCTGCCCGCCATGCGCTTCCACGGTACGGCGAGCCAGTGACAATCCCAGGCCGGTGCCATGCCCCTTGGTGGTGAAGAATGGGCGGAAGATGTTGGGAAGATTCTCCGGCTGGATGCCCTTGCCCTCGTCGATAACCGCGATCAGCACGTCGTCGCCGTCGGTCTCCAGCAAAACACGAACGGCGCCGGGCTTTTCCATCGACTGAATGGCGTTGAGCAACAGGTTGAGCAGCACCTGGTTGATCTGGTTGGGATCGTGGTCCACCGGGGGGATGGCGCCGCTCACCTCCATCTCGATGGTGATGCGCTTGGTAACCGCCTGCTGGCGGGCAAACATTACGGCGTGCTCGGCCGTCAGGCAGATGTCGCTCACCCGAAATTGCGGAGGCCGGGGGCGCGCGGTATCGAGCAATTCAGTGAGGATGCGGTTGATCTGCAGGGCTTCCTCTTTGGCGTCTTTAATCACCGAGCGTGCCGGGCTGCCAGGCGGCAGATCGCGGCTGACGATTTCGATGACGCCTGCGATGCCGGCCAGCGGATTGCGGATTTCGTGCGCCAGTCCGGTTGCTAACTCACCCAGGGTGGCGAAGTGTTCGGCGCGCGACATCTGGGTCTGATGCAGGCGATGGATTTCTTCCCGGCTGGCTTTGAGCTGCCCCACCATGTCATTGAAATCGCGGCCAAGGTCGCCGATTTCGTCGTTGCGATCGGCGAAGCTGACCGAGACGTCCATGTCCCCAAGGTGCAGGCGCGCGATTTTGTCCTGCAATTCGAGCATGGGACGCCGGAAGGAGACCGACAAAACCATGATCACAGCAACGCAAATGACAAACGCTCCCGCCGCCGCGACGGCTATAACGACATGCCGTTCCCCCTCGGCCAGCGACAGGGAGACCAGCACGAAGAGAAGCAATCCGTTCAGCAGCACCGCCCCGATGGGCAGGATCGCCTTCAGCGCCCAGTTGATGTGGCGTTTGCGCGCAATCGGAGCCTGCTCCGGAGGCAGATCAGTTTCCTGATCGAGGAGGGCAGTCTCAGAGACTCGGATTGGCGTAACGGCAGACATGCGAGGCTGCTCTTTCCTTATCACTATCACTCTGGTCAAATTCAAGGGCTGGTGAATCGGCGCTGACTCTTGGGGCCTAATCCATCCTCAGAACCGGGTCGCCCAGCCCTGGTTCCTCATGCGTACGCGTGTAAGCCGGGAAGCAGATACGTGACGCCGAGGAAAGTGAAGATCACGACACCGAAACCCAGAATGGCGAAGTATGCGGCCCTGCGTCCTCGCCATCCGCGCGTAATGCGCATATGCAAATACCCCGCATAGACCAGCCAGGTAATGGCGGCCCAGGTTTCCTTCGGATCCCAACTCCAATACGAACCCCAGGTGCGATTCGCCCAGTACGCGCCGGCGGCGATCATGCCCGTCAGCAATGGGAAGGCGATGCAGATGGTCTTATAAGTGACGCGATCGAGCGTGTCGGCGGACGGAAGCAGACCTTGCAGGTCGGCGCGCCGCCACAGCAGCATCAGGTAAAGCAAGGAGGCAAAGATGCCGGTGATCATGCCTCCCAGCAGGAACGGACTAGCGGCCAGGCTGGTGGGGAACAGTCCCTCCTGGTCGGGTGAGGGGTAACTGGCATTGCGCACGCGCAGCGCGAACGCCGCCAGTACCACGATTTGCAACAGAATGCTGATGAACACCGCTTTGTTGGCAATTGGCAGCAACGAATCGTCTCTCTTCGCGCGGCCCACGAAGTACAGCGCCAGTGGAGCGATTGCACCAAGCGTGGCCAGGACAAACAGCCATCCCAGGTCCGGCACCGTCACAAACAGCCGCATACCAGGTCCAAGGAAGATATCGCTCTTGGTGCTCGCGTTCCACCCTGTGACCGACAAGCCGCCCCATCTTTCGAAGCGAGTGGCGATGATTCCAATATAGATTGCGCTAACCAACGCGCTCGTCCAGACCAGGAAGATTTCGGTTTTCAAGTCATCCTGAATGAGGAACATCATGGCCAGCGCGCAGCTCAGGGCGCACGCGGCGTAGCTCAGCATGGCCAGCGTCACGTGCACGTGCAGCCACGTGGACTGCAACGCCGGCACCAGCGGCCGCACTTCCGACGGCAACAGTTGCATCAGGATGACGCACACCACCGCCAGCGGCATGGTGATGCTGCCGATGATCTTCACCCCGAACTTCTTTTCCGCGAGCAGCGTCAATGCGGCTACTGCCCACACAAAGCTCAGAAGCATCTCGTAGATGCTGGCGAAGGGAGGACGTCCGGAAAGATACCAGCGATGGGCCACCGCCAGCGTATTGGCAGCGAGGCCGATCGCGGTGGACGTGGAGGCAAACGTCACATAACGCGCCGTGCCGGTCACGCCGAACCCCATGTACAGGGCACCAGCTCCTGCGTAAAAGACCAGCGCAACGTACAGCAGGTTGCTTTCGCTGAACAGGCTGCCGCCGCCTTTGGCCACTCCCAGCAAGGCGACGACCAGCAGAAAAGCTACCGCCAGTCCAACCAGGACCAGCAGAGCATTTCCGCCGGTAGCTGCCGGCTGTTCAATCTGGACCACTCGTGCTCGGGTTGACATCTTACTTTCCTCCGTCATGCTTCTTGCGGTTGTTACTTCACGGCAACCAGCGTCAGGTTGGGTTGCTCCTTGCGCGCAGGACCGGCTGCGGCTGACGTTTTCTCCAGTTCGGTCCGTATCGTGTCCACCACTTCGTTGAACTTCTGATCAAATCGGTCGCGGTTCTTGTTGGCCTGGCCGCCAATCCACAGCACCAGCCTGCCCCTGGCATCGGGCACCGCCACAATCCACAGCCGCATGTGCACCATGTAGAAGGCCACGAAAAGTCCCGCTCCCATCAGCAGGCATCCGGCCCACACCAGCCACTGTCCGGGCTCGTGCGAAACTTCCAGTCCGGTGAAGTAGCCCATCTGCATGTCGCGATAAGTGAAGCTGTAGTTCGTCTTCTGACCTTCGGCGGCTTCGCCGTAGGCGGGGAAGAGCCACAGCTTCGCGTCGTCACCAGTCGCTTTGTTCTTTACTTGCAGGCGAAAGGCCGGGTTGTCAGGGTTGTCAGAGCGCTTGAAGACCTGGTTATCGCGGATGAAAAAGTCGGGAATGTATTCGGCGAGGGTGACGCTCGTGTTCGCATCGAGGTCAACCGGCTCGTTCATGCGAAGTGTGATCTCGCGCCCACTTCCGCTGGCAGGCGTCGCCAGCAGCTTCAGGGCATCGAGATTGCCGGTCATGCCGAAGCTCGCCTGGTAGAAGCGCAGGCCGCCGTGTACCAGCGGATCGTTCACTACAATTTCTTTGGTCTGGATTTCCTTGCCGTCCTGGATCACTGCCAGCCTGGACCACCACTTTTTCGGCGAGCCGTCCGCATAATTCTCTTGCCCGGCGCTGTAACACTTGATGCTGAAGGGAAGGGTCTTCTTCGCACCGTTGCGCAGCTCGATCTGATTGACCTGCTGGTCGCGCTGCAGCTGCATGAATCCGTTGTAGCCGAAGATGCCGTCGATGATGCCGCCGCAGAAAATCAACAATAGGCTGGCATGAATGACATAAACCGCCATCACTGAGAAGCGGTGCCGCTCGCAATACAAGGCGGGTTCTTTCTGGTAAGCAATGCGCTCCACTGGCCAACGAAGTTTCTTGAGCGCCCGCTCGGCAGCGTTCAATCCTTGTTCTGCGTCGCGGATCGGCAGTTCCACCTTGCTGGCTAACGCCGAGCGAAAGTGCGAATCGGTCTTGCGGTAAGGCCGGGCGTAAAAGCGCCACGAGTTCGGAAAGCGATCGATCGAGACCAGGATGATGCTCAGGCTGACCAGCGCCAGCAGAGTCATGAACCACCACGCGTGGAATACGTCGGTCAGCGAGAGGCGATCGAGCCAGAGCAGGGTGGTCGGCGAATAGGCGCGGGTCAGTTTGTCGGCGTCGGTCGCGGGCCGTTGTAGGATGAATGTTCCCAGCGCGGAGGCAATGACGACAAGAATCAGCAGAACGACACCAGTGCGCAAATTGGCGAAGGTTTTATGAATGCGTTTGGGTATGGAAAGTACGGTAAAGGCCATGTGTCTGCTTCCCCGGTGCAAATGATGCACGCGGGCAGCCAAGGGGCCGAGCAGAGGTAAGTGATTGTTGTGCGAGCGGTTACGATGATTCTGGGATATGGCCGTCACCTTGATGGCTGAGGCATATCACCCAAGGCGGCGATGAAACCGCGCAATCGTAGCGGGGCAGAGCCTGAGCTCAAATCTTCCCGCGGAACGGAGTCTAAGTCATCCGGAAACGACACTTTACCTTGCTGTGTTCGGGGTGATCGTTGAAAGACACTCCCTAGCCTACCTCATTTAGAATCAATATCTTAGCCTATTATTCCACTGACCAAACCTGCCTTGCTGAGTAGAGCTTCTCTAAGAGCGCGGTATCAGCAACACGCTCAGAATTGACCAAAGCACGCCCAGTATGATGCCTGCCGCCAGGATCGCCCAGAATACTCCCCAATTAATTCCCACATTCTTACTCTCCAATAGCGGCGTGATTATACGCTCGCCTTTTTATGCAGGCGATACAAAACATCTCCGACCAAAATCCGTTTCGGATCTGGCCTTTTGCTTGCTCCAATCGTTTTGTCGGGTCGCAAATATTGGTGCACGCGGGCCACTTCGTTATCCTCCGAATCTCGATACGAGACCATTTGACTGCGGGTGCAGAACGGCTCGTTCGCTTTTGTCAGCGAGGGGTGTCGATCTTCGAGCAACACAGCCCGAAATTCCCCATTTTGCATCCGTTCCCAATATTGTCCCTCGTTGAAAATTTCACACATTTCCTTCGCGCTGATGCGTCTAATCGTTGTAGGATTGTGCGTCATGCTTGCACACCTTGACTTACGCAACCAGCTAATTCGGTTCTTAAGCGACGGATTGTCTCTCGACGACTTTGAGGATTGGTTTGTTCAAAATAGCTGGAACGTACATAAGGTTCCAGATCTTGTGCTGCAGCGTCTCGTCTACGCGGTTGAACTTCGTCTTGCGGAGATGAGTGAGGGACATCTTTCGGAGCAAGAATTCCGCCGCGATCTTTCGGAGCTTGTGAAGGTGTACTCAATGAATATGTCTCAGGAACCATCATCCGTGATTACTGGAAACTGCGGCAGTTTCAGCTTCCAACAATGGGCGGTCCCATCCTTTGGTATGCAACTCGCAGGGGCATTCGGGTCACAAGTTCCTGATTGAGGTACAAATCCCACCAAAATAGTCCTTCCTCGTTAACAGCCCAATTTAGCTCAAACGCTATAGCCGTTCCTCTGTCGTCATCGCCCTCAAACAAGACAGGAAACTCCATTGCCGGTAAATCCTGACCCGTGGGCGACTTGGGTCGGAGACTAATCGTCTGTTTACCACGCATGAAGCCAGACTTGAAGCTGACAACAAGAAAAAACCGCAGAACTTGGGGCGACATTTCAGGCGTGGCTCCCACAGTGTTGAAGCGGTCAATGATGCGAATCAGGCTAAAAACTCCATCCGCTTCTCGAAGTACCTTTTCGCAGAACACTGCAATTTGCAGATAAGCACGAAAGACGTTCTCTTGTTCAGACATGGAATCGTTCCCTTTGCATTCGAATACTAGTACGAGACACGGGGATTCGCTCAGGAAATCGGAAGATTGACTTTTAACAGGACGACATTACGCTTCTACTCCGGATCGTGCCAACCTCCGATATCGGCGGCCAGTTCGCGCGCATCGGG
>Ga0209039_10003650_pt1 | contig 11848 bp, 11 predicted proteins | sample BogFormECP12_OM1_FD_188238 | JGI IMG/M metagenome (GOLD analysis project Ga0209039, IMG submission 188238) | Bog forest soil microbial communities from Calvert Island, British Columbia, Canada - ECP12_OM1 (SPAdes) (version 2) | ecosystem: Environmental > Aquatic > Freshwater > Wetlands > Bog ...
CAACACTACCCATACAGGATCGGGACAGGATGCGCTATCTTTTTCCTTCGAACGAACTAAAGCTCCCACTTCTACCCACAAATTCTGCCGAGGAGCCTAAAACTTTTCACGGCGAAGTTCAAGAACTACTTAACATAGTAGTACTAGCACCTGTCTTTTAGTATGCTTTGCGCCGACCCCTTGAATAGGTCTGCGGCCTTGCAACTCAGCCGGTTGGGGCCGGCCTTGTTGACGAGTATACCGTGACGGCTTGTCAAGAGGGAAATTAGCCTAGAGGCTAGAAGATTGAATTCCGGCGAAACGTCATGGCTCTTCCCTGCCGATCGCAAAAAGTCTTTTGGGGAGTCTGTCTGACCTGCCGGTCGGAAAAAGTCTCTTGGGGAAGCCTGTCTGATTGTCCAAACTGCGTGTATCCCGCCAGCCCGCGAAGCGGCCGCAAGATCGTAGCCCATGGCGCAAGCCGTGGGGGAATCGTCCCCCCGGCCCCGCCCGAGCCCCGCAAGGGGCGAAAGAAATTACGGCCAAAGGCAACGGGCAATAGCATTCTTCCAGGCTCCCGCACAGGGGTGGTGATGTAGAATCGCGGTGAGGATTTGGTTCTTTCGCCCCTCCAGGGCTTGGGGGACTTTACTCGAACTCGTTCCCCATAGCTTACGCTATGGGCTACGGCCTTTCGCCCGCTACGCGGGCTGTGATGCTGGGCGGGTAACGCGGAAAGGACGGGGGATTAGGAGTTGGGGGTTCGGGGCTCGGGGCTAACTGTTGGCTGTCGGCTGTGAACTGTTGGCTAGTTCCTGACAACTGACAACTGAAGACTGATAACTGAAGACTTATTTTCAGCGTCGTGCCCAATCCACGTTGACGATGGGAAGTTGCCGCTGGGGTGTCGGGCATGAGAAAAGCAGGCGTACCGCAGACCTGTTTTGAAGGTCCGCGGCTCTTCGTGCCCTTTGCAATCTTACGGTCGGTTGCCGCCGGGGCATCGGGCATGAGAAAAGCCCACGGTCACGAAAAGCCGTGACCGTGGCTACGTCGCTCAATTCACATTCAGGGTAAGGTTCAAACTGTGCGTGAGCTTGCTGGACGCGGCGGCGGAAGTGACGGTCGCGGTCACGCTCAGCGCATAGGACCCCGAGGGTGTGCCGGGCGTGTGCACAACCTGCCCTCCTCCTCCGCAGGCGCTCCAAAGCATGATCATCGCGAGGGATAACCCAAGCAAATAAGCGGCTCGACGTTTACGCGCCCCGGCCAGCGCCGCCAGACTCGCCAGCGTCAACAACGCGTACGGCCAGAGTATTCGCCCGAATCCTCCAAGTGGCGGCGGGAGATACTTTCCCGGGGGTGGCGCCATCGTCCCCGCCGTGGTCGAGACGGACACGGTCACCGGCGTCGGTGTCGTTCCATTCAGCGTCACTGAACTGGGGACCGTGCAGGTGGAGAGCGAGGGCGCTCCGCTGCACGTCAGGCTCATCGTTTGGTTCAGCCCGCCCAGCGCCGCTACACTCAATGCATAAGTCGCTGTCTGCCCCGCCGCTACCGTGGCGCTGGTCGTAAAACTGGACATGGCAAAGTCCATTCCCGCGCCCGAGAGCGGAATGGTCTGCTGGGGCTGCCCGCGGCGTTGTCGGTCACGCTTAGCGTGCCCGCCGCGGAGGGATCAAAGAACACGCTGATGGTGCAACCCACCCCCGTCGCCCACCCTAGGCCCAGCGCGCACAGTTGGTACAGCGCTATGGTGACCTGACCCACAGGTAAGAAAGATAAAGGAGGATGAAGGAGGATGAAGGCTTGACACAAATGGACCTACGACGTTTAATAGGCGGCGCAAGATCGGTTGACGGCTACCGTGTGGGTGGCTCCGTGGATCGCAGCGTTTCGGCCGGGTAGCGCGTGCAAGGTCGAAAGGTACTATTAGTCCTTTCTCTCAAGCCCCATTCGCACCCTCAGATTAATGACGAAACCGGAACCCGCCGATGAATCCCCAGGGGGAGTTTCGCTTCCCGGTGACGCGAGAGCAGTGGATAGTGGACAGTGGGGAGTGGAACGTGAATAGTGGGTAGTGGATAGTTGATAGTAAATAGTGAACAGTGGAGAGGAACAGTCGGCGCAGAAGTTGAAGCCCTTAATGTTCGCTGTCCACTATCCACAGTTCACTGCTATTGGGAGGATCGATGCAACTTCGAAAAGATCCCATCTCCATGAATTGGGTGATCCAGGAAGACGGTGAGACCACTTGGCCGAACTTCGACGTCTGTCCCTTCTGCCCCGGCCAGGAAGCTTTGACCCCGCAAACCATCTACTCGCATGTCAATGGCACGGGCGGGTGGGAGGTGCGGGTCACCCCGCATGTACGCCCGCTCTATCGCATTGAAGGCAGCGCGCAGCGGTGCGGGGAGGGCGTTTACGACAAGATGCGCAGCCTGGGCGCGCACGAAGTGGTGATCGAAAGCCCCGATCACCATCTGCGCCTGCCGCTCCAGAGCGATGAAAACGTAGCGCAGGTGCTGCGGGCATTCGTCTCGCGCCTGGTGGACCTCAAGAAGGACCGCCGCTTTCGCTATGTCAGCGTGTTCCGCAATCAGGGTAAACTGGCGGGGCAGGAACCCAACCACCCACACTCACAAATCACTGCGACGCCTTTCGTTCCGCGCCGCGTCGTTTACGAACTCCGCTCGCTGCAACGGTACTTCGCCGTGAAGGAGCGCTGCCTGATTTGCGACATCGCCCAACAGGAGATTGCGAAGCAAATGCGCACGGTGGAGTGGGACGATCAGTTCGTGGCTTACTGCCCTTTCGCGTCGCGCGTGCCTTACGAGATTTGGGTTCTTCCCCTGGAACACCACTGCGCCTTTGAGGAGGATTTAACCACCTGGGAACGCCAGCTTCACTTCGCACGGTTCCTTAAGTCCGTCTTGATTCGGCTGGAGACAGTGGCCCAGGATTACCACCTTGCTTTGCACACCACTCCCAACATAAACGGCAAATTCGAACGCACTGACCATTGGCGCACTTTGCGCGAGGACTTCCACTGGCACTTTGAACTGGTTCCTATGCGCCTCTCTGCCTCACGCTCCTATTTTCTCAAAGACGTCTACTACAACTCGGTGCTGCCCGAACGCGCCGCTGAGGAACTGCGTAAGGTCAACACCGAGCAACTCACTCACTCCTAGCCCCGCTCGCCGAGGCCGCGGGCGCAGCCCCGGCGATACTTTCCGAAAGTTACTTTTTGGCAGGGGCTTTCTTGGCCACCGCCTTCTTGGTAACGGGTTTTTGTTCTCCCAGCAGCACGTTCAGGTCGTCGGAGTTGTACGGGAAGAAGCGCTGCGAAGTCTGGCCCGTGGTGCTGAGGCGAACGTCCACACGACGGTTGTTCGCCATGCGGAAAGCAACCATATTGCTGTCCACGCGCTTACGATCTTCCGGCGTGACGTTGGGGTTTTGATTGGTCAGGTCTTCGACCTCTTTGTTAGTGAGGTTCTGTTCCTTTCCGAAGGCTTGGGTCTCAATCCTTTCGGCAGGAATCCCATTCTGGACCAAATAGCTCTTCACGCGGTCGGCGCGACGTTGTGACAGCACTTTGTTGAACTCCACCGAGCCACGGACGTCACAGTGGGCTCCCAGAATCAAATTAGCCTCCGGCCGAAGCGCCAGGTATTGTTTGAAATTGGAGACGATTTCTTCCAGGCGCCTTTCCTGGCTGGGCACCAAGCCGCCCTGAGGATCCGCCACGGTCGGCAGGTTGTAGGGGAAGTAAATGCTGTTGAAGGTAAGTTTGGTTTCGAGTGTGGCCTCGCTCACGGCTGCCTGGAGCACGTCAATCGAGCCCGTGATGTGCAAGGTGGCGCTGCGCGTCTCGGATCCGCCGCAGGCGTTGCTGGCGCGCAGGGTGTAGGTGACGGTCTCGTCAATCGGTCCTACGGAAGTCTTGGTGGGCGTAACCTGAATATCGCGGTTGCCACTTGTCCCGACTGAACCGAGGGGATCGACCGAGACGGAGTCGGCATTCCCGGCCGACCAGGTCACCGTGGCGGTTCCCGGTTGGTCAACTTTTTCGCCGATCTTGTGGTAGCGAACCTCGGTCGGCGAAACGCTGAGCGAAGCGGGAATCGCGGTGTTGACGTTTACCATGGCGTCGGAAGTGTAAACTCCACCCGGCCCGGCAGCGGTGAACTTGTAGTCGGTGCTCTGCTTAGGCTGAATCGTCTGATCGCCGGAGGCGCCTACTGCGGTGTCATTGAGGTTCGTTATCGCGGCGCCCTCGGAGGACCAGGTCAGGCGCGCGGAATCGCCGCAATTGATCTGCGTCGTTGAAGCAGAAAACTGGCCGGTGACCTTCTGGATCGCCACCTGGGCGCTGGCAATGCCGGCTTTGAACCGCGGCAGCGACTGCAACTGTTGCCCGCGCGGCCAAGCCACGGTCTTGCGGACACCTTTGTAAGCATCCACCACCACGCGCTGGTTGGCTGGCACATCGACCGTGGTCGACCAGACTTGGGGGTCATTGTGCATCACGGTCAACTCATATTTCCCCGGGGGGACGATCAACTCCTGCTTCCAAACCCATTCGTTGTTGAATTCGTCGCCATGTCCAACAAAAAAAACCGCAGGGTCTTTGCCATTCAAGAGGACGGCGTCGCGGTCGGCGCCTTCCAGCGTAATACATCCCCACGGGCCCGAAACGGTTCCCGGGATCGCTTGCATCGTGACGTTGATAACCGTTGTTTTGTGCGCCGTGATGGTAACGTTGCGGGATTCCGGTTTATAGCCGTAGTTGTACAAATCAATTTTGTGGTCTCCCGCCGGGAGAATAACGTAGTGACCTTTTGCATCCACAACCGGGTTACCATCGGCAAAAATGTATGCTTCAGGCGGATTAACGTGAATGACGAGCTTCCCTCTCTGTGCCATTAGGGGCTGCACGCAGACGAGCAGCAGGACAACTGTCGAGAGGAGGAAGCTGAACTGGCGAGTACGCATCTGATTTCCCTCCTTAAAGCTTGATGCATCTTCCGTAAATAAGACCTTTGGTATCAGTTTGTGGATTGTATCACATCGCGAGGGATCTCTTACAAGAAAATGTCGTTCCTTCCTTAATCACCAACTGGGAGGTTATCAGCAATGATGGGGCATTCGCGGACCCATCCGTAGTTGCTGGGCCACCGCACAAGCCGTTGTAACTTCGCCCTTCGCGGGGTAGACTATAGCCTCCTTAAATTGAGGTTTCTTTCGTGGAATCCTTGGAGTCCGCGCTGGTGAACCACCTTCCGAAATCCCATGGAGGGCGAGATATTCCTGCCCAACCTATTCGAGGCACGTGCGATGCAAGATGAACTCACCCCAATCCACACACCCGCCGCGGTCGAACCGGAGTCCCGTGCGGAACTTGCCGCGTCCGAGGGCGCCTTGTTGCTGCCCAACGAGGAAAGTTGCAAGAGGGTCCGGGAGCTGGCCTTGCGGCAACTCAACCGTTTCATCTCCTATGAACCCAAAGTTCTGAAGGGTGACGATGCCGACGCCATCCACGACATGCGGGTGGCCAGCCGAAGGTTGCAGCAAGTGCTCGACCTGCTTTATCCCAAACCACGCCCGCAGGAGTATCGCCGGTTGCGCCGCCAGATTCGCCGCTGCCGACAAGTGCTGGGGGATGTGCGCAATTGCGACGTGCTGCTGGAGTATGTGGGGCGATCGCTCGGAAGGAAGCGCACAGCGCGGCGCGAGGCTTGGACGGCGGTGCAACATTTTCTGGTGATGCGGCGGTCAGAGAGTTTCCTGTGGGCCATGCGCAAATTCGGCAAAATCAACCTGGCGGTCTTTTACGTGAACCTGAAGGAACTCCTCCTTCATGACAAGGCGCACGACCACTCTGCCGAGCATCACCATCACGGCTCAGGTGCGCCGCACCCCCCCTTCGCCAAGAACATGACCAACGCTCTGGAATCCGCCTGGAGCCGTTTTGAAGACCAAGTGGCGCAATCTCATCATCATCCCCGTCCCGAAGTAATCCACGGGGCGCGCATTGCCACCAAGCGGCTGCGCTATCTCCTGGAAGTTTTCCATGAGTTCGGCGTGGCGGGCAGCGCCGACGCCCTGGCGTGGCTTCGCCAACTCCAGCAGCTTTTGGGAGATTGGCACGACCTGGAAGTGCTGGAGCAGATGATGATCGAGATGCTGGCGCGGCCGGAATTTCTGCGTGAACACTTGCTCTTGGCCATGGAAGTGGAAAAGCTGATCCTACGAAACCGGAAAAATAAGGCGGGATTCGAGGAGAAGTATTCCCGCATGTCACGAGAATCTGGGGAAATGCGCCGGTTGAAGGATTGGATCTCCTACGTGCTGGCGTCGCCTTCCGCTGCCCTCGCCAAAGGCTGAGCCGCGGGCGCGGATTCCTCCGAAACTGGAGCGGCGGCCTTGGCGGGCGCAGGCATTTCCAACACCTTCTTGGTCGCTGCTTCCGCAGGCTCCCCGGCCGGCATGGGGACGGAAAATAGCGGTTCCCGGGGCTCACCACTCAGCACCCGTGCCACTCCTGCCCGCAGATGTTCAAACACCGTGCGCACGTCGGGCGTGGCATCGATGACTTCGAAGGTGTATTCCTTCGCCAGGCGCTCGAATTCTGCCAGCAGCTCGGTTTGATACTTCCGGAAGCTGTCGTACATGTCTTCGCTGGGATGAATATCCATGCCGGATTCCCAATAATCGAACCCCCGCGAGAAGACCACGCGGGGGATGAGATCGTCCACGCCAATGCGCAAATAGAAGGTGGCGTCCGGCTTCAGCGCAAATCCATAGACGTTCCGAATCCACCGGGCGTCGGCACCCCGCACGATGGCTCGCGCCATGAGGGAATAGATATAGCGGTCCGTGAGCACCACGAAGCCGGCCCGTAGCGCCGGAACGATTTCGTGTTCAAGGCGGTCGGCGAAATCCGTGGCATAGAACAAGCTCAGGGTAATGCGCCCCAGGGTGTGGCCTTCTTTGGCTTGCTGAATGCCCTTACCGGCAAGCTCCGAGCGCTTGATGGCGGTGTCGAGAACGGCCCGGCCCTGCTGCTCGAGCCATGGGCGCAGCAGCCGGATCTGAGTTGACCGGCCCACGCCGTCCGTCCCTTCAATCACAATCAGCTTGCCGGTCATTTCCGCCAGGTTCATGCCCGGCAGGGGTGCGGCGTAAGTCTCTCTCACGGGGCTACCCTCAATCTCTTCGCTTGGGCCAGTTTGGCCCTCACAATCTGCCGCATATAAGTCTGCTGCTCCTCGATGGGAAGGGTGGCATCCACAGTGGTCAAGTCGAACTCGGGGACCATGTTCTCGTACTCATCCAGGATCCGGTGCTGAAAAATGTGGAAACTCTCCTCGGGGTTCTCGCTCAAGCCCAGATCCATCCCCGCCTCGTAAAACTTCACCCCGCTGCGTCCGTCCAGAATACGCTTCATGGCGACGTCCAGAGGGACGCGGAAGTAAAACGCGGCGGTGGGCTTAACGGCGAAACTGTAAAGCTCGCGCACCCACAGCGGGTCCATCCCGCGCACCACATCGCGCGCGAACGCCGTGTAAATGTAACGATCGCACAGCACGACGGCTCCAGCCTTGAGCAAGGGTAGGATGTTGTGCTCCATACGGTCGGCAAAGTCCGTGGCGTGAATCAGGGAGAAGGTCGGAGGGGTGAGCATCTGCTTCTTCTTGCCCCGCTTGGTGGTTTCGCGGACGAGGGGCGAAGAATTCCACTCGCTGAAGACCACTCCGTAGCCTTCCGCCTGCAGCCATTGGTGCAAAAGCGTGAGTTGGGTGGATTTTCCCGAGCCGTCGATTCCCTCCACCACGAACAATTTGCCGGGAAAGCGATGCTCGCCGTACCGTTTCATTAATACACTCCGGTAAGTTGACTCCTTGGGATGAAACATTATTGTAACACAAGACCCGAGCGCACGGAAAAGAAGGCGGCCATCGGGAGATCGGGTGATCGAGCCATCGGGTCATCGGGCCCTTGAAAACCCTCTAACGCCGCAAATGAATTCATCTCTTCACCTGAAACTGTCGAAAACCGATGCGGGGTGCGTGTCACGAAAGGGTTTGGCCGTCGGTGCTCGCCGCCGGGACCCGCAAAAGGCTCTCGCTCCCTACCGCATACTGCCTTCTTCCTTCTGATCTCCAACCCTTCCATCGCTCACGGGGCTATACCGAAAACGCTTGCTACCTATCGTCTCAGTCCCCAGCCTTACCCCGGTGAAAAACTGCTGCCAACTCCTTGCATCCCGTCACTCGTAACTTGCCACCGCCAAGGATGACGCTTTCTCCCGATCAATAACCCCTATCTTTTCATCAACTCATTGGCCTATTCTCGCGTCACACTGTGTAAGTTATTTGTTTTCTGTAATTTACTGGATTAGCGGGGATTTGAGCCATATTTCGTGATTTCGCGGGCCTAAAATTATGTTATCTCTTGCATCTTCAATGACTTACTGGCATTTCTAGATAAGTTATTTATTTTCATAAACTTATTAGGTTATTGACCTTCTAACAGTTCAGGCCTCATGTGTTTTCAATAACCTTCCGGCTTCGAACGTACAAAAGAATATGCTTTTTGCATGCCATAGGGCCGAACGGTGTTCGACCCAGGCCGGGCGCCGCCCGGCCCTACAATTCGTATTTATTCGCCCGCACAAACTAAACTGCTCTGACACAGCGATTTCTGCCTCTCGAAACATGTCCATGGTTTAAGCCAATAAGGGTTGCGTGGCCGGTTCGGGAGTCAGGGCAACCCCCGCCACTCGGTCCACCGCGCCGCCTAGGCATGGAGGGGCGGTTCGCCAACCGCCCTGCCCCTTGCAAGGCGATGCAGGCCTCCGCAGGCTGTTCATCCGCACCTGAGCCCTCACCCGCGCCGTGCGCGGGCCTGTCGATTTCTGAGCGTTGGGGCGGTCGGCATCGAGGCGAGCAGGAGTCAGGGCGGGAGATTTACCGAGCGACATGGCAGCACCTACGTTCGAACCACCCCCACTATATACCATAGCGATACTCTTGTCAAGCACAAAAACAATATTGGAGCCTAGGTCCCCGAAGAGGAGAGGTCTGCCATATGTCGTTTCGGGAAATCGCCGACCCCAACGAAAAGGGGTCGGCGCCAGCCATGAGTGGACAATGTAGCGCCGGCGCCCGGGCGCATCCTCCGCCCGGACGCCGCCGCTACGAGAAGGCGTGTTTTCCCGCCAACTTCCTGGGGACCACACTACACAGCATACGGAACGCGAAGGGTTTTCCGAAGCCGTTAGTTCGAATCTGACCGCAACCCGGGGTGGCCTGGGGAAACGACCTACAAGCAGAAGGCAACTTGCTTGCCGAGACGTTGAATCTGCTGTCAGGGCTCCGAAGCCGGAGGCGGAAACGAAGTTGAATCGCTGGCCAACACGGTGTATAGAGTGTTGTGATATACCCCGGACTCCACCGTGGTAGTTGCAACGTTCCCGACACCACAGTACGCATCGTTGACGGTGGTATGGGAGACAGTATTATCCTGCTCGATGCCCCCTGCGGTGCCAGCGCCAGGAGCTTCCAAGACGCCACAGCTTATGTTTACAAACCCACTTCCGCGCGGGGCGGCGCTTACGGGGCCAGCGTTGAAGATGGTGTTGCCATCGATCAGGCTATTAGAAGTGCCTTGCATGTCGATGCCATCCGCTCCTACGATGTTGCTGATCTGATTGTCGGTCACGCTGATGTCGTTAACCCCGTTGATAAAGATGCCGCTCTGGGCGTTGCTGATGACATTTTTGTCCACCACCGTGCCGTCCCCAACCGCTCTCAGGGTAATCCCTTCGCTCCGCAGGTTGACGCAGTCCATCAACGACAACGTACCGCACAGGCCTTCCGTGATCACGTTGCGTTTAATCAGGCCTACGGCCCCGTTGAGGATCCAGACCCCAAATTGATTGGCTCCGCTACTGGGCCCTACACCGGAAATGGTGTTGTCTTCGATTTGTGCCGTCACTCCCGAACCCGTCACGTAGACTCCGTTCCGCGTATAATCATGGATGCTGTTATGCTCAACCGTAACACTGAAGGAGCCGGGCTGATCGGCGTCGACTTCAACTCCAAAGCCGCTGGCAGGGAGCAACCCACAGCTCTGCGGGTTTGCCACCTGTGCGCCGAAAATGGCGTTGTTTTCGACTGTGCCGGAAGAGTTGTAGTAGTGGATCCCGGCAAGGCTGGCGCCGGCGCAGCCACTCACTGTATTCATGCTCGCATCGATGGCCAGATTCTCGATGGTCACGTTGTTAGTGTTCGTCACTGCAATAACGGCCTCGAATGACAGGCCCCCGAAGCCCGCTGCAAGTGAAGGCTGGAGCAGGACCCTTCCCACGCCGTTCACCGTCAAGCCACGGAGTGTGAGGGGCTTGCTGATGATGAGCTGTTCAGGGTACAGAGCTGGACATATTTCGATAACGTCGCCGGGAGCCGCGGCCACAACTGCGTCAGTAATTTGCGTGTACGTAGCCTTCGGGCACGGGGTGCCGGGCTGTCCGACGATCCGCGTTTTAGCGGAGACCATCCCGCAGAATGCCCCTAAGAACCACAGGGCCAGTCCAAGGTGTAGAACACGTGTTTTCAACATGGTATTCTCCTCAAGGTTAGATCCACCTCCAGTGAAAGGAGTATTGGTGCCCCCCCCCACGGGTTCAGTGGCGAGACGACTCTCTTTCTGTCGAACCGCAAGAGAAAATCCCACGGCAAACGGCAAAAGTGGCGCCGGCCTTCCGAGCTTGCGCTTAGGGGAGCGAAGCTTTGGCCCATGCTGAGCTCAGCCTCAGCGCTACATCGGGTAGGCCTCACCCCCGCCACCTCGACGACCTTTAGAGTTGTCCCTGACAGGTAATGCGCCGTATAGTGACAAAAAGGGCCAAATGCCGTCGGACCTGCCGGGTGATCGCTGATATAATTGGTTTCGCGGGGGGATCGAATGGTGGAGCCGGGCGCAACTGAAATAACCCAACTTCTCGCGCGGTTCCGGCGGGGCGATCGCCAGGCAGAATCTCAGCTCATACCGCTGGTTTACGGCGAACTTCGCCATCTGGCTGCCGCTTGCCTGGGCCGCGAGCGGCGCGATCACACCCTTCAACCCACGGCCTTAGTACACGAAGCTTTCCTGCGGATGGCGGGTAAGGATCAGCCCGACTGGCAGAATCGCGCCCACTTCTTTGCGATCGCGGCGCGGCTTATGCGTCAGATCCTGGTGGACTACGCCCGGCACCGCGGGAGGGTGAAGCGGGGAGGATCGTGCGAGCGACTGCCTTTGGAAGAGGCGCTGGTGTTTTCCGCGGGGAAGTCAGCCGAGCTGCTGGCGCTCGACGAAGCCCTCGACCGCCTGGCGCAGCAGGACGAGCGGCAATGCCGGATTGTGGAAATGAAGTTCTTTGGAGGTCTCAGTATCGAGGAGATTGCCGCGGTTCTGGAGACTTCGCCGCGGACGGTCAAGCGCGATTGGACCATGGCCCGCGCCTGGCTGCACCAACAAATTACGGCGTGAGAAGCTGGGAAAGAATAATCAATCTCACGCAAAGGCTTTTGCTCGTCCAGGGACAATACTGTTCACTTCGTTGTGCTCACGGAATAGGGATCCTGATTGCGGGCGAAGCCCGCCTTGGACTGCGGTAGCAGCAGCTACCGCCTTCCGCCTTTGCTTCATACTGCAATCGCGCAAGGGCTAGAGCGAGAAAGGCGGTAGCTCCTGCTACCGCAGTCCAAGGCGCTTCGCGCAAGTCCCGATGAAATCGTCTGCGATGTGAACAGTATTGCGTCTAGCGGTAGTTTACTGCGAACACGCCAAAAAGAGCGGGATGTGGTTGATTTCTCAT
>Ga0209039_10003651_pt1 | contig 11847 bp, 9 predicted proteins | sample BogFormECP12_OM1_FD_188238 | JGI IMG/M metagenome (GOLD analysis project Ga0209039, IMG submission 188238) | Bog forest soil microbial communities from Calvert Island, British Columbia, Canada - ECP12_OM1 (SPAdes) (version 2) | ecosystem: Environmental > Aquatic > Freshwater > Wetlands > Bog ...
ACGCCGTCGTGTCCGCCGGAACCAAAACCGATGATGCCTGGTTCCCTTGAAACCGGTGAAAATGGTTCCCTTTCAAACCGGTGCTAACAGTCTACATCGAGCCTGAGAACGAAGTTTCTCATTACCAACTGGTTTCGGTCTAAGGAGCGCTCGGGACGCTGGGAATCACCAGAAAGAAACAGACCTTTTTCAGAAGATTCGAGCTCTCGGCCTTCGTACCGGGCTCCGAAGATCGCCACCGGAATTCGTCGCCCGCGAAGTCACCAAGCAAACCTCGGATTCCGAAGTGTTGCCTGGCCGCTGCTTTTTCCGCATCTGACTAACATGGAACCGGGCACTGGGGTTTACTTCCAGGCACGATTTGTAGTTTGGATCGGGTTCGCCTCGGGAGGCGATGGAAGGGCGGGCGGAGTTGTGCCCGCGGTCACGACCGCTCGCTGTAGCCATAGAATCCGATGTCTCTAAAGTTGGCGCTGCCTTCGCTGACGAAAAGCCCCCACGCGCCTTGGTTGAGGTCATACATCCGGGTGCTCATGGCGATTTTCCCTGCCGTATAAACCTCGGCTATTGTCCCGTCTACGATAACCTTCAGTTCGACAGGCCTGCCTGGAGTGAGTGCGATCGGTCTTTCGAGTTCAACCATGAACGGGACATCCCCTGCGCGGGGCCAGGAGTCAAAAACTAGGCGGTTCCTAGTCGGATCGAGTCGCACGTAATAAGCCTTCTCAACGTCGTTGCTTACCCGCAGCATGATGCCGCAGCCATGCGTGTTTCCTGTGAACTCCACCGTGGCCGTTATCTTGCAACGGTCGGGCATGGTTCCCGCTGCAGCACAGGCGAAGGAGTAAGGGGCGAGAATCTTCACGGCATTCTGGCCAATTTCGCAACTGCCGATTCCCGGATTAAACTTGAAGGCAATTGCGTTCGAGAATCCTCTATCCACGCTCTCCGGCACTCTGACGGAGAGAGTCCCGTCTGTCCCCTGTACGACCTCATGAACGACCATGTTTCCGCCCCACTGCCAGTTCTGGGAATCCTTGTTATCAGCCCGCGTAGGATTCCAACCGAATATAAATCGGCGCCGCCCGTCGGAGGCGGTCTTGGCCGCATAATAGGCGCGGCCGTCGAAGGTGTCGTTCTCAGGAGCGACCCAGGGGCCCTTAAGATTCTTGCTCATCCTGTAACGCGTTAGGAAGGACTCGCTGAATTCTGAAAACACGAGATACCACCATTCGCCCATTTTGAACAGGTCCGGACACTCGTGGGTATAGTAAAGGCTTGGCGCCCAGAAGGGCTCCCGGACTTCCCACTTGGTGAGGTCCTTGGATACGCAAAGCGCTGTGCAGCCGCGGCGTCTCGAAGGACCGCTCTTGAGCCTCGCCGCAACCAGCATCCAATACTCCCGATTCTCCGCATTCCAGAAGACGAACGGGTCGCGCCAGTCATCCCGCTCGTAGATAGCCGTGGGTGCAAAAAATGTATCCTCAGGGATTTTTCTCCACTTTAGCAGGTCATCGCTCACAGCGTGCATGACCCCCTGATCTGGCTTGCCTTGCTTCTGAAGAACCGAGTTAAAGCCGGTGTAGAAAATGTGATAACGGCCATTAGCCTCAATGACCGACCCGGTTGCAACGGAAAGGTCCTGTTCTTCTGTTGTTCCGCGCGCCAGCATTTCGCCATGCTCGGTGAACCGAACGAAGTTCTGAGTACTAACTTGGTACCAGTCGGTACCCTCGCCGTGTTTGGTCTTGTCACGCCAGTCGTGGAGATAAAAAAGCCTGAAAACACCGTCTTTGCAAAACGGTATGACGTCACCTAGCCAGGCATTATCTGGTCTGTAAAAGAAATCCCGCACTCCGTTATATTGGTTTTCCGGCGTCTCCGCACCCTGTGCTGCTGCCGCTGCTTCAGAGCGCCGCAATCTAGTTTTCGCCTGCCCAAGTATCGTTGCCCCAGTCATACCCTCAAGGAACGCTCGCCTTTTCACGTTTCGCCTCCCTCGGAACTCGTAGCTTTTCGTCTTATGGGTCCACCTGATGGCGCGAGTTGGCGCTCGACGCTTCCGGAGACATCCTGATGTTCCATCTGTTCCAGGATCCCACTATCGAGCTTCGCAGGAACAGACTATTATAGGAACGTGCACGCATCTGCGAAGAGCGCGGAAAAACATTGGGCCATAGCCTCTCTACTCCCACATCCATCGCATACTCCAGCTTTCGAGGTTCTCCAGCGTACAGTCCCCGCCTTCAGCGAAAACGCCGATTCCTTGCGCGGATGGATCCAAGTAGGCAACGATCGTGATTGGATTGCCGTTCACGAACACTTCGGTGATCGCACGATCGACGAAAATGTGGAGGCTTACGGGCTGTCCGACGCGCAAGTTCGTAGGTCTATGCTTGTCGAGAACGCCGAATTCATTGCCGCCGGGTCCGAACCATACAGGAATACCGGCGCGGCCGTCCTTTGAGGCCCGGACTTTGATCCCGCAGCGCTGTGCAGTGCCCGGCTCGAATATAGCGACAATCTCGAGGGCATCGCCCTTCAGATCCGGCAATACATGCCCGGTCTTCGGGCTGACAGAAATACTTCGGAATGAAACCTTCCGGTCCCGCAAGGCCCGGATCTCCGGGATAGGCTCTTGAACGAGCCGTGCCTCTTCCAGCGAGATGACCCGCGGAATAGCCATGGAGCCGTCCCACAGGGGTACGTTTGGAGTCGGAGAGGGCCTCGCCCGTGCCCATGGCTCGCGAGTCTTCCCAGGGATCCAAGCGAACATTATCCTGCGAACGGTGCCCTTTGGGCCTCCATGGTCCGACAGGTTGGGGTTGACGGTCCACAGGTATCCCGCATCGGGGAACTGCGGTTCAGGGGAATCGGGTGTGAATGTCATTGTACGCTTATCGTACGACCCGACCCAGTATGGGTTTCCAAACTCGCCGAACGAGCCGCAGATGAAGAGGTACTTGTTTCCGAAAGGCACTAGGTAAGGATACTCCCAGAAATGCTGCGGCCCAGTGAAGATCGGCTTCTGCAGTGTCCAATGGTCGAGGTCAGGAGAGGTCCAAAGAAAGGCGGCACCCTTCGGATCGGGGCCGTCCGTAGTTCCGCCCACAAGCTGCAACCAAGTTTGATCGTCCTTCCACACCTGTCCATCCCAGTGGACAGGTGAATCGGGGTTGGGACGCTGGCGATTGTCCATCACCATCTTCTTGGTCCAAGTCACCATCCCGTCATAGCTCCTCGCCTGCATGCCATACGTCTCGGCATGCTCACGAACATTTCCTGTATACAGGGCCGTCGGAACGCCATGGTCGTCGATCACGATGTTCCCGGAGAAGGCGCCGTTCCTATCCCACGGGCTGTCGGGCCAAAGTGCGACCGGCCAGTCCTGCCAGTGCGCAAGATCCCGGCTGACCGCGTGCCCCCAGCAGATCCGTCCGCTCCGCTTGCCCTCCACGATCGGGTCGAACTGGTAGAAGAGGTGGTAGAGCCCACCATGAAAGATGACCCCGTTAGGATCATTGATCCAGCCCTCCGGCGCGGTGAAGTGGTATAGCGGCAGCTGTGGCTCGTGCCGCCGCATGAATCTCCGCAGAGTCCCAGCGGCCGCCGAGTATTCCTGTATGCTTTTGCTCTTTATCACTTTCCGGAAGGCCAATGCCTCGGGAGGTGAGCCGCTGCTGCTCTCCTGTGCGAACGCACTACCGCGGAAGTAGCTGATGCAGCACAGCAGCGAGAGGATGACATAGACACAAAAGAGGCCTCTCATCCGAACGTCACGCCGCCTCTCATTGTTTTGCGGTGGTCCCAAAGTACGACCTATTCGTGGCCCGAGTCCATGCCCCTCTTGGAGAGGTTTTCGCTGCGCTTCCTCCTGAGACAGACCGTAAGTTTCTGGATTACGAACAGGACAGCCAGGAACTGGAGTGTCATCATTAATGGCTATCCGCAGAGCGGTCGCGCCCGGCACGACGCGGTAAGATTCGTCTTTGGGGTCGGCTGCGACGTATGGGCGTTTTGCCCGTGCGGGACTCCCCGATTTCAGAGACAACGAGTTTCGCAATCTCGGCGCGCAAGTCGGAAACGAGGCCAACGTTGATAGAGACATACGCCAAGCTTACAGATTGCTACCTAACTGCTTCGGAGAACCAAGAATGCCGATTCTGACGTGCCGGGCCTGGCGGAGTTCATCTTCTAACCTCCAATCCTCGTTAGGTCCGCTCATTAAGCGCATCGAACATGGCCACTATGTTCTCAAGACGAACACCGGCCAGGACATTGTGAACCTGTTGGAAAACGGGGCCACCTCCAGAGGTAAGAACTCCAACCTGCTCCTGTGACGTGGCGCCGCCCCGCCTCAGGTGTGAGGTTAGGCACAGTCTCCTGGCTGTCGCATCCTCCAGCCGAGAAGACCAAGTCTTTGCCGAAATTCTCGTTTCAATTCCTTGGCATTCATTCCCGAACAGGTGGCGACGTAGAATAAACTCCGAAGTGATGCCCTGCTGGCCGAAAGCGAGGAAAGGAAGACTACGTGGTACCTCAAGTTGTCAGGCGGTCGTCCGAAATCGGCTTTACACCGGACACGATCAGGCTCTTCAACATATCTACGGTTCCGGTCCACATCACATGTATCTCGCCTGACTCCTTTGATGCCGCATAGGACCTCGTCGTAATTGCCTGTCTCCTATCTACAAGAGTCTCGATGACCGATCCATCGATCCAGATGTGCAGAGATGAGACCCCATCGGGACCTGGGCTGAGTGCCACGTTCTTGTCACCAATGGTAATGCAAGGGTATCGGTTCGTTCCTCCGTGCGTCATCGTCAAGACCGAAACCGGATCCGCACTCGAGTACAGACGCAGGTCAAGTCCGCAACTGCTTTCGCTCACCTTGAAGCTGCACATGATCTCCCCCGCCCGCTGGTGGATGATCGCCCGTGACAGCGCATTACTGAGTTCGCTGGAGTCATGTGGTTGGTCAATCGTCACGGTGTTTGTCCGAAGCGACGCAAATTCCGAAGGGACTTCCATTTGTAGTTCGTTATCGTCTCCCAGGGTGAGGACGCGAGGGAGGGACAAGGTGCCGGCCCATCCCGCGGCCTTTATAGCCTCCCCGGAAGGGGTTTCCTGCACCCATCCCCACAAAATCCTCCTGTTGTTCCCGTCCAACATGCTTTTCGGCGCGTAGTACGCGCCATTATCCAGCAAACCTCTGCGCTCGGAGTGGAAGCGGACTTCGCGCTTGTCGTAGGTACCAACCTCCCAATAGGTCTTGTGCATTGTGGAATAGATCAGGACATGCTTGTCCCCGAGCGGAAAGAAGTCCGGGCACTCCCACATCTCACCACTGGGAACCGGATTTGAAGAGTACTCTCCGTTCCACGTTCCCTGCGCGAGAGGATGAACGTAATCCCAGTGGCGGGCATCCGTCGAACGATAGAGCAACACGGCACCGCCGATCTTTGGAAAGCCGGAACCCACGCCGATATACCAGGTGTCGCCATCCTTCCACGAGCACGGATCCCGGAAGCCCGTTATCTTCACACCCGGTGGCGGCCCCTCAATTACAGGCTTGTCGAGTTTGTGCCAAGTCCGCAGATCAGCATCCGTCGATGTTGCAATACACTGGACCTCCCGTAGACCCTCATTCCTAATTGTCTCCTGCTCAGGAGGAACCTTCGTCACGCCCGTATAAATGATGCTGGCGCCCTCGCCGCCGGGCAGCACACTTCCGGTGAACGTTCCGTAAGAGTCAAAGGAATCAGCCGTAGGCGAAAGTGCTATCGGAAGATGCCTCCAGTGGATCAGATCAGGGCTCATTGCATGGTGCCAGCCTCTTCCTCCGAAGCTTCCGTGAAAGAAAACGTGGTACTGACCCCGAAAAGACCTTGGCGCGCAGGGGTCGCCGATGAATCCTGCCTGGGGCTGGAGGTGATACTGCGGCCTGAGAGGATCCCGCATAAGCTGATCGCGGAGCGTTTGGTCAGGGATTCCCGCATCACTCTGTAATGCCGTCTTGAGTGCAGACGAATATCCACTGCGTAATGCGGCGACTAGCGCAGACGACAGAATAAACTCACGACGATCCACAATAGCTCCTCCCTACTGCCCTTTAAGTGATGCTGGTTCCGGGCTGGCAAGGCTATGGCGATCCTCCTACTATCGCCCCGTAAGAGCCGCCTGGTCAGATGGTTTACTTCCCTGCGTTTCCTGGGCCTCCCGTGGGATAGATCCTGGGCAAGCGATCCTCCACGGGTGGCAAGGCTGGAAAAGTCGCATGGGGTTCCGCCTGGTACCAATAGGCGACACTGAAATAGTTGTCGGAGCGATGATTCGCTTGCCCGTGCTCGATCGTGACTCGGATCGACTTCGTAAAAGGAATGGGTGAGTCCAAATGGAACCGATAGACCGACGACCGTGAGCCGGCGACATTTTTGCCCACTATCGGGGCGCCGAACAGAAGGTAATTGAACGGTCCTCCATCGAAACCCCAAGCCCCCAAGTAGTAATCCTCGGAGCCCGTTCCATTAATGGAGGGCAGTCTTTCCCCATCCACAAAAATCATGTCATCGCCTTCGCCCCACCAGTCGTCTTGGTTCTGGAGAATGCTCTGGGTCACGCCCACGAAGTGGCCGCGGCCGGCAGCCTCCAGGAAAACGTAGTTCCCGTCACCATCGAGGTTCTTTCTCTCGTTCACCTTCGGGTCCCCGTTTGATTTCCAATTGTCGGTCCAGCCTTGGCATGGAGTACATTGCCGGTATTGCGCATGGAAGTAGAAGGTATCCGGTGCCAGGGGCCTTTCGTAAACACGCACATCCAGGTTGTAATAGAACGACTGCACCCTCTGCGTGCCCTGGTTGGTAACGGTGATCCTCGCTGACTTGTTGAACGGCATGGGAAAGAAGCTGTTAAGCGCTTTCGTTGAGCCCACCGCCAAAGGCAACGACTGGTACATGAAGTAGTCGCCGTTCCCCAAGCCGAAAAAGTCTCCGATAGGGGTCTCCACGCTCGGCTCGCTCTCGTCGTCCCAGAATATGCGCAAAACCAGCTTCTTCAGGTGGTACGGTTCGTCGCTAGCGATGGTGATCCAGATATGCGAGATGAGGCCGGGGCCCTTCTCGTCAAGCAGAGTCAGCGTAGCGCCGGGCTCAATCGTCCGGAAATCAGCGTTGCCGCCGGTGGGGTCTGCACTCGAAATGCGCTTCAAGCGGTAGTGCTTGGGGGCCGGCAGTTCGTCCTGCCAGCCCGAAAACGATTGTGCCCATGCAATCGGCACAGCGAACACGATGACCAGCAAGAACGCGGTACCCTTCAGAGTTTTCATTTGACTCGCACCTAGCGATGGAAACTGGTGCCATTAAATTGAGCGCGCTCTTCTTGAGGGCCAAGCAATCTGGAGCCGAGGTCATTCATCTCCCACATGCTTCCCTGCATTTGCCGGGCTCGCCCACCGGATACGGCTTCGGCAGGCAAAGGAGGAAATGGAGCGTTCGGCCCGGGGCAACTGAGAGGTAGCCACCCGAACGGCGATTCGCGCGGTCTCGGTCGATTTGGATGGGTGGCTCAAATACCATTGCCAAACGCGATCGGCGAACCGAGCTCCAAGCGGCGTGCGGCCTGCCCCATTTTCGTCACCCTCTTAAGGGCTGCGCCGAATACCGCACCGAATATGGGCCAGTCCCGAGGAATCCCAGGCCCCAAGAAGTTGCTTTCGACGCCATCTCGTAGGCCGCGCGTGGCTGATGTGGGATCGTTAGGTTCCCCGAGCGGTGCGAGGCATCCCCAGAAACCCGGCATGCTTCGCACCGCTCAGAACGCGGAACCGGGCGTCACCACAGCAGGCGCAGGCCAAATTGCATGCGCCGCATGGGGGCGTATCCGAACTGCGTCCCGGGTGACTCCAAGCCCGTGATCACACCCGCGGTCGAACTATCCGTAGCATTGTTCGGCAGGCCCAAGTTGGCCTTATTAAAGAAGTTGAAGTTTTCCCAGCGAAACTGGAGCGAGGTTCGTTCTCGGTTGAGGGGCGTCTTGAAAGTGAACTCCTTGAAAAACGCCCAGTCCGCTCCTGAAAAGCCCGGCCCCACCAGGGTGCCCCGTCCTGCATTACCCCAAATGCAGCAAGCAGGAGGCGCCGCAAAGGCAGCCGGATTGTACCACAGGGTAGCACTCTTATGCGCCGGGTAGTACGGAACTCCCGGAACCCTGTCAGGCCGCTGGCTGAAATCCGCGTTGAGCGTGCTGTTGTCACTCAGGACGGGTGAGAAGTGAAAGCCAGTTTCCACTGTGGTGAAGCCATTGAATTCCCAACCACCCAGTAAAGCTTTCTTTATGCCCGTAGCGTTCGAGCCATACCTCAAGCCGTTGCCATAGGGCAACTGCCAGATGTGGGTCAAGATCCATGCATCGGCCCGATCGTAACTAGATACGCCGTAACTTCCCTTCCTGTCGAAAGGGTTTGTGGCCTGATCCGACCATTCGCCGCCGGTGAGCTCATGGTCTAGGGCTTTCGCCCAAGTGTAAGTGGAATTGACGCTGTAGCCGTTAGAAAAGTGCTTGGCCACTACAATCTCCAGCCCGTTGTAGTTTGAGCTGTCGAGAGTAGCTACCTCACCGATGCCCTGGCCAAGCCCGAACTTTTGGTAATATGGCCGCCGGGTGAGAAGGTCCCCTGGACCAGGCGGCGCCGCGTTGTCGTTCAGGCCATATGGCATGTGGCGCCCCTCGTTGCCCACGTAACCCACGGAGAGGGTCAGATTGTGCGCAAGCTGCCGTTCGACAGTGAGATTCCAGGAATCAACACTTGGAGTCTTGTATATCGGAGATCGAACATAGAGGCCCACTCCCGCCGGCGGCACTATTTGACCATTGCTCGGAATCACTACTGCGGGAGGGGCAGGTGGTCCCTGGTCGAGGGGAAATACCGGCTGATACAGATTGATCTGGCTTAGAGACTGGGTCTGCTCAATCGGGTAGCCGGAGGTCAGCTCAGCGAATACCGAGGAGTAGCCGCTAAGCCAAAAACCCCGGCCAACGCCAGCCCGGAGCACGGTCTTTTGCGTCAGCTTGTAAGCGAGCCCCAGGCGGGGGGCGAAGTTATCGTATCTCGGTTTTACACCGTCATATTTGTCATTGTTTCCGTACCCGGAGACGTCGATAAAACCGGTATCCAGGTTGAAGTTCGCCAAGCCTCCTTTACCGTTAGACTCGACTGGCTGGTAGTAGTCCCAGCGTAGTCCATAATTGGCAGTCAGTTTTGGAGTTACCCTCCACACATCCTGCCAATACAGCGAGGCTCGCGTCGTTCTCTCATGAGGTATGGTCGTCAATGGAAAACGGCTGTAGTCGCTGGGCAACCCCAGCTCGAATGACGCCCATCCCAGTCCTGATCCATCCACGTCCGCACTGGCGGTGTTGGTCTGGTAGAAATCCATATCTCCCCGTGTGTTGTTGCCGAAGAAATTCTCTCTAGTCCGGCGGATGTCCGTGCCCCACCGGAACTCATGACGGCCTATTATCTTCGTCCAGTTGTTGATGAACTCATAGGTCGCGTTGCGGTCGAGGCGCGGAACAGCGCCATACGGGCCCACGTAGAATCCCCCAGATGCCCCACCCGCAGCTCCGCCAATTCCTACGGGGCCCCAAATATGTAAATTGACGAGACCACCGGAGAATGGACCCACGCCATTGATACCGGGGATTCCCACTTGGGTAGACGTATCCAAGTTCAAATCAGACTGCAAACCCAGCAGGTGGAAAGCGGTCAAGCCGACACGGAATTCGGTCAACAAACTGGAGCTGAAGGTATGGGTGAAGTTTAGGGCGGCCTGCCAGTTACGGGTCGCAGACGTTTGAGCGCTCAGGCCGCCAAGAGATGGTCCGCCGGCCACTGTCCCGAACAACGCAGGGTTGTTTTGGTACGATCTCATCCAAGAGGTCCGGACAAAAACCTTGTCCTTGTCGGAGATGTTCCAATCGTAGCGACCGTCGATTTCGTCATTACTGAATGGCGAACTCCCGCTGCCCACATAGTTGTCGTCCGTATTCTGGTTGAGATCGGGGAGCGGGATAAGGGCAATGACCTTAAGTGCAGCCGGGTCCATCCGGCTGGTTGGGATCATATTCAGGCAGCCAGTAGGCTTCGTGCAAGCGGCGTTGTAATTGGGACTCTGCGGATCCGATGACGCCATAATCTGGGTCCGAGCCGTCCCATCAGGATTACCCGTCGTGGGATCGAAGACCGGATTAGTGGTTGCTAAACCACTAAAGTCTCCGATCCGGAAAGCGTGATTGGGCACGGTAGAAATGACCGTACTTCCCTGGACCCTTCGCAGCAATCGATAGTCCCCGAAAATGAACATCTTATTCTTCTTGATCGGCCCGCCGAGGCTGAACCCGCCCTCGTTTTGATTGAATGGCGCGGGCCCAGTGCCTTTACCCTCTGGACCGGTGCCAGCGATCTTCTCGGTGAACGGATCGGCCGCAAACGAGAATTTGTTGCGGTTGTACCAATACACATCTCCGTGTAAGTCGTTAGTTCCAGACTTCGTTACGTACTGTGCAACCATCCCAGCCGCGGAACCAAACTCGGGATCGTAATCTGCGGTAGTGACCTTCATCTCCTGGACCGAATCTTGAGGGGGGACGATGATCTGAAATCCGCTGAACCCGTAAGCAACGTCCGATACCCCGTCGAGTGTATACTCCATATTGCCGTACCACTGCCCGTTCACCGTGGTGTTCGCGAATTCAGACGGGTTTTCGACGGTGGGAATTTCCCAGAAGTTCGCGAGCACTCCCGGTACGGTGAGGTAGAGTTGAGTTACATTGTGGTTCGGCAGCGGTAGCTCCGTGATAGAGCGCTCAGGGATGACTGCGGCAACGTCTGTCTTCTCGGTCTCCAGCGCCGGTGGAGCTCCAGTTACTGTGATCTCTTGCGAGACCGCGCCAAGCTCCATTTTTGGATCGACGTCGACGGTGGAATCGACCCGTAGAACGACGTGCTCCTGCGTGAATCGCTTAAATCCTTCCCCCACCACACTGACAGTGTATTCACCGGGATCGAGATGGGTAATGATGTAAACTCCAGTGGCGTCCGTGACGGCCTTGGTCTGCACGGCCGTACTCTCGTTGGTCACGGTTACTTTTGCCCCTGGGACGGCGGCTCCGCTCGGGTCAGTCGCATATCCCCTGATCGTACCCCAAGTTGCCTGACCCCGAGCCTTGCTCGTGAAAAGGGCTATCAACACCAGTGTCAGAAATATTGCCACCGCATTCTTCCTCATAACAGCCTCCTTCCAATGGTGGGTTTCGTGGCCCGCCATGGCAAACGGACTTTTGGAATCCAGACCCTAGTCGCCGCAAACAAGCATGCCCGCAGTGTTCCCAGAGACCGACCCCACTGCGGAGCTAGGGATTGGTCAAACCAAATTAGTTGCAAGGAATGCCTATCCGCCACCTCGGTGATTCGACGTACTCGACCACAGCGACTTGAAGTACTGCGACTCTTCCGACTGCGCCCAAAAGCGAAAACCTCTCGAACAGTTCGACTCGCAAATAGCGGAACGATTGGTAACAACATATCGTCTCAAGCTGTTTTTCCGCATGCAGCGTGCAGTCTATATGATTCCCGCAAAGGCTGTTGGAGAAGAAATTCCCCAGATTTTCAGTGGACCTAGTCCATCGCATGACGTATCTGGGGCTTGGAATGCACGAGACAGAGACTGTACCCCCTCAATTGCGCATCGGGTGCGGATTCCGGGGCAGGCCGGGCACGATTCCGAAATCATTCCGGGCGCCATTCCGAAATGAAGCCGGGCACGATTCCGGGATGAAGCCGGTCACGGA
>Ga0209039_10003652_pt1 | contig 11843 bp, 8 predicted proteins | sample BogFormECP12_OM1_FD_188238 | JGI IMG/M metagenome (GOLD analysis project Ga0209039, IMG submission 188238) | Bog forest soil microbial communities from Calvert Island, British Columbia, Canada - ECP12_OM1 (SPAdes) (version 2) | ecosystem: Environmental > Aquatic > Freshwater > Wetlands > Bog ...
GGGTTGTAGCGGGACGGGCCGCCCCTCCCCTCCTATTTGGTCTTGCTCCGTGTGGGGTTTACCATGCCCCCAGTGTCACCACCGGGGCGGTGCGCTCTTACTTTAGTTCCCGGCGACCCGGGACCGCACCTTTTCACCCTTACCGCGCCGGACCGCCCGAAGGCGCCGGCACGGCGGTATGTTTTCTGTGGCACTTTCCGTACCCGAGGCGTACATCCCGAGAGATCGGGAATCCCCCTCCGGCCCTCGCCGTTAGCGAGCACACTGCCCTGCGGAGTTCGGACTTTCCTCTCCCTCGCCTCTGCCAGCCCCGGAGAGCGGGGCGCTCAGGCGAGGCAGCGATCACCCGGCTTGCTCGCGCAGGTTTTATGATAGTCTCCTGGTAGGGGCGGGTCAAACGGTCGTTCAGCCTTCCAGAGGGAGATCGCCCCGCCAGCCCGCAGCGGGCGGCCAGGAGGACGTTCGTGGATAGGGAACCCAAGGGTTTTGCTTACTTCGATGCGCTCTGGCAATCTTTCTTCTCTCCCGGCCTTTATGTTGATGTTGCGAAACGGTGGCAGGGGATTGGTTTCCTCTACCTCCTGTTCATCGTGACGATTAGCTGGCTGCCGGACTTGGTTAAAATGCAGATCGGCCTCCAAGCATGGCACGGCAATGCCGCAGAGGCATTCATCCGTCAGGTTCCTGCCATCAACATTACCGACGGCGTCGCTTCCGCGAGCGCCGACACACCCTATTTCATCAAGGATCCCAAGGATGGCAAGGTCTTGGGGATCATCGACTTTACCGGGCAATACACCAACCTGGAGAACACCTCGGCAATGGTGCTCCTCACCCGCAAGGAGGTGATCGCCAAGCATTCCAGCAGCGAGACGCGATCCTACGACCTTTCCGGTGTGAAACACTTTGCCATCGACCAGACGCGCGTGCGCCACTGGGTGCACCTTTTCGTGACCTGGATTGTGTTGTTGATCGCACCCTTGGTGATTGTCTTTACCTATGCCTTCCGCATGATCCAGGCACTGATCTACGCCGCCGTGGGCATGGCCTTTGCGAATTGGTTTCACGTCAAGCTCACCTACAACGAGCTGTTGCGGATCGTCTGCGTGGCCCTGACTCCCGTGATTATCTTCACCATGGTGACGGACTTGCTCCCCATGTTCCGCACATTTCCGCGGCCACTGGTCTGGTTGATCCACCTCGCCATCGCCCTTTGGTACATCAGCTTCGCTGTTAAGGCGTGCGCGGCGGAACCGTCGGACTTCCCATCAACACCGTCCGCTTCGGCGCCGTTGGCGTGAACAATGGCAATGCCAAAATGACTCGATTTTCGCAGGCCCAATTTGGCCGGATGGGTGAATCATGACAAAACTACGACTGTTCCCGGTAAAGTTCGGCAGCTACTTACGCTCCATACTTGGCGTGCTTGTAATGTGCGCGGCGCCCTCACTTCTATCGCGCGCCGACCCGCAAAATGCTTCGCCACAGGAACTCCTTTCGCAGGCCGACGAAGTTCTTCAGCAGATGAGCCAGATTACCGGCCTGCCCATCAAGGGCCCGCTGAAAAAGCAGGTCATCAGCCGGCCGGAAATCGAAAAATACCTCACGGACAACCTGCACGAAGAGATGACGCCGGGGGAAATCCACGCGCAGGAAGCCCTGGTGCATGCCTTTGGCCTGGTGTCGAGGGACTTCAACCTGGAGAAGTTTCTGGTGAGCTTTTACACGGAGCAGGCCGCAGGCTTCTACGACCCCGAGCGCAAGACCATGTTCATCGCTGACTGGGTTCCGGCGGAAATGCAGGCCATGACGCTTTCCCACGAGCTCACCCACGCGCTACAGGATCAAAACTGGGACCTGGACAGTTACCTCCACGGCGCCCGCGACGATGACGATGCCACTGCCGCGCGGCAGGCCGTGGTGGAGGGACACGCGACGGCCGCCATGTTGCAACAAGTGGCGGGGGGAGCCGACCTGGGGCAACTACCCTCCATCGCTCCGCTATTGGAAATGGTAGTTCACCAGCAGTTCGAGGAGTATCCCGCGTTTTCGAACGCGCCCTACTTTTTCCGCGAGGAGGCTCTGTTCCCTTACGTGCAAGGCATGGGCTTTATCCAGGCCGGCCTGCAACTGGGCGGTTGGAAAGACCTGAAAGTGTTATTTGAGCAGCCTCCACAGGCCACCAAGCAAATCTTCGAGCCGCAGACCTATTTCAACCACCAGGCGTTACCCAGGGTCGCATTGGCGCACCCGCCTGCGCTCGAGGGCGTGGCCGGCCTCAGCTTTCTAAGCGAAAACTCCATGGGCGAACTCGGCTATTACTCCCTCCTCGCGCAACTCATTTCCGAGGACGAAGCCAAGTCGGTCGGCCAGGCGTGGCTCGCAGACCGTTATCTGCTCTACGAGCGTTCCGGTGGAAATGATTACACACTGGTGGCACGCACGCGCTGGACGAGTGCGGAGCAAGCCCAGGCGTTTTTCCGTGATTACCATACCATCCTGACCAACAAGTATTCGGACCTCACCACCAGCAAGCGCTCCAGCCCGGATGAGTTTATTGGATCGGCAGCCAACGGGGCGGTCCTGCTGCTTCGCAAAGGAGACGAGTGTGTGTGGGCAGAGGGTGTGCCCGCTGCCAAGGCGGAAACCATGCTCGCCTGGCTGCGCGCGCTCTGAATTCAGATTTTGGTAGGCGATCGCTCCGGCCCCTAAACTCCAACGCCGCCAGTTGAGGAGGGGCGATGGGGTGGTGCTGATTGCGATTTCAAGTTTTCGGTTTCAGGGGATAACCATCCCGGCGCTCAGCGCGCCACCCCTCCTGAATCAGGAGGGGAATGACCCAGCGGCAAGGTACCTACTTCGGTTCGGGAACGATCCGCAGATAAGGCCGGGGCGCCTTCCAGCCGCCGGGATACTTCTGTCTGGCCTCTTCGTCCGAAACCGCCGGTAGGATGATCACATCCTCGCCGTGTTTCCAGTTCACCGGCGTGGCGACTTTGTACTTGGCGGTGAGCTGGATGGAATCGAGTACGCGCAGCACTTCGTCGAAATTACGTCCGGTGCTCATCGGGTAGCTGAGCATCAGCTTGATCTTCTTGTCCGGCCCGATCACGAAGACCGTGCGTACGGTGGCATTGGTCGCGGCCGTGCGGCCCTCGGAAGTGACTCCGGCGTCGGCCGGCAACATGTCATAGAGTTTGGCGATTTTGAGCTCCGGGTCGCCGATCATGGGATACTTCACCTTGTGACCCTGCGTCTCTTCGATGTCCATCGCCCACTTGCTGTGATGGGTCACCGGGTCAACGCTCAGCCCGATGATCTTGCAGTTGCGTTTCGCAAATTCCGGCTCCAGACCCGCCATATAGCCGAGTTCCGTGGTGCACACGGGAGTGAAGTCCTTGGGATGGGAAAACAGGATGGCCCAGCCATCGCCGATCCATTCGTGGAATTTGACGGTCCCCTGCGTGGTCTCGGCGACGAAGTCCGGGGCAGTGTCATTGATGCGTAGCGACATGGTGCGCTCCTCGAATAAGATTCAATGGTTGGAAATAGTCCCGAGGATCATTCTAGGCAAGCCCGTTTTTTCCTGTCAACCGGAATTACCGGTTTAATCTTCCCTCTTCGCCCCATCGCATACGCCGGGCCGTCATGGCCGTGACCGCTCACGGGCGGGACGCCCGTGCCACATCAGAATGAGTCACTACCGGGCAGGCGGGATGCCGATTGGATTTTTTCTAGCGGGCGATTTCGATGCCGTGCTGAACCAATGCGGCCGTGCCGTTTCAAAATGAGTCACTACAGCCCCAGGGTTCCGTCAAAGTCTGATAGGGTTGAGAAAAACCCTCACCCACCGCCTTGCGGTCCCCCCTCTCCCTTCGGGCGAGGGTTGAAGATCAAAATTTACAACAATTCAAAGCCCTCTCCCGGAGGGAGAGGGGGGACCGCAAGGCGGTGGGTGAGGGGTCTCCTCGTGTCCCCGGAACTTTGACGGAGCCCTGATCGAAATCGCCCGCAAAGTTGAATTGGCGTGACATTGCATGTATACTTCCCGGTCTGGGCGAAGCGCTTATTCGCAGTGTTTGTGACCCGGGATGCTGTTAACCCGACTCGATCCCTCTGCACCGGTCTGACCTGACACCCCTGAGGGGCATGGGGCACAAAACAATTTCCCGAGTGCGCTTGGCGGGTAGGAATCTGGTACCAGCCGGAGGAGGCCTGAGGTCCATGAGTACTTTGATGAAAGCCGCAGTTTTCCATGGGGTAAGAGACGTGCGAATCGAGGATGTCCCGAGACCCACGGCTGGGCCCGGAGAGGTTGTCCTGCGGGTTCAGCGCTGTTCCGTGTGCGGGACCGACAAGCGCATCTTCACTCACGGGCAGAAGAACGTGGTGCCGCCGGCCATTACCGGCCACGAAATTGTGGGTACCGTTTATGAGATCGGCCCGGGCGTGGACCAAGGACTCTACACTGGCCAAAGGGCGGTGGTGGCGACGGTGGTGGGTTGCGGGAAATGTATTTACTGCCAGCGCAAACAATATAACCTTTGTGATTCTTTTACCGCGATAGGCTACGATTATGCCGGGGGCTTCGCCGAATACGTCAAGATTCCGGCTGCCGCGGTTGCCCAAGGTAACATCATTCCCATTCCCAACTCCATGTCGCTGGAGCGCGCCGCGCTGATTGAGCCCCTTTCCTGCGTTTTGAATGGCCAGGAGTACTTATCCCCCCAGCCCGGTGACCGCGCCGTGGTTTTCGGGGTCGGGCCGATCGGCCTCATGCACGCGAGCATCCTGAAGGCGCGGGGCGCCGCCCCGGTGATCGTGGCCGATGTCTCGCAGGAACGCCTGGATTATGTGGCGGAGTTTGGCCTCGGATTGCCCGTGAACACCTCGGGGGGAGACGCGGTGAACAAGATTCTGGCGGCGGGGGGCGGCGAGAAATTCGATATCGCGATTACCGCCTGCTCGGTGAAGGCGGCGCAGGCTGATGCCCTGAAGCTGGTGCGCAAGAAAGGTCGAGTTTCGTTTTTTGCGGGTATACCCAAAGACGACCCCATTCTGCCGCTTGACAGCAATCTCATCCATTACAACGAGATTTCCGTCTTTGGTTGTTTTGCTTCCAACCTCAAGCATTACCACGAAGCCATGGCCATGGTCTCCCGCGACGACTTGCCTTGGGACCGCTTCCTCACGCACCGGTTTAACTTACAGGATATGGTACAGGCCTACGCCGTAATCGAGGCGGGCCAAGGAATCAAGTCCGTCATTAATTGCGAATAGCGACACACACAATGGATAAACAATCCCTGGCGCAGCTTATCGAAATCTCCCGCGCCGTCGGCACGAGAACGGATTACGTACAAGTGGGCGGTGGAAACACCTCGGTGAAGTCACCCGACGGACGAACCATGGCCATCAAGGCCAGCGGTACGGCCTTGACGGCGATGAGCGAGTCGGTGGGCTGGGTGGAAGTGGACATCGCGGCGGTCCTAAGTATTTTTGATCGGAAGGACCTGGCTCAGCTCGAAACCGACGCGCGCGAAGCGCGTGTGCTTCAGCATTTTTCCTCCGCCATCGTCGGCGGCAAGGGACGGCCGTCGGTTGAAACCGCGCTGCACGCCATGCTCGGCAAGTTCGTCATTCACACCCATCCTGTGGCAGCCAATGCCCTGAACTGTGGACCCGGTTTGAAGGCCTTGGAGGAGATCACCCTCCCGGGTGAACCCCCACCCCTCTGGGTGCCCTACACCGATCCCGGCTGGCGCCTGGCTCATACCGTCAAGTCGGCGGCTGAGGCATATGAGCAGGCGCATGGCTGCCTGCCCGTGGTCCTTTTCATGGAGAACCACGGCCTGCTGGTTTCCGCTCCGGAGGCGCAGGCTTGTGTGGCGCTCCATGCGGAATGGGTGAGCCGCTGCGAGCGGTATTTCCAGCCCGGAGTGCAGCCCCTGCGTACTCCCCCGGACCTGGATTCCGGCGCTTTGCGCAAAGCCATGGTCTCACTGCGCCAGAGCTGGCGGGGAGTGAAGGGGAGCGCCCCCTTCGCTCGGTTAACGGACAATGCCGAACTGGCCAGTGTGGCGTGTGATGAAAGAGGGGAAATATTGGCCGCGGGATCACTGACCCCAGACCACATCGTTTACACGGGGGCCCGGGCGATTCTGGCCGAATCCTTGGAGGACTTGCCGGCGAAACTGAAAGCCGCGCTGGTGGAGAAGGCTCCGCCGCGCGTCGCGGTGGTTCGGGACGTGGGAACGTTTCTAGTCGCAGATGATGCGAAGAAGCTGGATGCGGCGGAGTCGCTGGCCGTAGCCGCCGCGGGGATCACCCATCTGGCATCCGGACGCCGTGGCGCCCACAACCTTGCCCCTGCTTCCGCTGCCTTCATCATCAACTGGGAGGCGGAACATTATCGTTCGGCGCTCCTGGGCACGGCCACGGAAGGCTTGGCGGGAAAGGTCGCGGTGGTGACGGGGGCGGCATCGGGTCTGGGCTGTGGCATCGCTCAGGGAATGGTCGAGGCCGGAGCCGCGGTGGCTTTCTGCGACGTTGATGACGCAGGCGCAAAAGAAGCGGCTGCCACGTCGGCCGCTCCCGCCCGCGCCTTCCCCGTACACATGGACGTCACTGACGAAGGGGCCGTCGCGGCCGCATTTGACCAGGTGCTGCGCCATTGGGGAAGGGTTGACATCGCGGTGTGCGCAGCGGGAATTGCGCCGGCCTATGAGTTGGTCGATATGCCGGTGAAATTGTGGCGGTTGGCGCTGGAGATCAACCTCACGGGCTATTTTCTGGTGGCGCGGGAGGCGGCACGGATCATGCGCGCCCAGGGAGACGGCGGGGCGATGATCATACTCTCATCCAAGAGCGGTCTTGACGCCTCGCGTGCTAACTCGGCATACAACGCCACGAAGGCCGGAGAGTTACACCTGATGCGCGGCTGGGCACTGGAACTGGGAGGCGATGGCATTCGCGTCAACGCCCTCGCTCCGGGTAATGTTTTTGAAGGATCGAAAATCTGGAACCCGGAGTACATCAAGACCGCCGCTCGCAAAAAGGGGATCAAGCCTGAGGAAGTAATCCCCTACTATGTGAATTTGACTGCCCTCAAGCGCGATATCAAACGCTCCGACGTTGCCGCGGCGGCGGTTTTCCTCTGCTCCGACGCCGCACGCTGCATCACCGGCCAAACCCTGGTAGTGGACAGCGGACAGGTGATGGTTCGATGAATAACCCAACGATAGAACGAACGAAAGAACTCGAGGCGGACCTTTATCAGGGCGCGCTCGAACAGCGCATCGCCGCCCTCGGGCAACTGTGCGCGCAACTCGGCCCCAGGCCACGGCGCGGCACAAACGGCCATATCCATACCAGCGAGTCGTTCAGCGTCTTTCGCTCGCCGACGGAAGCGGTATGGCAGGCGGCGCGGGAAGGGCTCGCGGTTCTGGGAATCAACGATCATTACACGGTGGCCGGGCACGAGGAGTTTCGCCGGGCCTGCGAGATGGCGGGCATTGCCGCTACCTTCTCCCTCGAGGCTGTGGCCATGGACCGTGACGCGGCGGAAGCCGGCCTTAAGCTGAACGATCCCGACAACCCCGGCCGCATCTACCTGTGCGGCAAAGGCGTGACGAGGATTCCCCCGGAATCTTCACTCGAAATGCAGAACCTCGCCCGCATGCGGGCGGCACTCGAGCGCCGCAACCGTGAAATCACTGGGAAGGTCGACAAGCTTTTCCGTGACCGCCTGGGTGTGGACGGCCCCACCTGGGAGAATGTGGTGGCGCTGACCCCGCGCGGGAATGCCACGGAGCGGCACGTGGCCTACGCCGTGCTCCGGCGCTTGCGAGAAGTGGCCACGCAGCAGGGAAAGCCTCTCGCCGAAATCATAACCGCTTGCTGTGGCACGGCTCCCCCGGCAGGCGGCGACGATGCCAGTCTGCAAATTTTCCTCCGGGCAAAGCTCCTTAAAGCGGGCGCTCCCTGCTACGTGCCCGAAGATGCGGATGCTTTTGTTTCCGTGGCCGACCTTCGCAGGATTTTCCTAGCCTTCGGGTCGATTCCGACTTACCCCGTTCTGGGAAACCCGGTTCTCTCCGGCGAGCAGAATATTGAGGCTCTTTTGGACAGGTTGGAGGGCATGGGCTTTTACGCCGTGGAGGTCATTCCCACCCGCAATACGCGCGAACGCCTGGGGGAGATTGTTTTCACCGCACAGCGGCGCTGGTGGCCCGTTTTCAATGGAACGGAGCATAACACGCCGGAGACTCGGCCCCTGCTGGATCCTTTTGCCCTCGATCCCGAGTTCGAGCCCTGGTTCCGCCAGAGCACCGCGTTGCTGCTCGGGCACCAGCGGCTCGTGGCGCAAGGCGAACCGGGGTTTGTGGACCTGGAAGGCAAGCCCACCATCTCCGACCCCCAGGCCCGCTTTGAGCACTTCAGCCAGGCCGGACAGTGAGACTCCGGCCTAGGGCGCCAAGGAGAATTGAACCTATTCTAGCAAGTTGCGTAAACATCCTGCCTGCACGTCATCTTGAGCCCTTCGCAGTCATGCTGAGCCCGTTCGTTGTCATTCTGAGCCGGCGTAGCGCGGACCTGTTTTGTAGGTCCGCGGCGCGTCCCCCTGGGCAAGGAAAAGCCGCGGACCTACAAAACAGGCCCGCGCTACCCTTCTACAGGAAAATCAGGTTGGAAATAAAATCTATTGCAAATTTGTTAAGGTTAGCAAAACATAGCCGATTTGGCTGGAGGCAATAATCTTCGAATTTTTATAGGGAGGATAAGATAGTGGCGAAAAAAGTGATACCCGTTGAAGCAGCAAAAGGAAAGCTGGGCGTTCTCACCGTCGGCATGGGGGCGGTGGCGACCACGATGATCGGGGGCGTGGAAGCGGTTCGGAAAGGGATTTCACTCCCCGTAGGTTCCCTCACGCAGATGGGGACCATTCGTCTCGGCAAGCGGACGGAAAAACGTATTCCTAAGATTAAGGACTTTGTCCCCCTGGCAAATCTCGATGATGTGGTCTTTGGCGGATGGGATCTTTTCAAGGACAACGCTTATGTGGCAGCCAAGAAAGCCGGAGTTCTTGGAAAGGAACACGTGGAGAAGTTGAAGGGGTTTCTCAAGGGCGTAGAGCCCATGCCCGCGGCCTTTGAACAAAAGTGGGTCAAGAACCTCCATCCCAACAACATCAAATCGAGCCAGTCCAAAATGGACCTCGCCGAGCAGGTGATGGAAGACATCCAACGATTCAAAAAGCAGTCCAAAGCCGACCGCCTGGTGATGATTTGGGCCGCGTCGACGGAGGTTTACATTGAGCCCCAGCCGGTTCACGACACCCTCGAGACCTTCGAGGAAGGCCTGAAAAACAACAGCCCGGACATTTCTCCGAGCATGATTTATGCCTACGCCGCCTTGAAGCTCGGGGTGCCCTTTGCCAACGGCGCGCCGCATATTACGGTGGATATTCCCGCGCTCACCAACCTGGCGCTCAAGAAGAGAGTGCCGATCTCTGGGAAGGACTTCAAATCCGGCCAGACGTTTATGAAGACCTTGTTGGCCCCCGGCATCAAGGCCAAGATGCTAGGGCTGACGGGTTGGTTTTCCACCAACATTCTGGGTAACCGTGATGGTGAGGTTCTGGACGATCCCGACAACTTCAAGAGTAAGGAAGTTACCAAGTCTTCCGTACTCGAGCACATCATCCAGCCGGATCTTTATCCTGAACTCTATAAAGGCTACTACCATAAGGTCAGGATTGAATACTACCCGCCGCGTGGGGACAACAAAGAGAGCTGGGATAACATCGATATTTTCGGCTGGCTTGGCTACCCGATGCAGATCAAGGTGAATTGCCTGTTCCGGGATTCCATCCTGGCCGCGCCCATGGCGCTGGACCTGGTCCTTTTCATGGACCTTGCCCAACGCTGCCCCGCCCTGGCAAAAATGGGAATTCAGGAATGGCTGTCCTTTTACTACAAGAGTCCGATGACGGCGCAGGGCTTGTACCCGGAACACGATGTGTTCATCCAACTCATGAAACTCAAGAACACCCTCCGGCACTTGCGCGGAGAGGACCTGATCACGCACTTGGGTTTGGAGTATTATGACTGAGACGGTGACCGGGGACGAATTTCCTGATGACGGAAGATTCTTCACGCGCTGCCGACGTGCTGATCGTCGGCGGCGGGATCATCGGCTGCTCGATCGCTTGGCGCCTGGCGCAGGCCGGGATGAAGGTCACGGTCCTCGACCGCTCCGAACCCGGGGCGGAGGCCAGCTCCGCCGCGGCGGGTATGCTCGCGCCATTGGGCGAGATGGTTGAGCCCCGGACTTTCTCGGAGCTCTGCGTCGCCAGCCGCAGTCTTTACCCGCGCTTCGCGGCGGAAATCGAAGAGTCCAGCGGCCATCACGTCGGTTATCGCAGCGACGGCTCGCTACTGGTGGCACTCAACCAGGAGCTGGAAGAAGAGCTCGCGGAAGTGCACCGTACGCGGACTTCGCAGGGCTTTAGCCTCCAGCCCCTGACGGCTGCGGAGGTCCGGGACCGGGGAGTGGAGCTTTCCCCGCAGGTTCGCAGCGGCCTCTTCATCCCCGGTGATCATTGGGTCGACAACGAGCGCCTGATGCACGCACTGCTGATTGCCTGCAAGCGCGCGGGTGTGCGTTTCGAAGCGGGGCACGCAGTTCACAAGTTCCACACTAAAGGGGACCACATCGCAGGCGTCACAGCGGGAAACCACGCCAGCTTTACAGCTAAGACTTACGTCCTGGCGGCAGGGTGCTGGTCCGGGGAAGTTGCCCGTGAGCTGGGGACCCACCTGCCAATCACTCCCTGCGGCGGGCAGATGATGGAGTTCGAGGCCCCGCGCGAGTTGCCGTTCGTGGTGCGCGCGGGGATTCACTACTTGGTACCGCGCCCGGAGCGGCGTGTCCTGTTCGGAACGACCGTGGAATACACCGGCTTCGAAAAGGCGGTAACGGCAAAAGGACTGCTTTCCATTCTCGAAGGCGCAGTGCGCCTGGCGCCGCTGGTAAGCGAGTTCCGCTTTCTACGCGCGTGGGCCGGGCTGCGCCCCGACACGGCAGACCACCTGCCGATTCTGGGTTATGGAGAAATTGAAAACCTGGTCTTCGCTACCGGACATTTCCGCAACGGCATTCTGCTGGCGCCGGTGACGGCGGAAATCATTGCGGATCTCATTCTCAAAGGTTCAACTTCCCGGCCGATAGAGGCTTACCGCCCCACACGGTTCAAGGAAACGGGAGATCAGGAAATCGGGTGATCGGGAGAACAAAGAACCACTTAGCCCGGGCTTTTCACCACAGTGCGAGGGACCTAAGAAGCGGCCGGACGGCCCCTTTAAGCGCGCTGCATTTTCTTCTTGAAACGATCCGTTCTTTAGGCTATAATTATAGCTGAGGATCAAGGCTAGTGGCGCGCTCGGCGGAGCTGGCGGATGGGCGGCAAGTCCGATGGTCAATGGCAAGGCAGGCCGACAATTTGCACCAATCGCAGTGCGACATTATTACCATAGGGGAAAGAGTCCCCAAAGCCGTTAGCTTATTGAAAATAAAAGGCCGGAAGAGCCATTTTTATTCTCCCAAAGCCGTCAATCTACTGAAAAGAAATCCATTTACAATCAACCCCCATAAAGTTGAAAATGGGGTGCAAATTGTCCGAGGGCCACGACGCCAAATTGTCGCTGACAGAGGGCAGAAAAGGCCCGCCATGATGAGAAATCCAGGCTAGAGCATTTCCATAAATAATGTAGCTTGAAAAAGGCGAACGCACGTGGCAGAGTGGGGGCATGCGAGCCATACCTGTTCCCATTCGCCAGCGC
>Ga0209039_10003653_pt1 | contig 11843 bp, 10 predicted proteins | sample BogFormECP12_OM1_FD_188238 | JGI IMG/M metagenome (GOLD analysis project Ga0209039, IMG submission 188238) | Bog forest soil microbial communities from Calvert Island, British Columbia, Canada - ECP12_OM1 (SPAdes) (version 2) | ecosystem: Environmental > Aquatic > Freshwater > Wetlands > Bog ...
TTCGTTGTCGCTGCGTCGCTCTCCTCGACGTACTGCTCAGTACGCCTGCGTCAGCTCCTCGCTGCCGCCTCGGTCTCCATCTTGAATGCAAATTGGTATAGGTGGCATCGTCCTCCTTCAATTCAACCCAGACTCAGGATTCTTTGAGCACACATAATTGTGTGCATGCATAATTGTCTTGACACTATGCTTGGCGCGGTGGTAACTAAAGGATTAGTTGGTTCACAACCGGACAGGCGAGTTGGAGCATAAGGCTTAGCCCAAGCAAGATTGAAGAAGAGAAAACAGGAAACCATGCTCGTTGCAGCAAGACTGTTCCGAGAGAAGTGTTTTCTCAATACCACCGTAGACGACATCGCCGCAAACGTAGGCATAAACAAGGTTACAATCTATTCTTTTTTCAAGAGCAGGGAGCGGTCGCCTGGGAAATCCTCACCGGCGCCCTTCGAGAGCATATTGAGGTTGTCCGAGCGATAATCTCGTCCGAACGGAACCAGGAGGGCGATAAGAGGCACCGTACGTAAAGACGGGGCAGGGACGACAAACGAAGGAGGTCCAAGGAATGAAAGTTCAGGGAAAGATCGCGCTCGAAGAACACGTGGCCTCGCCTGAGACAGCCGTGTACTCGGAGAAGCTTCACAAGGATAAGTGGCACGTGATGGGCCCCCGTATCCTGGACATCCATGGCCAATTGCTTGCGGAGATGGATGCAGCGGGGATCGGGATCTCGGTCCTTTCCTTGAATGCGCCTCTGATCCAGGCGATTCCGAACGTATCGCGGGCGATTGAGACCGCACGGCGAGGCAATGATTTTCTAGCCGAAGAGGTAGCCAAGAATCCTTCCCGTTTTCTGGCGTTCGCCGCCTTGCCCATGCAGGATCCTGATGCGGCGGCGGAAGAATTGACGCGCTGCGTCCGGCAGCTCGGCTTTGTGGGCGCCAAGGTTAACGGCTTCTCTCAGAAAGATCGGGAAGATTCGGCCGTCTATTATGACGTGCCCGAATTCAGGCCGTTCTGGCGAGTCGTAGAGAGCCTGGACGTTCCGTTTTATCTCCACCCGAGAGAGCCATTGCCCAGCCAGCAACTAAGCTATGTCGGACACCCTTGGCTTCTCGGTCCATCGTGGGCGTTCGGCGTGGAGACGGCAACCCACGCGCTCCGACTGATGGCGAGCGGCATCCTTGACGAATATCCAAAGCTCACGCTTATGCTGGGTCATCTCGGGGAAACTCTGCCGACCGCCGTCTGGCGCATCGACCATTGGTTCCGCTTGGCGCCCCGAGGACTTCCCGCAAAAAGAAAAATGTGCGAGTACCTGTGCGATAATTTTTATTTCACCACCGCTGGAAACTTTTGCTCCCATACCCTGACGGACACTATCACCGAAGTCGGAGTCGACCGAATTCTGTTCGCGGCGGATTACCCGTTCGAACGGATGACGGAAGCGGCTGAGTGGTTCGACAATATGGATGTGGTCAGCGAAGAGGACCGGCTAAAGATAGGCCGCACGAATGCGGAGAAGCTGCTCAAGCTGAGCACGAGCAAAGTCTAGATAAAGAGAAGTAGGGCAGCATTTCAAAGGACAGGGAACTAAGGTGTCGCTTTTTTGCCACGAGCAGAGCGAGCTCCAATGAAAAAAGGAATAAAGAGGAAAAACCTGACAATAAACGGGGAGAGATAGGGGGATTTATGGTGAAGAAGAAATGCTCATTGGTTTACGTGCTTCTCGGATGCATCGCTGCCGCGGGCATTTTCGCTGCGCCTTTGCCCGCACTGGCAGGTTATCCTGACCACACGATCACGCTCATTATCCCTAACGTGGCCGGCTCTGCCATGGATATTCCGGGAAGGATGGTGGCAGAGGAGATGGGGCAGATACTAGGCCAGAAGATCATACCTATCAACAAACCGGGAGCCGGTACGGTCATCGGCACAGAAGCTGCCATCCGCTCGAAAAAGGACGGATATACCCTTGTCTACGCCAGCGCTTCTGCATTTGTCTATGCCCCTGCCTTCAACCAGAGCGCCGTGCACTACGATCCTCTCAAGGATGCAGAGCCTCTGGGAATGCATATGTTCTTTCCCCAGACCATATCGGTCAGGGCGGATGCCCCGTGGAAAACTTTTCCTGAACTTGTCGCATACGCGAAGAAAAATCCGGGCAAGCTGAGGGTCAGCACTATGGGCGTAGGGTCGAATCCTCACTTCGTGCTTGAGATGCTGCAAGCCATCACCGGCACCCAGTTCACGCACGTCCCCTTTGAAGGAGGCGAATCGGTCATAACAGCGGTCCTGGGAGGACATGTGGAGGTGATCTGCGATGCCTTCGGTAAACTGAAGGGTCAGGTGGAGGCCGGCAGGCTGAGAATGCTTCTCATCACGAATAAGATGCCCGGTTACCCAAACATCCCGACGATAACAGAGCTGGGCTATAAAGGGAATCTTCCGGGCGCATGGTTTTGCCTCTATGCCCCTGCGGGAATTCCCGAAGAGGCGAGAAAGGTCCTTGTCCCTGCCATGGAGAAGGCCGTGAAAAATACAAAGGCGAAGGTGGAGCAGATGGGAAATCTCTGTGAATACAAGAGCCCGGCGGAGTCCAAGAAGTTGGTAGAGGATGAGTACAAGGCTGCTGTCGAGATCGCGGTGAAGCTGGGTCTCCGCAAGCAATAATAAAACCGAGGAGGGGAAAATGAAAAAGAATACGTTTCTGACAGTAATGTTTGCTGCGTGTCTTATCTTTGTTTTTGTCGCTCCTTCGCCGGCTCAGGTTATCAAGCTGACTCTGGCCGATCAAAATGCCGAAGTGGCCTGGGGGCCTACCCATGCACTGCGGCCATGGGCAAAGAAAGTGGAGGAGGCTACCAAGAACAGGGTGAAGATAGACATCTTCCCCGCTCAGACCCTGGCCAAAGGGCCGGACATTTGGAGTGCCGTAAGGACAGGCGTCGCTGATATGGGCTGGTGCTTTCATGGGTACTGGCCGGATATGACCCCGCTCTCCGATGTGATCACACTGCCGTCTTTACCAATAAAGAACGCGGAAAAGGGCAGCGAGGTACTCTGGAAGCTTTACGAAAAGTTTCCTTCAATCCGAAACGAATACAAAGATGTTCATGTAATCACGCTATGGTCCAGCTCTCCCTATTTCTTGATCACCACGAAGAAGCAGGTCAAGACGATTGAGGATATCAAGGGTATGAAGATCAGGGTGGTAGGGGGACCTCCTACGGATCAAATGAAGGCCCTCGGCGCAGTGCCGACTCTCATTCCTATGCCGGATACCTATCTGGCCCTGGACAAAGGGGTCATCGACGGCATGGGAGCGCCCTGGGAGGCTATCCTCGGTTTTAGACTCTATGAAATCGCAAAGTACTACACCATCATTCCCCTCTCTGCTGTCTATTTTTCCATGTCGATGAACAAGCAGAAGTGGGAGAGCCTTCCCAAAGACATTCAGGATGCCATCACGAGCGCAGGTGGACTGGACGCTGCGAAGTTCTGGGGGAAAAACTTCTTTGACACTGCCGAAGAAGGATTGCTGGAGCTCGCAAAGAAAGGGAACTACCAGATTAACAGGTATGTTGTTCCTCAGGAAGAAGCCGCGCGATGGGCAAAGATGGCCGGCGAGCCCATCTGGAAAGATTGGGTGAAGAAAATGGAGGGCAAGGGTCACCGCGAGGCCCAGCAGATCCTCAACACAACGCTCGATTTGCTGAAGTGACGACCTCTGGTTGTGGCCACTCTCTTCTCCCGGAGGAGCGAGTGGCCGCCCCATCTGCGGCATCAAGAGAGGTACTATGCAAAAGATAATCGCTTGTTGCGAACAGGTCATGATTTACGTTTCTGCATTCTCGACCCTCATCCTCATGCTGCTGACAACGGCTGATGCGGGTGGACGGTATCTCTTCAACCGGCCTATAACCGGAGCTTACGAGATTACCACCAACTATCTCATGGTCGCTGCGATTTTTCTGTCCCTGAGTTACGGCTACCGCCAGGGCTCTTACATCCGCGTCACACTCCTGGCAGGCCGCCTGAGGGGGAAGGTGAAACTTGTGGTGAATTACTTCGTCCAGCTCTTTTCACTGCTTTATGGCTTCATGCTCATCTACGCCACCTACAGGCAGGCGCTGCGCACGTTTGAAATGCACACGACCCTGAGCAGCGTTGATTTCATACCTCTCGGACCGGCCTATGTTATCGTTCCTGTGGGTCTCTTTTTCATGTCTCTGGCGATGCTGCTCGATTTGCCAAAGGTAGGAAAGGACAAATCTCCTCTGTTCACTGAGGATGAGTCGATTTCAGTAACCTGACTCGCACTGAGGCTAGAATAATGGTGTTCTTACCTTTTCTTATTATGGTCGTCGCCCTCCTCATAGGCATTCCCATTGCCTTTGCCTTGGCTGGCTCAGGAATCCTCGGCATATACATCATAACAGGCAACTGGAATACGGTGCTCGGCGTACTGGGGATGGTGCCTTTTACGACCGTTGCCGATTATAGCTTTACTACCATCCCCATGTTTATCCTCATGGCTTACTTTTCAGCATCGAGCGGACTTGCCACCGACCTATTTAAGGCGGGCGCCAACTGGCTGGCCCATATTCGGGGCGGCCTCGGGGCAGCTACTGTCTTCGCCTGCGGGCTCTTCGGCGCCATGAGCGGCGCGAGCACAGCCTCGGCCTCAGTCATGTCCACTATCGCTTACCCGGAAATGCGCCGCCACGGTTACTCTGAGGAGTTATCCGCAGGAACGGTAGGCATAGGGGCAACCCTTGACCTTCTCATCCCTCCGAGCATACCCATGGTGATTTACGGTATCGCGACGCAGACCTCGATTGCAAAGTTGCTCATAGCAGGGATAGTACCGGGTATCATCGCGGGCATCCTTCTATTCCTGACTGTCTTGGCGTGGGTACACATCAGGCCTCAGGACGCTCCTCAAACTTATGAGGTGACGTGGGACGAGCGGTGGAAGAGCGTCATCCGGATATGGCCGGCGCTCGTGCTGATCGCAATCATCATGGTGCTGCTCTACACGGGCATCGTTACTGCAACGGAGGTGGCTGCTGTGGGTACCTTCATGGCTGCCCTGATCGGAGTCGTGCTTGGGCGTCTCAACTGGACGGGCGCCGTCCAAGCCCTTAAGCTGACCCTGAAAACAAGCGCCATGATCTTTACGATCCTCATCGGTGCAAACATCTTTGGCGCTTACATGGCCATGAGCCGTGTGCCCCAGCATATTGTCTCCGTGGTGGCCGGTATGGAGCTGAACCGCTGGGTGGTAGTCATCGGCATCGCTGTCGCTTACTTCGTGATCAGCATGTTCATGGACGAAATCCCGCTCCTTCTTCTCACGTTGCAGTTGACCTTTCCGTTGATTGTGCGTCTTGGGTTCGATCCGATCTGGTTCGGGGTCTTGTCAATCATGCTCGTTTGCATGGGGCTCGTCTTCCCACCTGTGGGCGTGGTGGCCTTTGTCGTGAGCGCGACTGCGAAGGTGGACCTGATGAAGGTCTATACCGGGACAAGTATAATGATGATCGCCCTTGTGATTACGACGGTTCTGATCATGATATTTCCGCAATTAGTTCTCTGGCTTCCCCAAACTATGAGGTAAGATGATGGAAAAAGTTATCATTGCAAGTGCAGTAAGGACACCGATAGGCAGCTATCTCGGGGTGCTTTCCGATGTCCCTGCGTACAAGCTGGGCGCATTGGTTCTGACGGAAGCCGTGAGAAGGGCCAAGGTCGATCCGGCTTCAGTGGATGAAGTGATCATGGGACAATCGTATCAGAGCGGGGAGAATGTCAACATTGCACGCATGGCTTTGCTTGCCGCCGATTGGCCTGTGGAGGTCCCCGGCATCACGCTCGACCGCAGATGCTGCTCAGGGCTCGATGCCATCTGCTTCGGGGCCATGAAGATCATGAGCGGCTACGCTGAGATTGTCGTGGCAGGCGGAGTTGAAAGCATGAGCCGGGCAGAGCTTTACGTTCCCGGAGAGTACATCAAGAAAGGTCTCGGGGGCAAGACGGACCCAAAATTCGGATTCATGCCCAAGGGGCACGGAGCGCTTCCCATGTGGGGCATCCCTTTCTTCGACCGGATCCAGCGTGCCAGGGTCATGTCCCAGCCCATCGAGCGGTTCGGCGAGCTTAATTCGATGATGTCCTGGGCCGAGATTGCGGCCAAACAGGAAAATATTACTCGGGAAGCGGCCGATCGATGGGCTCTTCGCAGCCAGCAGAGGGCAATAGCCGCTATAGAATCGGGAAGGTTCAAGGAGGAGATTGTCCCGGTTGTTGTTCCATCGGGTAAAGGTGGGGCCAAAGGTGATCCGCTTGTCATCGACGTGGACGAGCCTCCCCGGCCCGATACGTCTCTGGAGAAGCTTGCCAGATTGCCCGTCGTTTACGAGAACGGCGTCTGCACTGCAGGGAACTCATCCACTGAGAATGACGGTGCAGCAGCCCTGATCCTGATGACTGCGACCAGGGCCTCAAGCTTGGGGATCGAGCCTCTGGGCGAGTTGGTTTCCTTTGGAGTCGCCGGTGCTGACCCGACGCTCACCTATCCAGCCGTTCCGATAGCTGTGAAAAAGGCGTTGGACAAAGCCGGTCTCTTTATGGATGACATGGACTTGATCGAAATACAGGAAGCCTTCGCCGTGCAGTTGCTTGCTGATGCAAAGCTGCTTGGATTGAGTGCAGAGGACTGCGACAGGAAACTGAACGTGAATGGTTCAGGTGTATCTCTGGGCCACCCCATCGCAGCAACAGGGGCCATGCGCATGGTTACGCTGCTCCACGAGATGAAAAGACGCAATGCCAGGTACGGCCTTGAGACCATCTGCGGTGGAGGAGGCTTAGGCATCGCCGCGGTGGTGTCGCGCAAACCCTAATGCTGGCGGCTCCGACGAAAAAGAAATAGAAATAGAAAAAATTGACATACCCGCAACAGAGAAAGGAGGAATAGCAATGCCACTCAAATTCTTTGATTTGTCGCAACCCTTCGGGGCGCACACGCCTTTGTGGCCGTGGCCGACCATGACGGACGTGTCGATCCACCGGGTATCCTTCCCGGAGCGGGACAGGTTCCCGGGGGGTGTGAACAAGCTGACCACCGTCATTACTACGAAGTTTCACGCATCCACGCACATGGACGCGCCTTCTCACGTGCTTGAGGGCGGAACGAACATCGACCAGATCCCCCTCGAGAGATGTTACGGCACGGGTGTTATCGTGGACATGAGGCACAAAGGCAAGTGGGACATCATTACGGCTGACGATCTCGACAAGGCAAAGCCAAAAATAGAAGAGGGCGATTTCGTTGTGGTGAACACGGGATGGCACAAATACTTCAAGACGAAATCATACACCTTCTTTAATTACTTCCCGGGCTTTTACAAGGATGCCGGCGATTGGTTCGTCGACAAGAAGGTGAAGGCTGTGGCCATTGACGGAGGCGCCATGGACAGTCCGCTTGCCCATCGACCGCTCGATAAGTACGCCCCCTGGCTGTATCAGGAGTACATGGAGGAGACCGGCAAGGATGCCAACGAGGAATTCCCGATTTATGAGCCGTGTCACCTCGCCTTGGCCCGGGCCGGCATACCGGGGATCGAGATTGCCGGAGGACAGATCGATGAAGTGACCGGCATACGCTGCACGCTCGCATGCTTCCCGATCCGCTACGAGGACGGAGAGGCCTCCATCGTTCGGTTGGTTGCCATCGTGGAGAAGTAAAAACGAGTTGTCCTTTTCAAGGGGATGGAGCATGGGGATTCACGAGATCAAGAAGGTTGCGGTCATTGGTGCCGGGACCATGGGGCCCGGCATAGCCCAGGTGTTCGCTGTGGCGGGTTACGACGTACACCTCTGCGACATAAGTGAAAAGGCCATCGAGAGGGCGCGGTTGGTCGTCAGAGGGAACCTCGAGACTCTTGCGGAAAACGATGTGATAAGTGTTTCCGCCATTGATACTGCACAAGCATGTATATCCTTCACAACATCGCTTGAGGAAGCGGCCTCGGATGCCGACCTCGTGGCGGAATGCATCGTGGAAGATCGCAATGCAAAAAGAGACCTGTTCCGCCTTCTGGACGGGATGTGTCCGCGCGACGCGCTGATAGCGAGCAATACCTCGTATCTGAATGTATTTGAGCTCACCGTTGAGTCCCGCCTCGCGAATACACTGATCGCTCACTGGTTCGCGCCTCCCCACATTCTACCCCTGGTCGAAGTAGTCCGGGGACCCAAGACCTCAGATGCTGCGGTGCAGTCGGTGCTGGATCTGCTGAGAAAAGCGGACAAGGTGCCGATCGTCATGGACAAATTCGTCCCCGGCTTTGCAATAAATCGTCTGCAGCGCATCCTTGGCCGGGAAATCTTCTTCCTCCTGGATAACGGCTACATTACGGCCGATCAGTTGGACCTGGCCGTCAAGGCGAGCATCGCACCTCGCATGATGCTCCTGGGATTAGTGCAGCGGTACGATTTCACGGGTTTGGATCTGAGTGCGAAGAACCTGGAAAATCAGGAGTTCGCGGAGGCCCCTGTGGACAACAGGCCGGGGAGCCTCTTCCGCCTGGTGGAAAAGGGCCACCTTGGTGTCAAGTCCGGAAAAGGTTTCTACGACTACACCGACAAGCCCTCTATAGAGACGCTAAAGGAAAGGGACCGCTTGCTTTTGAGAATTCTGAAGAACATCGATTTCTGTCTCCGGCAAACCATCGGGAAGTTCAAGGGGGTTGAAGATGATTAAGCTACCTGACAACAAAGTGATCATCACGGTAGCCCAGACAGGGGCAATCACAACGAGAAGCATGACCCCGCATCTGCCCGAGCAGCCCGATGAGATCATTGCCTCCTCCTATGACTGTTACAACGAAGGCGCAGCTATTGTGCATATCCACGCCCGTGACAAGAACGGAGAAAATACATCCGATCCGGTTATCTTCGGGAGGATAAAGCAAGGCATCCGTGAGAAATGTAATCTCATCATTCAGTTCAGCACCGGAGGCGGGCCGAGCCTGACCCAGGAGCAGCGGATCGAATGTTTGAAAGCATCGCCTGAGATGGCTTCTCTCAACATGGGGACTATGATGAGGGTTTCTGGAAAGTATAAGGGGGTGCCGTGGTCCAACATGCCCGATGAAATCGAATGGTACGTCGGCCGGATGAGGGAACTCGGGGTCAAGCCGGAAATGGAAGTGTACGATCTGGCTATGTTCAAGGACGTGAATGCGGTGATCAAAAAGGGGCTTGTGGAAAAGCCCTATTGCATCAACATCGTCCTGGGTATGGCATACCAGGGCACGTGCGAGGCAACGCCGAAGATCCTTACGACTCTCATCGATTTTCTTCCGGACGACGCGATCTTCAATTGCACGGCGGTCGGCACCGCTCAGCTTCGGCTCACGACGATGGCGATGATTCTCGGCGGCTGCGTTAGGGTCGGCCTCGAGGACAACATCTATTACCGTAAAGGCGAACTGGCCACAAATGCGCAATTGGTGGCCAGGACGGTCCGTATCGCCCGGGAGCTGGGGAAGGAACCGGCGACACCAGACGAGGCGAGGAAGATTCTCGGGCTTAGCCTGGTTAAGTAGCTCACGGCGCATGGCCTGGTGAAAGCCGTTGTACCGGCTGTCAGCCGTGAGCGCGAATGAATGCGAAACAGGGAGGAGACAGAACGATGAAAGATCTATTCAGGCTCGATGGAAAAATCGCAATCGTGACTGGTGGCGCCGGCGGCATCGGGGAAGCCCTTTCGCTGGGTCTCAGCGAATATGGGGCAACGGTGGTTTTGACGAGCCGCAACCAGGAAGCATTGGATAAGGCAGCCCGGAGTATCCAATCAAAGACAGGCGGGAGAGCCTTGGCGATTCAATCGGACGTGACGGATGAGGCCAGCATTATCCGTCTCACTAACACCGTTGTTTCTGAATTGGGCACCATCGACATTCTGGTCAATGCGATGGGATTGAACATCAAGAGAGACGCTTTTGAGTATCCTGTGCAGGACTGGGACAAGATCTTTGAGGTAAACGTCAAAGGCACGATGATTGCCTGCAAGCAGGTTGGCAGGATCATGAAAGAAAAGAAACAAGGCAAAATAGTCAATATGTCGTCCGTGAGGGGCATCCGCGGCTTCACGGGTGGGAACGCAGCGTATTGCGCGACAAAGGGCGCTGTTGAACTGATCACGAAGGCTCTTGCCCTCGAGTGGGCTCCCTATAACATTCACGTGAACGCTCTTGGTCCCTCGCTGGTCATCACTCCGGGAACCATCCACATTCAGCAGAACCCGGAACTCGCGCAGAAGTATAAGGCAGCAATCCCTCTCGGCCGTCTCGGCATGCCCGAGGATGTGGTGGGCGCCTGCGTGTTCCTTGCGTCTGCGGCCTCTGATTTTATAACGGGTCAAACTATTTATATCGACGGCGGCCTCACCGCGGGATAACCCTGGATAGAACGGGCGCAGGCTTTCTCACGCTGCCTTCTTGGAATCTTCATTTTCCCTTGCCTTTTCTCGATGCGCGGTCATACTCGGCAATTGTGACGGGCGATCCGAAAAAAAGTTGGCGCGTAGGCCATAAACTGCGGTCACCATATTGACCCTTGGCCGCACAATCGAGTAGACTCCACGTTGATGCGTCGTTATCTTGTCTTCGTTACCGCTTCGCTGGGGCTGCTCATGTATACCATTGATGGTACTGCAGTGGCGGTTGCCTTCCCCAGCTTTATACGGGACCTGCACACCGATGTGCTGTGGGCAGGTTTGACCATGTCCATGTTTTCTGTGGGCGTCTGCATGGCCATGCCTCTTGCGGGGAATTTGAGCGACAGCTTTGGCCGAAAACGAGTGTTTCTCGTTTCTCTTGTTTTTTTTACCGGCAGCTCACTGGCCTGTGGTCTCGCACCCAACATCTATGCGCTGATTGCATTCAGGCTCTTGCAGGGTATTGGAGGAGCAAGCTTCCTTCCCACCGCGTCAGGGATGGCGAGCGACCATTTTCCCGAAAGCCGGCAGACGGTCATAGGACTTTTCAGCAGTGTCTTCAATGTGGGAAGCATCATCGGACCAAACCTGGGCGGATGGATCGTGAGTCGGTATTCGTGGCGCTACATCTTCTACATCAACGTGCCTATCGGCATAGGATTGATGGTGTTGACGATGATCCTCCTTAAGGATGCAAAGATTCTTTCCCGCCGCCATGTGGATGTTGCGGGTGCCGTGGTGATGAGTGGAGCTATACTCTTTCTCATGTTCGGGCTGAACCTCATCGGTGAAAATTTTTCCACCCCTTCTCTTCTCTGTGCCGCGGTTCTCATACTCCTCAGCCTCGTCTTCGCCGGCCTCTTCCTGCGTCATGAAAAGAAAGCACCGAACCCGATTCTCGATCTTACCCTCCTACAATCAAGACCCTTCGTAGCCGCAAACCTCATGAACCTCGCCACGGGCGCCGGCATGCTCGGGCTTTTTGCGTTCATACCTCTCTATGCCACATCCGTGCATAAGCTCTCCACGTTGATGAGCGGTGTCATACTGACACCACGATCGCTCGGGACCATTGCGGCGTCGACGATCACGAGTTTTCTGCTCAGGCGTTGGGGTTACCGCTGGCCCATGGTGTGGGGACTAAGCATCGTCTCCGGCGCAATGATCCTCCTGACCCCGGGGCTCCCACTTGGGGGGCTTCGCCTTGATAACGCAGGAATGCTATCGCTCGTGGTCCTGATTTCCGGCATCGGTTCGGGTATAGCGACTCCCGCGGTAAACAACGCCTGTATCGAGTTGATGCCCGAAAAAGTCGCCACCATCGTGGGACTCAGAG
>Ga0209039_10003654_pt1 | contig 11839 bp, 4 predicted proteins | sample BogFormECP12_OM1_FD_188238 | JGI IMG/M metagenome (GOLD analysis project Ga0209039, IMG submission 188238) | Bog forest soil microbial communities from Calvert Island, British Columbia, Canada - ECP12_OM1 (SPAdes) (version 2) | ecosystem: Environmental > Aquatic > Freshwater > Wetlands > Bog ...
GTGAAATGGTTCAACACCCAGAGGGGTTACGGCTTCATCCAGCCTGACGACGGCTCGAAGGACGTGTTCGTTCATGTCTCTGCGGTCGAGCGTTCCGGCATCGGCACCCTCCAGGAGGGTCAAAAGCTGAGCTACGAGCTCGAGCGCAGCCAGCAGGGAAGGATTTCGGCCGTCGGTCTCCAGGCATTCTAACCCCGCCGCTCCCGAGCCCGCATGTCAGGGCAAAAGTTTGCCGTAGGGCAGAACGTACAATTCTGGCCTGATTGGCCACTCGGCCGCGCGCCAATACGCCATTGTCCGCCTCTGTCCTAAGGCGGACAATACCCCTCAGTACCGCATCAAGAGCAAGCGAGATGGACACGAACGCGTGGTCCGGGAGAACCAGCTCGATCGGTTGCTGGGTCCGGTTATTTTACAAAGCGACGCATCACATATAGGGCTAGCTCGTCCTTTGATGGAGACGATCGTGAAGATAAGGGATTTCGAGAAGAAAATTCGGAATCGAGACGGTATTACCATAGTAATTCGGGGACGCAGGGCAGGCAATATCCGCAATTATCGGGAATCAAGGGCGCACCACACAATGGATGTATCCGATTATATCAAAAATAATTTGAACGCGTATTTGGACAATACATACGAATTGTCGATAATTGATGGCTTCGGTAATGAGCCAACCGGCGGTACGTCGGTGGGTGCCATAAGAGAATCATATCGGCACTGATTGTGCGGCGTGCGGGAGGGTGAGGTGGACCCCGTTCATGCGACAGCCGGAGCCGCGTCTTAAGGTGTAGCCCTGCCGATTTTGATGACGGCTCCGATCGCGGTCAGCGCGCTGACTGGTGCGAAGACTCTACCTTTCAATTCATCGATATCAATGGGGATGTGGGCGAAGGCGAGCATCTCCTCGCTTTCCGAGCTCGCTCGGGAAGCGGGGGAAGCGCAGCCGTCGGCAAAACCGATCAGCGCTGATCGGTGGGGTCTCCCGACCTGCAGCAACCGCCATCCTATGTGTCAACCTACGCGGTAACGATGGCTGCTATTCAGCCATTGAAGCCGTGGTCTCGACCATGCAGCCCAACGCAACGACACAATCCAAGTCGCACACGGCACTCACAAAGAGGAGGTGCTGACAGGCAAGCCGCTGTTCGCTGATCAGCCAGCATGCTGGTAGGGGTCGGGTTAGTTTCGGTGATCGGGATGTCCGCGTGTTAGTTATCGCGCGAACCGCCCCAGCGAGCCAAGACGGCGTTCAGCTCGGCGGCGTGGAACGACCATGCGTCCTGAACCGTTCGGATCGCCCGCGAACCGGCCGAGACGTCGGGCGCACTCGAAGAATCCGGGCGCCGGCAGGCCGCCACGTGTCTTGCCGATGGCGCGCGCCGCGATGAACGGGCGGTGAACAGCCGGTAAGTGCTGTGGAACACGATCGCTTAACCCAGGCGGCAAAGTATGCTCCCGTCATGTCCTTGCAACGCGTGACGGTATTTGGCGGCACCGGCTTTCTCGGCCGCCGCATTGTTCGCCATCTGCACGACGCCGGTTTCGCCGTTCGAATCGCTTCGCGGCATCCCGATCGGGGTCGTTTGCTGTTTTCCGGCGACGTTTGCGGGATCGAGTCGGTCCGCGCGGATGTAAATGACGAGGCCTCAGTGGCTACTGTCGTCAGAGACGCTTGGGCTGTCGTGAACGCCGTCAGCTTTTACGTCGAGCACGGAAAACGCACATTTCAATCGGTCCACGTGGACGCGGCCGGGCGCGTGGCAATGCTTGCGCGCCAGACAGGCGTGGAAAACTTCGCGCATATCTCCGGAATCGGCTCGGATGCGGGGTCGGCGTCTCCTTACATTCGGAGCCGCGGTAAGGGGGAGGCGGCTGTACTGGAGGGGTTCCCCACTGCCGCGTTAATTCGTCCGGCCGTTATATTCGGAGCAGGTGATGCGTTCCTGACGCCGCTGCTGACCATGTTGCGAGATATGCCCGTATTTCCGATGTTCGGGCGTGGAGAAACCAGGCTGCAGCCAGCCTATGTGAAGGATGTCGCTGAGGCGATAGCTCGCGTGTTGCGGGCGCCGGCTGCGCGCCATCCATATGAGCTCGCCGGGCCGCACGTTTATACTTATCAAGCACTGTTGAGAACGATTGCTGCCACCGCGGGAAAAAGGCCTTTTCTACTCCCGTTTCCGTTCAGATTGTGGCATGTGATTGGATATTTGGCGGAAATTCTGCCGAGCCCGCCGCTCACCAGAAATCAGGTCGAATTAATGGAGAAAGATAACCTCCCGAACCCGGATGCTCCAGGCTTTGAAGCTCTTGGGATCTCGCCGCAGGCGATTGAAGATATACTTCCGCAGCTTATGCAGAGGCCAAAGGAAGCGGCAGATCCGTGAGCCCCGAGATGTGGCACTCCGTTAATGGCGAATCGCCTCAGTCGTACCAAGCCCTCAGCCTACTATGATCGCCCTAGGGCCACATCTCTTTGAGCTTTTCAGATTTGCGGAGCAAATTCGAAATCGTTCCCATATGATACTTGAGTAGATTATACTTCCTGGGTGATCAACGTAAGGAAGCGTGTTATGGCAAAAGGGCAGAGAAGATCCAACCGGGAAGCTAAAAAGCCGAAGCAGCCAAAATCGGAAAAGAAAGCGGCTGTGCCTTTGACGCTGCTCGCGCCTGAGCGCGGTCTCACAAGGGCTCAAAAAGGCCGCGAGTCGCCTCGGCGATAGCGTACTGCCGTGTCGGGTGAAGGGAAGGGGATTCGAACCGCTGGTGCCTCTCGCGCGGGAATCGCTTTTCTCGCGGAGGAAAAGGGGCCGGAGGTCGATCGGGGTGGTCTCGAAAGGCGCCGTCCTTTCTGACGGGGGACCAACGGTTCGAATCCCCTTCCCTCCGCCAGCGAGTCCGCGGTGCTCCGATCATACGCAATGGCGTCGTCGAGGGCGCCTGCGGCGTTAGCGGCGGCACCTCTCAACAGGACGAAGACCGCGCTCCCGCGCTGGCGTTGCGCAGTTGCAGTGACACAGGTCGCAACGCAGGTTCCACGAAACAACGCCGAGCGCGGGTGCACAGCCGGACCGAATTTCCGGCCTATCATCAGACCTTCTCGACTTCGACCCGTAATGGATGCTCCTCGATCTTGGCCATCAACAAAACCTCGCATTGCTTTTGTTCGGCGACCTCAAAGGTAAACGTGCCCGCGACGCCCTTCCCTTGCGTATGCACGGCCATGGTCAAGGCTAGTGCGTCTTCTGTTGATCTATGAAATACCTTTGTCAGGACAAATACGACAAAATCCATTGATGTGTAATCGTCGTTATAGAAGACGATGTTCCACATGCTCGGGCGTTTTGCCTTCACCTCATCCTTTTCCAGGAGATCGAGTCGCGGTTTCCGGGTGGGTTCAAGGCGGTTTGGGTTTTGTTGTTGTGACAGGGACTTGCCGAATGTTTTGATCATCTCGCACCTATTCCATCTATTATTCGCAATTAACGCTGTTATCGCGGCTGCCCAGTCCCAACACCGACCCGCGCGCCGTTCGCTGGCGATGTTCCGTAACACCCACGCCGCCTGTCGGAAGCCCTTTTCGTGTACCACAAGGACGCATTGTGCCCGTAGGCGACGATAAGTCCGAACTTGTCCCCGCGGCGGCCACATCGAGCCGGTGCGGTCGGCTCGGCTCTCAAGACCAAGCCTAACCCATTAAATGGAACTGAGGATTAGCCGATTCAATGCCGGGGGGCACCATTGTTCTCTGTTTTGGATAGGCGTCGTCGGTTAGTTTTGTGTGCCGACTCGATTGTAGTTGTGTCCTCCAAAGGCGCTCGATGTTCTCCGAAGTTATGAGCTATTGTAATTTTATCTTTTCAGCCCCATGTGGCAGAACTTGCGGCAATTGACGGGTAAAGCGACTCGCACGATCCATAGCCCGCGGCTCGACAATCGCCGCTGAACGCGCACTGGGGGTTCGCGGAGTTTGAAAGCGACGCCCGTCCCGCCCGGTGGTTTGGATGCTCTGATGCAAAGCAGCACGATAAAGCACCTGCTTTTTGCAGCCGAAAGCGGCGACGCCGCGGCGCAATTTAATCTCGGTGTCCTCTATGACAGTCGTCTGGATGACAACGGCTATGCCATCGAAGGTAACCGAGCCGAGGCCATGATATGGCTGCGGGCTGCCGCCGAACAGGGGCTGCCCCGTGCTCAAAGTAAACTCGCCGAGATGTACACGAGTAGCCGAGCTACGCCCGAGGACTTTATCTGCGCCTGTGCCTGGTTTCTCCTGGCGACAACGAGCTTGCGCGGAATACATCGCCACAGGGCTCGATCCGGATACGCGCGTATTTCGTCGCATTTGACGCCGGCGCAGCTCGCAAGGGCGAAGCGGCTCGCACGCGATTGGCGGCCGAAGAAACCGAATAATAGTGGCCGGGTCCGGTTACCGGAAATGTCTTAGCGAAGAGCCAATGCAATGAACATTGGTTGGATGGTCTGAAGAATTCTAGGGATGAACGCCCATCATTCTGAACAGGCTTGTGTATATGTTTTTTGCCAGCGGCAGGATTTCTCCTAGATAATTTTGAAATCCTCACTATATATTGTCGGCCTGATTTCACGAAAGGACAGTGATCATGGCCCCCTCGATGAATGGTAGTACAAGCGGATTTCGAAAATGGTCGGAGGCTCAAGAGCTAAAGAGAAGGGGTGAAGCTCGCGCCGATGCGGGCGAAGTTGCGATTATCCCGGCACCGAGTGTCGATCAGGCGGCGATGCCGCCAGCCGAGCAGCCTCATCGTCCGTGGCTCGTGCCCGGTGCAGGTAAAATTTAAGCGGATGCTGAAACGGCTGGGAGCGATACGTGCTCGCACCAATGCCTGAGATTAAGCTCAGCGGCTTCGGCCGGGCTAGCGCCGGATTGTAAGCGGCTGACCGAAAATAAATCTTCATATATCAGTAGCTTATTCGTCATTCCCGCAAAAAGCGAAAGTTTAGGGGACCGAAGGAGCGGTTGCCTCCTGCTCAACCCGCGGGCGGCCAGCAACTCCGCACTTGCGCACATTGTGGCGGGACCAGACGCGGCCATGACCGCGGCGATCCGCGCGCGCTCCGGCCAAAAAACGCCGCGATCTTATTCAGGCGTCGCATACTCGCACCCCAATCGGCATTGAAATCGTGTCGTTCGATGCGAGATCGAGATCGCCTCGGTCTTGTCGAGGGGTCATGCTGCGGGCCGTATCGGATCGATAACTCCCAAGAGGGCAGACCCTCCAGAGCGCGAAGATTCTCGAACGATCGATCGCGTTTATTTTGCAATTCTTAGTAAAGTTTGACGCGCATTTGACAGATAGTCGACAGTTATATAACGCGCCTTGGGCAATTCTCCTCCAGTCACGACAAACGGGTCGAGATATAGGAGGATGGCGATGACGCGAACCTTTTTCCCTGGTATCACTGAGTGCGGCGGGTGCAGCGCTGATCGCTGGGGTCTCCCGGCCTGCAGCAACCGCCATCCTATGTGTGAACCCACACGGTAACGACGGCTGCTATTCCGCCATCGGAGCCGCAGTCTCGACCGTGTAGCCCAACGCAACGACACAATCCAAGTCTCACCCGGCACTTACAAAGAGGAGGTGCTGATAGGCAAGCCGCTGTCGCTGATCAGCCAGCATGCTAAAAACACTATGTCGACGCGACAGGCCGTTCGAATGGTGTCGACATCGACGGTATCGACAATGCCGGTCTTGCCAACGTCGTCGTGACAGAGTTTTTCGTGGTAGCTTCATCAATCTTACGTTCGTGAGGAGGCTCAAAGGGAAGGTGGGATGACGAGAGAAAAGGGTCCGCGACAGGCCGGAGCGGCTCGCGCGCCGGCGAGGCGGCGTTCGTCGCCGAGGCGTGGCTCGCCACCCGGGCACGACGGCTTCCCGGTCGTCGGGCTCGGCGCCTCGGCCGGCGGCCTCGATGCCGCCCGGAGGCTGCTCGCCGCGCTCCCTGCCGGTACCGGCATGGCCTTCATTCTCATCCAGCATCTGGATCCGACGCATGCGAGCATGATGGTCGATCTGCTGGCCGGCCATACGCCGATGAAAGTGCAGCAAGCGGCCGACGGGGTGCCGCTCGAGCGCGAGCATGTCTACCTCATTCCGCCGGGTGCCTATCTCTCGATCCAGGCTGGCGCCTTGCGCCTCTCGGAACCACGGGAGCGGCACGGCGCACGGCTGCCCTTCGACTTCTTCCTGCGCTCGTTGGCGGAAGAGCTCGGCCAACGAGCGGTCTGCGTGATCCTCTCGGGAACCGGCGGCGACGGCAGCCTGGGGCTGAAGGCGATCAAGGAGAAGGGCGGGCTCGTCATCGCGCAGGATCCGGACGAGGCCGAGTTTGACGGCATGCCGCGCAGCGCGATCATGACGGGGGCGGTGGACCTCGTGCTCCCGGTAGAGAAGATTCCCGAAACCCTCGCCAAATACGGTCGGCAGCTGGCCGTCAACGGTAAGCGGAAGGGCCGAGCGCCCGACGATCATCCCCCGGACCGGTTGGCCGAGATTATCGATCTTCTGCGCACGAAGACCGCGCACGATTTCGCACTCTACAAGCCCGGCACATTGTTGCGCCGGATCGAGCGGCGCATGGCGCTGGCCGCTGTCGATGACATCGGTCGGTATCTCGACATGCTGCGGCAGGATTCGGGTGAGCTCGAGCTCCTCGCCAAGGACCTGCTGATCAACGTCACCAGCTTCTTCCGTGACCCGAAGGCCTTCGAGCTGCTGGCGAAGGAGGTGATCCCCGATCTCGTCCGCCGGCAGCCGTCGGACCGGCCGCTCCGGATCTGGGTGGCCGGCTGCAGCACCGGGGAGGAGACCTATTCCCTTGCCATGCTCTTTCTCGAGGAAATCGCGGCGGCGAAGCGGAATATCCAGCTGCAGGCCTTCGCCTCCGATATCAACCAGGATGCGGTCGCTGTCGCCCGCGAGGGACGCTATCCGGAATCGATCGCGGCGGATGTGTCGCCGGGGCGGCTCGCCCGCTTCTTTTCGCAGGAGGAGCACAGCTATCGGGTCGTGCCCGAGTTGCGCGGGACGGTAGTCTTCACGGCACAGGATGTGTTGGCCGATCCGCCGTTCTCGCGCCTTGACCTGATCTCCTGCCGTAACCTGCTGATATATTTGCGCCCCGAGGCGCAGGAGAAGGTCCTTCTGCTGTTCCATTTCGCGCTCCGCGAGAGCAGCATTTTGATGCTCGGCGGCTCCGAAACGGTGGGCAGGCTCGACGATCGGTTCGAGCCAATCTCCAAGACGCAGCGGATATATCGGCAGATCGGCTACAGCCGGCCCGGGGAAGTCGATTTTCCGATCGGTCCGCGAGGGGGCTCGCGAACATTATGGCCGGGACCGACGCGCCCAGCGGCGGCGCAGGGCTTCAGCGCGCGCGATTTCACGCAGCGGCTGCTGCTCGAGAGCTATGCGCCCGCTTCGGTCCTGATCAACCGCAAGCACGAGTGCCTCTATTACTCGGGACCAACCGACCGCTATTTGCGGGTGGCCGCGGGCGAGCCCAGCCGCGACCTGTTCGCCATGGCGCGCGAGGGCCTGCGCGACAAGCTCAGAGCGGCGATCCGCCAAGCGAGCCGGGAGCACGCGCTCGCGATCGTCACGGGCGCACGTGCGAGCTACGCCGGCAGTGCGGTCGCTGTCCGCATCGAGGTCCATCCGGTGCAGAGCGAGGGCGAGGAATTGCTGCTGGTCAGCTTCTTCGAGGATCCCGAGCGCGAGCCGAGGCCGGGCCGACTGGCCGAGCCGACGGACGACCTCTCGCGGATCACCGAGCTCGAGCAGGCGCTCGACGCCACCCGCAAGGAACTGCAGAGCGCCATCCACGAACTCGAGATCGCCAACGAGGAGCAGAAGGCGGTCAACCAAGAAGCCATGTCGGCGAACGAGGAGTTCCAGTCGACCAACGAGGAGCTGATGACCTCGCGGGAAGAGCTGCAGTCGCTGAACGAAGAGCTCACCGCCCTAAACAGTCAGCTTCAGGAGACGCTCGAACGCCAGCGCAGCACGGCCAATGATCTGCAGAACATTCTGGACAGCTCTGGCGTCGCGACCTTGTTCCTGGACAGCGAGCTCAATATCCGCTTCTTCACGCCGGCGGCCAAATCGCTGTTCCGCGTCATTGCCACCGACATCGGCCGGCCGCTCGCCGACCTGGCCCGGCGCATCAACGACACTCCCCTGCTCGCGGACGCCGGAATGGTTCTTGCCGGCGAGGTGCCGCCGAACCGCGAGGTCGAGGCCGACAACGGAGCGTGGTACACCCGTCGCATTCTGCCCTACCGCACCGAGGACGCCCGGGTTGCGGGGGTGGTTATCACCTTCGCCGACATATCCGAGAGGAAAACGGCCGAACAGGCCATCGAGGCAGCGCGATCCTATTCCGACAGCATCATCAACACCATTCGCCAGCCGCTCGTCGTGCTCGACGATGAGCTTTGCGTCATCTCCGCGAGCCGCTCCTTCTACAGCACCTTTTCAGTCGAGCCCGAGCAGACCGTGGGCCGACAACTTGACGCGATCGACGAGGGCCGCCTCGATATCGCGGCGCTGCGCGGCTACCTTGACCGCCTCCGGAACGGTGCGGGAGTTATCCAGGATCACGAAATCGAGGTCGAACTGGCGCCGCGGGGAATGCGATCGCTGCTCGTGAGCGCGCTGGAGATTCGCGACGAGCCCCTGACCACGCGAAAGATCCTGCTGGCGATCGAAGACATCACCGAGCGGAAGCATGTGGCGGAAGCGTTGGAGGCCGCCAAGCGGCAGGCCGATCACGCCAATCTCGGCAAGTCACGGTTCCTCGCCGCCGCCAGCCATGATCTGCGCCAGCCGTTGCAGACGATCAGTCTGCTCCATGAGATGTTGGCGAAGAAGCTCAAGGACGAAGCCACGTTGGGCTTGGTCGGCAGACTCGACGAGGCCGTGAGCACCATGTCGAGCATGCTGGACACGCTCCTCGACATCAACCAGCTCGAGGCCGGGATTGTCCGCCGAGAGATGGTCGGTTTCCCGATCAATGCCGTGCTCGAGCAGCTGCGGACCCAGTTCGCCTTTCACGCGGCGGCACGTCACCTCGGCTGGCGCGTCGTCCCTAGCAGCCTCAGCGTCCACAGCGATCCACGCCTGCTCGAGCAGATGATCCGCAACCTGCTCTCAAATGCTGTGAAATACACCAGTGAGGGCAAGATCCTGCTGGGCTGCCGCAGACGCGGCGACAAGGCGCGCATTGAGGTCTGGGACACCGGGATCGGCATTCCCGAAGAGGAACTTGAAGCGATTTTCGGAGAGTTCCATCAGCTCGACAATCCGGCGCGCGAGCGCAGCAAGGGCCTCGGCCTCGGTCTGGCCATTGTCGAGCGCCTGGCGGAGCTGCTAGGCCACGCTATCGATGTCCGATCCCGTCCAGGCAAGGGCTCGGTCTTTGCCGTCGAGGTGCCGCTTGGGCAAGATGCGTCGCAGTGGCGGCCTCGGCTCGACCGGAGCGAGGTAGAGGAAAGCGCAAACCAGAGCGGGGCAATCCTGGTCGTCGAGGACGACCCTTCGGTGCGCGATATGCTCGCACTGCTGCTCGAAGCAGAAGGTTATCGCACGACGACCGCCGAGGATGGAAGAACGGCGCTGGAGTTGGCGGCGCGAGGAGCGATACGCCCGGACCTCGTCGTCGCCGACCACAATTTGCCGAGGGGTCTGAACGGCCTCCAGGTCGTCGCCGGTCTGCGAGAGGCGCTCGGCCACCAGATCCCGGCGGTCATTCTTACCGGCGACATCTCGACCGACACCTTGCGCGAGATCTCCCAGGGAGGCCACCTACACGTGAACAAGCCGGTGAAGGCGAAGGAGTTGATGAGCCTGATCCAGCGTTGCCTCGCTGAGCCGCGGCGACCGGCGAGCATTCGGCAGCCCGCCGAAGTAGCCAGCAATGGCCCGCAAGCACAGACCATGTTTGTGGTCGACGATGACAGCGCCGTGCGCGAGGCGATGCGCGATCTCCTCAAGGAAGATGGCCGGACGGTGGAGATCTACGCCAGTTCCGAGGCGTTCCTCGAAGGCTATCGTCCTGGCCGCGTCGGGTGCCTCCTGGTCGATGCCCAGATGCCCGGGATGAGCGGGCTCGACCTGCTGCAGCGGCTCAAGAACGAGGGAACTCGGCTGCCGGCCATCATGATCACCGGCCAGGGCGACGTGCCGATGGCAGTCGAGGCGATGAGAGCCGGGGCGGCGGATTTCATCGAAAAGCCAATCCGCCGCGACGAACTGTTCGCCAGCATCGAACGCGCCTTGGAACAGACCCGGGATTCCGCCAAGGTGTCGGTGTCGCGCGAGGCGGCAGCAACACGCTTGGCCGGTCTGACCGCGCGCCAGCGCCAGATCATGGAGCTAGTGCTCGCCGGCCATCCCAGCAAGAACATCGCCGCCGACCTCGGCATCAGCCAGCGCACCGTCGAGAACCATCGCGCCGCCGTCATGAAGAAGACCGGCTCGCACTCGCTTTCAGGACTGATCCGCTTGGCGCTCGCCGCCGACCCAGGCACCGCGTCGCAATCTCTCCGCTGACCGCGAACACGCTGCGGCCGGTCCAAAGGAGTCGCCTGCGCCGATCGGGTGCCGATCCGAAGTCGCGCCGGCCTGGACACGCGGGCAGCAGCGCTGGTTGGATACCGTCGGCCAGATCGCTCGCTTTCAAGCCATGTTTTAGGATTTCGGCATCAAACTCTGAACGTCGGCGCAGCCGGCGCCCGGAGCTCCGGTACTCTGCTTAGCCTGTCAGCGCGTGGCGCCGGGACGGAAGACGCTCTGCCGCCACTGAAGGAGCAGGCCGCCGAAGCACGCGCATTTCTCACACGGTCCCGGGGTGGGCGAGTCCATTCGCCGATCGCGAGACACGGCAGCGTCGCATGAGTCCGAATGCACCACCGGACATCGGCATTGCTCGAAATACAACGAAAATAGCGTTTTCGCGCTAAAGTGGCCCGAGTGGCCCGCAGAATAGAACTTTATTTCAGTCTCTTAGATGCAAATTCGTTACTCCGCAGATCAACAGAATTTTTCACGGGATCAACGAATTAGCGGCCCCGTAACAGCCGAATAAGAACGGAAATTTCGCGGGGCGGAAAAACCTCGACATGGGGAATGCTCGCCGCAACAAATTCGATCCGCGCCGTCAACCCGTATCGCCCTCGAGTAGGAGCTTCAACACTTCAATTCAAGCATCGTCGGGGGCGTCCTCAACGATCAGGAATACACCTGACCCCTTGGTCCAGCCTGCGCGAAATCGGGCGGAATTTTCACTCCTGATCCAGGGCAGTTTTTTCTAGACAGCGCAGCACTTCGGCGACGCTCCAGGCCTGCGCGATGCAGCCGCGCGGCGTGAACGGCGGCTCGGCGTCGAAGACTTCGCTGATCGAGCCGATGCCGGCTTCGGCGAGATGCGGCTCGAAACCGTCGAGGAAATGCCGCGCCGTCGCGCGATCGTCGGGGTGAACCTTGAGCCAAGCATCGATGAACGGGCCGATCAGCCAGGCCCACACCGTCCCCTGGTGGTATGCCGCATCGCGGGCGCGCAGGTCGCCGAAATAGCGCGCCTTGTAATCGGGCTCGCCCGGCGCTAGGGAGCGCAGCCCGACAGGCGTCAACAGCTTCTCTCGTACCGCGGTGACGACCCCCTCCCAACGCTCCTGGTCGAGGACCGGGTGTTCGAGCGCGATCGCGAAGATCTGGTTCGGTCGGAACGCGGCGTCGTCCCCGTTCTCGCCATCGACGACGTCGTAGAGATAGCCGCCGGCCGCATGCCAGAAGCG
>Ga0209039_10003655_pt1 | contig 11836 bp, 9 predicted proteins | sample BogFormECP12_OM1_FD_188238 | JGI IMG/M metagenome (GOLD analysis project Ga0209039, IMG submission 188238) | Bog forest soil microbial communities from Calvert Island, British Columbia, Canada - ECP12_OM1 (SPAdes) (version 2) | ecosystem: Environmental > Aquatic > Freshwater > Wetlands > Bog ...
GCTGCGCTCCGAGTTTCCCACATATCCACCGCCACTACGTCGTCGAGGGGACATCTCTACTTTGGCAAACAGGGGACATTTATACTTTGGGTTGACAGGTCAAAGCAATGACGCCTGCTTTGGCTTGTTCTGCATCAAACAAGTCCTTCAATGCAAATTGCATCAACGGCAATGCGCCCGGCTCGCCTTGCATATCGTTGATGATCTGCGCGATCAAGTCCGGGTCAATGCGCAAGCCCACACGCAAAGCAGGTTGTGCGATGGCGCTCACCAACTCCTCCGGTTGCATGGCGCCGATCTGCACGAACTGTTGGTTGAGCAATGCATTGAGTTGTGGATAGGTTGCACAGTTCGACACGAAGTCTGAGCGCATCGAGAACAAAACAATCATGCGTCCGTTCTCGACTGTCGCGGCATGTGTCAACAAATTCAGGAATGCGACGCGCTCCGATTCTTTGGTGCCAACTTGTGTGAAGATTTCTTCAAATTGATCAATAAAGAATACAAGGCGTTGATCCCCTCGTCCGCTCAACGCTGATTCGGCACACTCATCGAGAATATTCGCGTCATCCAAATGCTGGCGAAAATAGTTTCCCAGCTCGGGTGACTTCAAGCGTGAAAAAGCCATGGCCAAAGCTTCCAGCGGGTCACGTCCAGGCTTGATGGTTTCATACAGCCAACGTTCGCTATGCAAATCCTTGACGGCTCCCTGTTTCAAAGCGTAAATCAAGCCTGCACGCACCAGCGATGACTTTCCGCTTCCCGAGGGACCCGTGATGAAAACCGTCCTGGATTCCTTTACGCGGCCAACAAGATCAGCCACCAATTTCTCGCGCCCGAAGAACAATTCGGCGTCTTCCTCTTCGAAAACATCCAATCCCTTATAGGGACAGCGTCCATCAAATGGTTTGACTTGATAAGTTTTGCTTTGTTTCTCGAGGAGAACCGCAACTTCCTCAACACTGAGGCCCTCGTAGATCGTTAGATCTCCACCCGCAATATTCACTTCTCCACTAACATCCGAAATATTCCCGACCTTGATTTGCGACTTATACATCCCGCACCCCTCCCCGTGCGAAATTGTGACCTCTAAGAATAGTATACAACAACCAAACTAAAAATCAACCTGCTAATTGTTACAATGCCCGGATCGGGGTTTTATGGATATGAGCGCCCCCGAAAAAGTGGCAGGTTCTCCTGACGTTGATCGAGCTTTCCATGTCCCACTAGCACATCAGATCAGAATGCAATCTCCAGTGACCTGCTGGCTCTTCGGACCGCAGTTTCGCATCTGATGCGTTCCTGAGGGATATTCCTTTGGGCAACTTGGGCCCCATCGACGTTCTTGAATGAAAAACGCAAAGTAAACAATTCAACTAAAGGAACTTAATATGGGCAAACTTCGTCTGTATTAGAACAAGACAGACCAGAGGAGATTTGAAATGAAGCTTTCAATAATCACACTAATCCTGCTAATTGCCACGGCCTGTGCGCCCCGCCCAACCATAGTTCCATTACCGACCCAAGTTCCCATTCCGATTGTTGTGACCAGTGAACCGCCCATTACTTCAGTGCCCATCCCAAGTACATCCGTGCCCGTATGCACTTGTCCTAGCGGCATCGTGACCCCAGCTCAATCCGAGGCTGGAGGCGTGGGTATTCCTCCCATCATCTGCAACTGTCCGGCTATTCTCTTATCTCCTCCGGTGGATGCCACGGATGACGGATCAGGCCCACTGGATATCCCATCGAATGCGATCACTCTGGCAGATAACGACAAGACTTTCACCATGCATCAGGGTGATAGTTTCCTGCTCAACCTTGGTATGGATACTTTTGATTGGACAGTCGAAATCGACAATCAAAATGTGCTAAGCAGGGTAAAAGGCGTGATGGTAACCCGGGGAGCGCAGGGAATTTTTGCAGCAAACAGCCCGGGAAAAGCTTTGCTGACAGCCGTAGGCAATCCCTTGTGCCGAAACTCCGTTCCACCGTGTGAGATGCCTTCGATCATGTTCAGAATTACTGTTATCGTCCAATAGCCGCTTCTTGCGTGGTTGACAATTCCAGCATCTTGGTTGGCTATTTCCGCAAATCAGCCAGGTGCTCTTCGACCGCCTGCACCTCAAGTTTGAGGTCCGCCAGATAAGCCTCTAATTCTTCGACTTGTTCGGTCTTTGTCTGGTAGCGGCGTTGAAAGTGATGTCCGCTCCCGCAGGGTATGACGTAAAATATTCCCAATTAGGAGGAAGTTATATTCTCAAACATGGAAAGTAGTATGATACCCAGCGCTTTGGCATCTATTCTCAAGTAAGAAGCCAAGGCGTGCCGCCAATGCCATCGAACTGGATGGCATTCTGGTTTTTCCTTTCTTTTGAACATTCCTCAATGGTAGTAGCACCTGCACTGCGCCGGATCAAACGATTGCTTCATCGATTTACAGGTGGACTCATCCAGTGTACAAACACCGCCGCTATCAGTTTCAGCGCTGCACTGAACCGGTCGCTGATCGACATGTGCATTGGCAGGCAGCACAATGCTGTTCTGCAGCGGCAGACATTCAAAAACACCATTCCCCAACGGCTGAAAAACTGTTCCCGCCGGGCAGGCCGGCAAGTTCACGCCCGTTCCCAGTGTGGATGTGCAGCATAACTGAGCCGGATCATCTTGGGTTCCGGCTGGACAATTTTGGCTCGCCGTACCACTTCCATCCCAAGTGCACATATTGCCGACCAGATTATAGTGAGCCGGGCAAGCGGCATTGATCGGTGTCGGGATATTACACAACGAGGTCAAGCCCACCTCGAAGCCCCCAGACGGGATATTCGTGCAGGTATATTGTGCATAATGCGATCCAGGCGCATTGACTGTACATCCACTGACGCCGCTGACGCTAGCGTTGGAATCGGGATTAAGGCTGTCATCAAACGTGACAACGGCATGGGCGTTCGCCCCGCAACCGGCATAACTCACCGATACACTCAAGTTCGGACAAGTGGGCTTCACAGGAGCTGGGCCTGAAGTGCCGCCGAGATTGTAGCCCCCGAGCGGGGTCAGCTGGCATAGTGGGGCGAAGTAGGTGGGATCTGTCACCACGCAGCGAAAGCCGAGATCGCGGGCGTGGTCGGTGGGAAGTCTAAAGAAACGGGTAAAAGCCACAACCTGATCGACGGTGCTCTTAAAGCCTGCGGAGCGGACGGAACGCAAGTTACCGGTATCTGGTCCTGGGGGATCCTGGGTTGGACCGGTATGGTAATAGAGGGAGTTGTACCAGTCGTAAACCCATTCATAAACGTTGCCTTCCATGTCGAGGACGCCATAATAGCTCTTGCCCTGCGGATAATTGATCACATTGGTAGTGTGACCGATGAAATCGTCGAAGTTGAGCAGGCTTGTCGATGGCGCGCCGTTGCCCCATGGGTAGATGTTTCCGTTGGGGCCGCGGGCCGTCTTTTCCCACTGCGCCTCGGTGGGCAATTGGCCGTGTGCATAATCGCAATAGGCTGCAGCTTGGGACCAGACAATCCCGACTACGGGATCATTCTGGTGATTGGGGTTACTGTATGTTTGATCGTCTTGCATGTCGGGAGGGGTGCATTTACCAACGGCTACGCACTGTGCAAATTGGCGGTTGGTTACCTTGGTGCTGTAGATCCAAAAATCACTGAGCGTGACCGTATGTTCGGGATTATCAGAGCCGTTGTTTCCCATAATAAATGGTCCGCCCGGTACAGCGACCAGCAGCGTCCCATCGAAATAGCGATAGGTCGAACCGACCGCCATCGATGGACCGGCCAGATCAATGGGAGTAGTGGTGGTGGATGCAGTAGGCGATGCCAGGGTGGATGTCGCCGTTGGAGGCGGTGTGGCGGTCGAGGAGTCTGCGGGCGGCATGGACATCGGAACCGGTGTGCTGGAAGGAGCGCAGGCTGCCGCAAGCAGCGCAAGCGCTATGCTCATATAAAACGTCCGGTGCATGAGTTTCATCGAATACTCGCTTTAAAATGGGATTGTAGTTATTTTCTTTTTCAGTATACCCGATTTGGATACAAGCCCAAATCCATAGTGCTCTTCGAGTATGATAAGTACAACTCCTTGGGATAAGCATCCTGCTGTTGCTCGAATTATTCAGATTTGGTCCTTATCCATAACCCTTTTCGTTGAAAATGCTGATCAAAACTTGACTTTCCATTATTCTCGTGCTAATATGTAGTCGAAGCGCTTCGACTATCCGCTTCGATGGCATTACAGATCAATTCCGATCCATAATTTCTCGAGGTGCTCTTTGTCAACCATGCTTGACGTGGCCAAGCGCGCTAATGTTGCTCTCAGCACAGTTTCCTATGCTTTGAACGGCACGCGCCCGGTTTCCGATGAAACACGGCAACGTATCTTCGCGGCGATGCAAGAACTGGGATATAGGCCTCACGCACTCGCACGCGGATTGGCAAGCAAACGAAGCAGAATTATTGCTCTCCTCTTCCCCGCTTCAGAACGTGGCCTTGGTATCACAGAACTTGAGTTTGTTACAAGCGCAGCGGACACTGCTAGAGAGAACGACTATAACATCATGTTGTGGCCGTCCGAAATGCATGATCCCAATGAACTACGACAATTTACACAACAGGGATTGGTAGATGGTGTAATCCTCATGGAAGTACGTTTGAATGATGAACGCGTAAACCTGCTGCGCGAGATGGGTTTTCCATTTAGCATGATCGGCCGTTGTGCAGACACGACCGGTCTCGGATATGCTGACATTGACTTTGAACGAACGACACAGGAAGTAGTCAGTTTTTTGGCGGGACTGGGACACAATCACATAGCCTTTATAAACCAATCTCAATCGGCTTTTGATGCTGGGTATGGCCCGGCCGTTCGGACTGAAGCTGAATTCACAAAGGCAATGCAAACAGCCGGACTGGAAGGTGTTGAGCGGTTCTGTCGGTCAGTGCCACAGGCTGGTTACGAAACATGCAATGAGTTGTTGGCTGAGCATCCAGATTTAACCGCATTCATTACTATGAACGAGCGTGCGATTCCCGGTATTATGCAAGCCATTGCTGACCGAAAGTGGCGCATTCCCGATGATTTATCGTTGGTCGGCATCGTGTCTTCAGCGCGAGTGGCTGAGTTGATGACACCGCCCTTGACCACATCTGATACTCCAGCCGCTGAGTTAGGCCGCTTAGGCGTTGAGTTATTAATCCAACAATTGGAAGCAGAAGAACAAGGGGCGCTCCAGAAGTTGGTTCCATGCCGGCTTACGATACGCGGCAGTACGGGCCCATGTCTCCGAAATCTAAATAAGTCTCGGAGCATGCCACTCCCATTGGAAGGAGGCAAAATTCCTGAGACTTGATCCCAACCCATCTCGTTTTGTTGCTTTGGTTCAAGATAAAGGAATCTTCTCGAAGAAATAAAAAGTAAGGAGATACTGCCGACCGCAAAGTGAGCTAGTATCTCCTCGGTGAGCAAAGCGCCTTCAGCAATCCTGGCTTGGTTTTCGCCGAGCTTGATTTGGCAACTCTGCCTGTTTAATTATACACGCTAACAAAAAGCCTGTGTGATGCTTGGCAGAGTAGCTCGTAAGCGAATGGGTGTTTTGTTCTCCTTAATAATTCTGTTTGATATTCTTCGAGAAAGTGCCAAATATGATGAAAGGAGGTAAGAGGACTACGACTATAAAAACCACAATGCCGACTTTGTATTCAAAGTTGGTAAGTCCAACTGCTATTTCTCTACAACCTAAATAAAAGGAGAATGAGATGACCACGAAAATATTTAAACTGTTTTCCATTGTACTGGCAGCAGCCATGTTCTTAGGAATGACCGCTTGCGGTACCGCTGCACCACGCGTCCTCAATTTGTGGTATTACGAACCGCCCGATGGTGCCTTGGGAAAAGCCTGGGCAGCATCACAGACACAATTCTTGGCAACCCACCCGGGAGTCACGATCCATTTTGAGCTACATACCTTCGAGCAGATGCAAGCAACTGCCCAAATGTTCCTAAACTCGAGCAGCGCACCCGACGTGATTGAAATCAACAAAGGCGCAGCCAACGCCGGCACGTTTGCTAAGGAGGGCTTGCTCACAGACATGACAGCTGAGGCCACAAAACGCGGTTGGGATAAGATTCTTGCCCCTAGCATCCAGGCCACCTGCCTTTACGATCCCAAAACCGGCATCCAGGGTAGTGGCAATCTGTATGGGGTCACCGATTACGGTGAGTTCGTCATGCTCTACTACAATCAGGACATGTTTGACAAAGCTGGAATCAAGGTGCCGACCACGGCCGATGATCTGTATGCAGCAGCCGATGCATTCGTTGCAAAAGGTATCACACCGTTTGCGACGGCTGGCGCTGAGTATCCTGCTCAACAAATCTTCTATATGCTGGCACTCAGTAAGGCTAATCGCCAGTTCGTTACGAACTACCAACTCCTCAAAGGGATCGATTTCCATGGACCGGAGTTCACCTACGGGGCTACTGAGATGGCTACTTGGGTTCAGAAAGGTTATATTAGCAAAGATGCCGTTAATATGAAGGCTCAGGATATGCAGAACGCCTTCCAAGCTGGCACAAACCCAATGATGATGGGCGGCAGTTGGCTGTTTGGTGGATTGCAATCTGCCAAGCTACCTTTCAAGTGGAATGTGGAACTCTGGCCAGGCAATGCAATCAGCCTAGGCTCCGGCGGCAACCTATGGGCTATTCCCTCTGGTTCAAAGAACAAGGATCTAGCCTATGATTTCATTGATATTACCTTGAGCAAGCCAATTCAGACTCTGATGGGCAACGACGGCGGTCTTCCGATCAATGCCGATACAACTCAGATCACCGACCCGCAAGTACAACAATTCAATAAGCTCTTTGCACAGTTGGTTGCTTCTGACGGGATCGGATATTATCCCGATTGGCCGGTGGCTGGCTACTACCAAGATCTGGTCTCAGCTACCCAGGAACTGATGAACGGAACAAAGACACCGTCTCAGTTCCTTGATGAAATCGCGGCTCCTTACAACGCAGCACTACCTAAGTAAAACCACTGCGACTTGTAGATTGAAATCCAGGGCAGTGCTCTTTGCAGGAAAGAGCACTGCCCCAAGAAAGGAGAGCCTTGGAACCTATGAAAAAGAATACATTATCCATCGATAAGGGATATGGTGTATTTTTAATTCCAGGTATCATCGCATTCTTTCTCATTATCATCTTTCCATTTATGATCAATCTTGGGATCAGCTTTACCACCTGGAACGGGATAGGTAAGCCGATCTGGGTTGGCCTAAAGAATTTTCAGACGTTGATCAACGACAGCGTCTTCTGGCTTTCATTTAAGAACGATCTGATTTTGCTGATTGCCATGACCATTATCCCGACCATTGTTGGCTTGTTGCTGGCAACATTCCTCTTTGATTACATCACAAGCAACTTCGGACAAAGTGTATCGAGCTTTTTTCGGGCCGGTTTTTATTTACCGCAGATCATACCAGGGGCGGTAGCTGCCATTGTATGGGAATGGATTCTACAGCCTGATTGGGGGGTTGTGAACTACGTACTTAAAGCCGTGGGACTCTCTTCCTGGACTCATGACTGGTTTGGAGATCCTTCCACCGCGTTGCTGGCGGTCATGGTAGTTTTGGTCTGGGTCCAGCTTGGTTATCCGGTTGTGATCTTTATGGCAGCCTTGCAGAGGATTGAACCCGAAATATTAGAGGCAGCCTCCATTGATGGAGCATCCTGGCTTCAGAAGTTCTATTACATCACAATCCATCTGATCCGGCCGGAAATATTGGTGGTCGTTCTGACGACCTCAATTTATACGCTTAAGATATTTGGCCAGGTTTACGTTTTGACAAGAGGCGGACCTGGGAACGTCACGAACGTGCCATCCTATTACGCATATAAGAATTTCTTTGAAACGCAACAAGTGGGATACGGATCTGCCATTTCATTGGCCATGGCTGCCATTATCATCGTGCTTACCGTCGTCTTTATTAATATGCAGTCGCGACAAGAGCGCGAGGAGAGTGTCTGATGACTTCGATAAGACATCTCAACCTGCATGACGTGACGAAATGGATTGTTTTGATCATCCTATCGGCGTTCCTACTGCTCATGCTTATGCCCTTTGTTCTGGTCACTCTCAACTCCGTGAAAACTGAAGCTGAGTTTGGCCTGTATGGCCCACTCAGTCTGCCGCGCGGTTTGAACTTTACCAGTCTTATAGATTTTTGGAACCGAGTTAATTTTACGCAGGTATTAATCAATAGCACCTACATCAGTCTAACAGTGGCGATATTCGGCGTTATATTGTCGCTATTAAATGCGTTTGCCTTGGGCGTGGGAAAGATAAGAGGCAGAGTATGGATCCTTGTGTTCTTTCTAATGGCTAACTTTTTACCTCAAGAAGCCCTGGCCTATCCTCTTTACTATTTTGCCAAGTTCTTTCACGTATATGATACAGCCCTATCTGTTATTTTGGTTTTCACGGTGATCCAAAGCGCTTTTGGCACGTACTTGTTATCGTCGGTGTTTAGCGCGTTCCCGCGCGAACTGATTGAAGCTGCCACATTGGATGGGTGCAGCAAACTGGGTTTGCTGGAATATATCGTTGCGCCGCTTAGCCTTCCAACGCTCTCAGTGTTGTTTGTGTTTTTCTTCATCTGGACTTGGAATGAATTCTTCCTGCCCTTGATCCTCCTGCCCTCGAATGCGAACCAAACCGTCCCGCTTGCCATGGCTGTCAATCAGGGACAATATGGAATGAATATCACCGCGCAAAGCGCATCTGGGCTGCTGGGCATGCTTCCCTGCATAATTTTCTTCCTGATCTTTCAGCGAACTCTTACCCGAGGCATCACAGCAGGTGGCATTAAGTAATCTGTTGCAACACCGTTTTTTTTCAAGTCGGGAGTTTGCCCATTATCTTTGTATCTTGATTCAGAAAGGAGGTGGCCATCTTTCCACGGCTTGCTACAGCAGGCCGTGATCGCCACCAAGAATTTATGAAGTTTACAGACGGTTACTGGTCCATACCAAAAAACGTGAAGGCCTTTCATCCGGCGCACGTCTACGATGTCGACGTCGCCCCCGATTCGTTCACGGTTTATGCGCCCACGACGCCCATCGCCCATCGAGGCGAGACGCATGATAGTACATTGCTGGCTGTCGAGTTTTCATCGCCAATCGCGGACATCATTCGCGTGAAACTCACCCATTTTTCCGGAGAGCAACCCCGACCGCCACAGTTTGACCTGGTTGAGCATGCCAAGGCGTGTGTTGATATTCAACATGACGACGAGGTGACGATTCTCAAGAGCGGGCGGTTGTCCGTTCGGGTTCCTCATGCAGGTCCCTGGCGTGTGGAATATGTGGCTGACGACAAGATTATCACAACGAGTGGGCCGCGTGGCATGGGCCTGATTGAGACCGATGGTGATGGTCACTATATGCATGAGCAACTTTCACTAGGGGTGGGAGAATATGTCTACGGTCTGGGTGAGCATTTTACAGCTTTCATTAAGAACGGTCAGACGGTGGATATCTGGAACCGGGATGGCGGTACGAGCAGTGAGCAAGCCTATAAGAATATTCCCTTTTACATGACGAATCGAGGCTATGGAGTCTTTGTTAACCATCCTGAGCTTGTTTCATTTGAGGTGGCCTCCGAGAAAGTTTCACGAGTTCAGTTCAGTGTTGCCGGTCAGTCCCTTGAGTACTATGTGATTTTTGGTCCTACACCTAAAGAGGTACTTGAAAAATACACTGCCTTAACAGGGCGGCCAGCGTTGCCACCTGCGTGGTCATTTGGCTTGTGGCTCACAACTTCCTTTACCACTTCGTATGATGAAGCTACGGTGATGAGTTTTATCCAGGGGATGGCAGACCGCGATTTGCCCTTACATGTATTCCATTTTGATTGTTTTTGGATGAAAGAGTACCACTGGTGCAATTTTGAATGGGACGAGCGCAGGTTTCCTGAGCCTCAGGAAATGCTCAAGCGGCTCAAGGACCGCGGCTTGCACGTCTCGCTATGGATCAACCCTTACATCGCCCAACGTTCCCCCCTCTTTGCCGAAGGAATGAAAAACGGATACCTCCTAAAAAAACCAAACGGTGACGTCTGGCAAACAGATAAATGGCAAGCCGGTATGGGAATTGTGGATTTCACGAACCCGGACGCCCGGCAATGGTATGGCGATAAACTGCGTGCACTGCTTGACATGGGGGCAGATTGTTTCAAATCCGACTTTGGCGAACGCATCCCTACTGATGTCGTGTATTGGGACGGCTCTGACCCTGCCAAAATGCACAACTACTACAGTTATCTTTATAACAAAACAGTCTTTAATATATTGCAGCAAAGGCGGGGCGAGGGCGAGGCGGTTCTCTTTGCTCGATCTGCCACGGCTGGAGGTCAATGCTTCCCAGTGCATTGGGGCGGAGATTGCGAATCGAACTTTGAGTCAATGGCGGAAAGTTTGCGAGGTGGATTATCGCTTGGTCTGTCTGGATTTGGATTCTGGAGCCACGATATGGGTGGCTTCGAGGGTACTCCGCCAGTTGCAGTTTATAAGCGTTGGCTTGCCTTCGGCCTCCTTTCTTCCCATAGCCGCCTCCACGGGAATCAATCCTACCGCGTTCCATGGTTGTTTGACGAGGAAGCTGTCAACGTACTGCGGAAGTTTACCAAGTTTAAGAGTCGTCTGATGCCCTATTTGTTCGCTCGCGCGCTGGAAGCCAGGGAAAAGGGTACCCCACTGATGCGTGCCATGCTGCTGGAGTTTCCAGATGATCCAACGTGTGATTACCTTGATCGCCAGTACATGTTGGGAGAATCCTTACTGGTTGCGCCAGTCTTTTCGGAAGATAACACAGTCTCATATTATCTCCCAACGGGGCGTTGGACGAATTTCTTTACCGGCAAAATCATTACAGGACCAGGCTGGCAGCGTGAGACGCATGACTTTATGAGTCTTCCATTGATGGTTCGACCCAATTCCGTAATTGCCGTGGGGAACCATGAGGACCGACCTGACTATGATTACAGCCAGGATGTCACTTTACAAGTGTATGAGTTAGAGGAAGGAAAACAGGTCTCACTGGTTATCCCATCTGTAAAAGGCGACATAGACATGAAATTCGAGATCAAGCGTGAAAGTGGGATCTTGACCGTTGAGCGACAAGGGGCCTCTAAGCCATGGAAGCTCTTACTAGTAGGAATCAAAACGGTCAAGTCTGTAGACGGTGGCGCGGCCGAAAGTATACCGAGCGGCACACTTGTAACTCCAAACATTAAAGCAAACCGGCTACGGATTTTGCTGACATCTTCTTGATAACCGCTCTTCAGTCCTCTTGACAACTGGTCAGCGATCCTGAAGTGATAAGTCTATTTTGCCACATGATTTCTATACGGCCGAAGATTTTGTGGGTAAAAGAAAATGAGCCGGATGTATAAGCAAAAGCAAGGCGCGTTTTGTTGCCAAAGAATTACGTCAGATATAAACTAACGGGCGAATATGCAATGGATAAAACAGCCGATGGCGTGGGCGATTTCATCGCCCGCCTCAAACACCTTGAACTCCAGTGTATCCTGCATATAGGCCACCGATTTATTCACATCTGAACCCATCCCCCAGCCGCTTCGCCTCCCTGCCGGACGGGATCCACCATACCCGTAAGGCCGACCACTGGAACCAGGCTCAGGTAATCCACAACCACCAGGGCATCCCCGTATTTGGGAAACGAATATACATTAATCAGCCTCTCTTCAATGGAGCGGGCTGTATCTTCATTTTTATTCGCAGGCTCCAGCACCGCATTCGCAGCC
>Ga0209039_10003656_pt1 | contig 11832 bp, 8 predicted proteins | sample BogFormECP12_OM1_FD_188238 | JGI IMG/M metagenome (GOLD analysis project Ga0209039, IMG submission 188238) | Bog forest soil microbial communities from Calvert Island, British Columbia, Canada - ECP12_OM1 (SPAdes) (version 2) | ecosystem: Environmental > Aquatic > Freshwater > Wetlands > Bog ...
CCGTGCCGGAAGCCGGCGCTTATCGCCTGTTCGTGCGCAGCCAGGGGACCGCGGCCAGCGGGTTCAAAGTCTCGGTGGACGGGCAGACCGGCGCCGACGTGTTCGGCAATGGGCCGCTCTCCTGGAAGGGCAGCGGCACTTTTCAACTCAAGAAGGGCACGGTGGAGATTCGCCTCACCGACATCAGCCCGCGTCCCACTTTGAACGTGATGGTGCTCTCGAAGAACCCCAACTTCGAGGAGAAGGAACTCCAGCCGCTGGAGCTTCCCGAAGAAGTGGAGTTGCTGAAGGAGTACACCATTCCCGCGGCCAACATTATCAAGTTCGGAGACGTGGATGGCGATGGCAAGCCGGACTTCCTGGTGATCACCTCGAACTACTCGGCCTACATGTACAACAACGACGGCAAGGAGTTGTGGCACTGGGATGCGCCCGCGGAAAACGCGCGGCTGCGCGGCGAGTTCGAAGCGCCCGGCTCCATTTGGGATTTCGACCAGGACGGGTACGCCGAGGTGGTGCACTGGCGGATCATCGACGGCAAGGAGTGGCTGGTGATGGCGGATGGCCGCACCGGCGCCATCAAGCATAAGGTCGAGTGGCCCACGCCTCCCTTGCCGCACGTGTATAACAATTTCCGCACCGCCATCGCCAAGTTCCATCCGGGCTACGCCGACAACCTGCTGGTGTTCACGGATTCCGGCGGCACCATCAGCCTGACGGCCTACGACCGCGAGCTGAAGCAGATCTGGCAGCACAGCGAGCAGCGCAAGAAGGACTTCTTCGGACACTACATTTGGCCCATCGATCTCAACGGCGATGGAATCGACGAGGTGCTGATCAGCCACCTGTGCCTGGACTCCAAGGGGAACACCATCTGGAACAACTACGACCTGTTCGACGACAACCACGATCACATGGACACCATGGAGTTCTTCGACATCAATGGCGACGGAAAGCTGGAGCTGATCACCGGGCAGAGCGACATGGGTTCGATGGCCTACCGCGCGATGACCGGGGAGTTGCTGTGGCAGAACCTGTCCGACCACACGCAGCAGATCACCGCCGGCTACATCCTCAAAGGCAGCAAGACCCCGCAGGTTGTGGCCAACGGCCGCACTTACGGGGGCCGCGGCGGTTTGGGCGCGCAGCTCTACTGGTTCGACAACCTCGGCAACCTGCTATCGAAGTGGCCGCGCAACCCGCTGAACGGCAACCCGAATTTCGTCCGCGGCGACTGGTATGGCGACGGGAAAAAAGAATACTTCTGGTACAAGTTCAAGCTGGAGGACGACGGCAAGTGCACGCTGTACTTCAAGGACCCGGTCTACCATATGTTCGATTTTCTGGGCAACGGCGCCGAGCAGGCGATCACCAATGACCGCACCGTGATGCGCGTGTATGGGTATCGCCACGTGAAGCCCAAGACCGTCAAGCGGGATTCCGAGTACAAGCGCAACTCCATCGCCAACCACACGCATTATTAGGGAGGACCGGGAGGCAGGCGGAACCGCCTGCCCCACCACAGTCACAGTCTCACTTGATATTGCGGCCGAAGTTGAAGCAGGGGCCAACCGAGAAGCGGACCGTGAGGCGGCCATCCTTCAACACGTCGTTGAACAGGTGATCGTACACCAAGTCGGCTTGCGTGCGTATGGCGACGTGCTTGGAGAAAAGGATGTCGAAGCCGCCGCCGAATCCATAGAATCCAGTCCAATCGGTTTTCTTGCCGGATGGCGCCAGTTCCGCCGCGATGGAAGTGGCGAAGGCATCGCCGGGGTGCGGGGTGGCGACTTCGTGTATCGCTCCCAAAGATGGCCGGACGAACAGCGTCAAGTGCGAAAAGTGGCGATAGGCAAGTTGCGGGCCGATGGCGAAGGTCTGCGATATCGAATGAGCCGGCACCGCTAAGGCGTACCCGGGAGGGAGTATTTTCGCGGCTATATATTGGGCGATCGCTCCTGCGATTGGCTGCGCCAAGCTGGCTGGCAACAGGTCCGGTGTCAGGACCAGATCACCGGAGGAACGGCTGTAGTCAAAACCCAGCGAGTACCAGGTTTTTGGCCTATAGCCGAACTGCGCCTGAAAACCGTTTTCGAAGAGACTGATATGGGGACTGTCGAGAAAGGCGTATCCCCCGTAAGCGTCAAACTGGCTCACATAGTCCTGCTGGGCGGCAACAGGCGAGGCAGCCAAGAGCAGGGCGATAGGCACTACGATCAGCAGCGTTCGTAGTGCGGAGGCACATTGCATGGAATTCTCCTTTAGCTATCCGATCCAAGGACAAAGGGCTATTGTAACTTCTCTGACGAGAAAAACAAGGCGCAACCCGGAAATAGTTACAATTTGGGGAATAGAATGGGCAGCGCCGGCTCGGCGGTGAACATACACCGCGCATTGTGGCCGCAAAGCGGAACCACTACGGTGTGGTGGTGGGCGCCGTATTTCTGGTTCACGTATGCGCCAAACGCCTGGCCGCGCGCCAGGCGCGTGGGACCCTGGGCCATGGCGGGGCAGGAAGTATCGAAGCCACCCAACGGCAGGATGTCGATTTCGCCGAGGAGGTAAGTGACGGGCCGCGCGGCGAGTTGCTTCTTCAATTGGTCGCCCGTGAGTTGGGCGGCGTAGCCGGTGCGGCCCTGGAACCCGTAAGGCCAGCGATCGTACGTGGTGCAGTTGCGGGCGTCGGAGAAGTCGCGGAACTCGGAAGCGGCGGCAGGCGCCGCGGCTGAAGCGTCCGAGGCGCCGGCGGGGGCGGGGCGCGCCGGGTCCGGATAGGCGTAGCTGGAAGGGTTCGAAACCACGTAGGTCACGGGCACCCCGAGGGTGTCGTGGACCTGGTTGGCCATCTCGTAGCGGGTGACGAACTGGCCGCCGGCGGAGTGGCCGGCCACCACAATGGCTTTCAGGTTGGGGAAGATTTCCTTGCGGGCCAGCTTGCGGAGGATGGCGTCGGCGAAATCGTAGGACGTCAGTTTGGGGTTGTTGGCAGCCACGCCGCCAGAGCGCCAACTGTCTCCGGAGCAACTCCAACTGACTTCGTCCTGGGCGAGGGTGTCGCGGCAGCCGCGGCCGTCGCTAGAGGCGAAGCGCGGAGCGATCACCACGGTGTCCTCGAGGGCGCCGGCGAGAAAGGTGGCGGCCAAAGACGTGCGGAAGTAATTGTCGGCGTCGCGCCCCTGGCCGTGAACTACGATCAGCGCGCGGGTGATCTGCTCGTTCTTCGCGTCCAGTGAATAAGTGCGGTAGATGAGGGAGCGCGACGGCCCGCCGGCCAGAGCGACCCACTCGGTGCAGTTGGGCGCGGCGGTAGTGCAGGGCGCGGCGTAGGCAACCGCGGAGATCAGAAAGAGAAATGCTGGTTTCATGGTTGAGCGTTCCAAACCTGGTTGACCAACACTACCACGGATCGCGCCTCGACGGTGCACGCCATTCCAGTGACTGCCGGCTCGGCGCCAGGGTCGGCGATGTCATGAGGGGGCGCCTGGGCGGTGTCCACGGCTATGAGCCAGCGCCGGCCGGGCAGCGCGGGCAACTCGAATTCCAGGCTGTCCCAATACATGTTGAGCATCACGTGGAGGTCGGGGTCGCCGTTGAAGCCGGCCAGCGTCATGGCCAGGGTTCGCGCTTCCGGATCGGACCACCCCGGAGTGTTGAGCTTGGTCCCGTGCCAAGTCACGTCCGTCAGCCCGCGCTGGTTCACGGCGCCGTCAAAGAACCGCCCCAGGCGCAGCGCGGCATGGCTCTTGCGAAACTGGATCATGCGTTGCCAGAAGCGGAGCAGATCGCGGTTGCGGTCCACCAAGGTCCAATCGAACCAACTGGTCTCGTTATCCTGGCAGTAGGCGTTGTTATTGCCCTGCTGGGTGCGGCGAATCTCGTCGCCGGCGACGAACATGGGGACGCCGCGCGAGAGCAGCAGCAGGGCGGCGAAGTTGCGCACCTGCCGGTTGCGGAGCAGCTCGACCGCGGGGTCGCCCGAGTCGCCTTCCACGCCGCAGTTCCAACTCAGGTTATCGTCGATGCCGTCGCGGTTGCCTTCGCCGTTGGCCTGGTTGTGCTTGTCGTTATATGAGACCAGGTCGTTGAGGGTGAAGCCATCGTGGCAGGTCACAAAGTTGATGCTATTGACCGGTAACCGTCCCTGGTCCTGGTAGAGATCGGAGCTGCCGGCCAGGCGGGAAGCTACGGCGCCCACCAACCCCGGATCGCCCTTGACGAAGCGGCGGATATCGTCGCGATAGCGGCCGTTCCATTCCGCCCAGCGATCCCCTGGAAAATGCCCGATCTGATACAGGCCGGCGGCGTCCCAGGCCTCGGCGATCACTTTGGAATCGGCCAGCTCGTCATCCAGCTCGATCTGCCAAACTACGGGCGGATGGGCGCTGGGCATCCCGTCCTCGCCACGCGACAGGATGGAGCCTTCATCGAAGCGGAAGCCATCGACATGGGCTTCCCGCACCCAGTAGCGCAGACATTCGACGATCAGCTTCTGAGCGATGGGGTGGTTGCAGTTGAACGTATTTCCGCATCCGGAGAAGTCCATGTAATACTGCAAGTCCCAGGGCACCAGGAAGTAGTAAGTGCGGTTATCGATGCCTTTGAACGAATAAGTCGGACCAAGTTGATTGCCTTCATCGGTATGATTGAACACTACGTCCAGAATCACTTCGATGCCCGCGCGGTGCAGCGCCTTCACCATGTCGCGGAACTCTTGCAAGTGGTTGCCGCTCTCGGGGCTGACGCAATAGGCGGACTGGGGCGCGAAGAAGCCCATAGTGCTGTAACCCCAGTAATCCGGCAGAGGCCGGCCATCGACCACGCGGACGTCGGTCTCATCGAAGTCGAAGACCGGCAGTAACTCGACCGCGGTCACGCCCAGGTCTTTCAGGTAGGGGACCTTCTCAGCGATTCCGGCGAACGTGCCGGGGTGCTGGACGGCGGAGGACGGCGACTGAGTGAATCCCCTGACATGCATCTCATAGACGATCCCGTCCTCGATGGGGTGGTTCAGAGGCTGGTCGCCCTCCCAGTCGTAGGCGGAGGCGTCGATGACCACCGAGCGCATGGAGGCGGCCACGTTGTCATCCGGCCCGCAGGCCCCGGCGCGTTTCCAAAGGCTGTTGGTGTTGCCCAGCGCGTAGGGGTCGATGAGGACCTTGTTCCTGTTGAAGCGGTGGCCGGCAGCGGGGTTGAACGGGCCATCCACGCGGTATGCGTAGTGGACGCACGGCTGGAGCCCGCGCACGAAGACATGCCAGAAGTGAAAGGTCTTGTTGACGTACGGGTCCAGCGGGATCGTCTGAAACGGCTGCGGAGCGTCATGAGCGGAGAAGAGGAGCAACTCGACGCCGGTGGCATTCTCGGAAAAAAGGGAAAAGTTGACGCCATCCGGCGATGCGGTCGCGCCCAGGGGGTGCGGGGAACCCTTTTCGGCGGCGAAGGGGGTTTGCGGATTGGTGAGTGCACTCATGGTAATAACTTATCAGGTTCCGGTCGCGATTCCGTAAGCATGGGTGGTTTACCGGGGAACGCGGGGACGCATCTCATCCGGATTAGTGGAGTTGTCATTTATGGGATTGTAAGCTCCTCTGTTTCAAAGGGTTGCGGCGGTGGCTCGAAATTTTTTGACGCATTTGGAGGGGTTTTTTTGCAAGATGCGTCAAAAAACCGCGTAAGCGCGCCATGGCGGTGCGGCTGGGGCACGCGCGACGATGCGAAACGAAGCCGGGTTCGGATGGTGGCCAAGCGGATTCCCCCCCTTGTCCACAGCATACAGCATCGAGGCAAGGGTAAATGCGTAAGTGATTGATTCGGCGAGAACAATCTCTTGTCACTCAAAAAGGTTTGCTCGGTTCATTCCAGTAGCAGGCGAAGCCTGAGGCGCCGGCAATGGGTCGGCCGGTGCGGCCGCGACCGGCGGAAACGTGCCTGGACGACGGGATCGAGACGCGTCAGATCGAGCACCGTGGCAGGGCGGAAAACCACGCGGCGGATCACAGCCCGAGCCGCCGCCGTACTTCTTCCAGCGGGACATCGTCGCCCGGTTCCGCACGCGCCAGATCCAGCTTGGCGGCGGTCTCGGCATCGATGATTTCCTGCTCACCCAGTTCCGCAAGAAAAGAAATGGCCACCTGCACCTCGGTGTCCGGAAGGGCATCCACAAGCGATTGAAGGCGGCTGCGATCGGAGGACATTCTTCAATTATAGCTTCACGGGCGACCAGCCACTTCCGGCCGGAACATCAAGCGTTCCGAGTGGAGCCCGGATCGATGCTGGCGATCCGGCGGGGAGCAGCAGAGGGGCTATCTATGGGTTAGGAGGGACGGGCGCGTCGCGGGATGTCCCGCAGAACTGGCGAGGTGGCAAACTTCGCCCAAGGGGGACATGGGGGGCCCGTCATCGGCTGCACGTTTCCGGGCGATTCAGGGCCGACGCCTAATCAAGCGCGCAGGAAATCCCGATAACCAATAGTGAAGCCGGTTGGTACAATGGGCCAGACTGTATTCCCTTCAATGGCCACGCAATTCTCTAGCGCCAGCGGCGAGCGGACCGGGTACGACCCACCCGGGTCCGTGTGGGAAGGGGACGACGCGGAACTCATCGAACGGATGTTGGCATTTTATCCTCGAAAGCGCCCGAAGCGGATTCTAGATGCCACAGTGAACGGCGGACGGTTTTGGCGAGGTAGCAAGAGGCCGGTCTATGGTCTCGACATTGACATCGCGCACCGGCCGCAAATCGTGGCCGACAACACGAAAATGCCCTTCCCAAACGCGGCGTTCGATGTCGTGGTTTACGACCCCCCGCACATTCCAAATCAAGGCAAGGACCACCAAAAGGATTTCAACGTGCGCTTCGGGCTTGTCATCCGCTCGCCCAAAGAGAACCAATACACATTTACGCACACGTACCCGCCTTTTGTGGCAGAAGCCTACCGGGTCCTGAAAGCAGAGGGCATCTTACTCTGCAAGATAACAGACTACGTGCACCACCACCGCTACAACTGGGCGCACGTGGACTTCATAGACGCTGCGAGGAAAGCTGGTTTTTGCGCCTGCGATTGCATCGTCAAGACCCGGAAGGGTCCGATCATCGATCCGAGATGGAAGACGGCCCATCACACACGGCGCCAGCACTGCTATTGGCTGGTCTTCCGAAAGTCCAAGAAATGCGAATGAGCCGGACCCCTATCAGACCGCCCAGTTCGAGCCGCCAAATCGCTTTCCATCAACTGCTTGTTGCAGCCCGGAAAAGCTTGCTCGTGGACGCACTCAAAGAGGCTCTGCGCGGCACCGACCCCAACACCATAAAGAAACAGCTCTCGACCTACGTGCCAGCCGATGTGCAAAAGGTCCTCGCAGCCACCGGAATCCGTGACGAGCACGTGTTTCCCGTGCCGGCCTTGCTGGAATCGAAACCGACGCTCGTCGGATACTACCGCCTTCTTCTGGGTGTTCCGCAAAAGAGCTTCTATAAGGGCAACACGGGTATGGGGCAATTCAAGAGCATGGAGACCCGCGGGCTCCTAAAACCGGCGAAGCGGCCCGACCTCGAAGGTTATTGCACGGCGATGGCCCACAGTTTGGCGGAGCTGGTGCGTCAGATGTCGCCGCCAATCTCGAAACGGGATGTACTCGAACTGCCTCTGCTAACGCTTGGCTCACAGATTCAGGGCGGCAACAACAACACGATCGGCAAGAGGGCGACCGTTGAAGTGTTTTTGGCCGTATCGGGGCTGGTTAAGGGCCACATCGTGTCCCAGGACGAACGGAGAATCACCATCCAAAATGCTGCCGGGCGCAGAGTCACTATCGCGTTGGCCTCCGATCCGGATATTCGAATCCAAGAAGACTTTGAAGGACAACTGCGGAACAAGGTGGCGATTGAGATCAAAGGGGGCACGGACGTAAGCAACGCCCATAACCGGGCCGGCGAGGCCGAAAAGTCCCACCAGAAGGCAAAGAAAGAGGGCTTCCGCGACTACTGGACGATCATCTCCAAAGCGGGCTTAAACGTCGAGAAACTGAAATCGGAATCGCCAACCACGAACGACTGGTTCGATGTGGCCCAGGTGTTGGGCAGAGAAGGCGAAGACTGGAACCAGTTCAAGAGTCGATTCGCCGATGCCGCGGGCATCCCGCTCAAGTGATGTGTTTAGAACCGGGGTGGCGGGGAGACGCCAGGCGCCAGGCCACTCTAACCGGAAGGAGATGGAAACCTAGCGGAACAGGATGGACCCGTAGTCGGCCAGGAAATCGCGCCAGAGGAACCAATAGTGCCTGCCCGGGATTTCCTTATAGGACGTCTTGAAGCCATGCTTCTCCAATAGCGAGTGGAGATTCACGGTGCCTTCGCGGGCCATGTCCGTGGTTCCGGCGCCGGTCCAGTAAAAGTTGACGCCGCCGGCTTTCACCGCTTCCAATTGTTTTTCGTAGGCCTCGTCAACCGTGCGCGGCCCTGAGCTGAACACGCCGATGTAGCCAAAGACGCCCGGATTGTTGTTGGTGGCGGTGAGAGTATGGCCGCCGCCCATGGAGAGACCGGCGATGGCGCGGTTATCCTTATTGGCGATGACCCGGTAGGTCTTTTCGACGAAGGGAATGACATCCTTAACCAAACTCTCCGGATAGGAACCGGCGTAGGGCTGCGGCGGCAGCGGCGGGCGCGCCGCCGGGGCGCCACCGGGAGCCGCCTGTAATGGGGGCGGCGCTGGAGCCATGACTGCCTGGGGCCGGGGGATGGGGCCGTAGCCGTAGCCCTGGGAAACGATCTGGTTGGCATTGCCGTTGGGCATCACCACGATCATCGGCTTGGCCTTGCCCGCGGCAATCAGGTTGTCCAGGATGATGTTGGCGCGGCCCATGGTAACCCAGGCGTCTTCATCCCCGCCGCCGCCGTGCAGCAGGTACAAAACAGGGTACCGCGTTTGGCTGGCCTCATACCCGGGCGGCGTGTAGACGTACATCCGGCGGCGGTCCTGTTTCAGCGTGGGCGAAGGATACCAAACGACGCAGATGGTTCCATGCGGCACATCTTTGAACGTCCACATGTCGGAGTCGGGGCCGGAGATCATCAGGAGGTTGTCGTACCGGAGGCCGTCTCGTTGTGTTTCGCCATTCCCCGGATCCAGGGCTTTCACCCCATCCACCATGTACCAATATCCCCACAGTTGCCCGGCGAGAGGTCCCACGGTGACAGACCAGACTCCACTGTCGTCTTTGGTCATCTTGATATCGCTCGCTCCATCCCAGCTTCCATTCAATGCGACCTCGGAAGCCTTGGGAGCGGAAAGCCGAAACGTAACGGTTTTGTCGGGATGGATTTCCGGCGAGAGAGGGGGACGAACTGCCCCGGCGCCTCTTCCGGGAGCGGCAAGTGGCGCTTGCTGGGCGAACGCCGCGGGCACGGACAGGAGCCCTAGTGCCAGGGCGCCGGTCCCGAGTAAATGAGATCGCTTCACGATGCACACCTCTTTCTGGAGCAAATTGTACCGCCAACCTGGCAGCCCCGCGTGCAGCGGTTGCGGCCGCCTTGTCGCGGGGCGAACGTCTACCGCGTCACCGTTGCCGCCTCCAGCGCGAGATACCGGTCGCGGTGCGCTTCGGGTCCGGCTTGAGACTTTACGTCGATGCGCATGCGCTGGTAATTGTTGTCGGCGCGGTAGGCCGGCCAGTCGGGCAGGCCAGCGCCGTTCGGGTTGCCGGTCTTGATGAAACTCACGAAGTAGGCCTGCATCACTTTGGATACTTCGTAGTCGCCCGGCTCCCATGCGTAGCGCTTGTCGAGATCCAGGTTGCCCATGGCGTACTGGATCTCGGCGGAATGCGCCGCGCCGCGGGGCGCCGGGGGTTGGTCCGCGCCGGGCCCGGAGGGCGCCCCGGCAGCCGCGTTGCCGCCCCTGCCGCCCCTGCCGCCTCTGCCGGCCGCAGGCGCCGCGGGAGCGGGCTGGCCCGGCATGCCGAGATAAGCCGGGCGGGGATGGGCGTAGAGGTAGCGGTACACGGGCTGGCCGCCGGTCTTCAGTTGGAGTTCGGTCCACTTCCACGTGCCGTACGCGATGAAGCGCGCGCTGGCCAGGTGCGCGGCGGCTTCGTAAACTTCATCCGTGGTGGTAGCGGCGTAGGCCTTCAGCACCGGGCCGGCCTTATCGCCGTAGAACTTGGCGATGGCGTTGGCGAGGGTTTCGGGTGTGGGGCCGCCGGCAGCCAGGACGGAGCGCGCCGACTGCTCCTCGGTGTTGGAACCCGCCAGCAGCGGAACCTTGGCCTGCTCGCCCGCTTCGAAGATCGCCGTCAGGGACTTCGCGAGGAAATAGCCGTCCATGGCTGTGCTGAAGCGGACGCCCTGGGCCTTGGCGGCGGCGTCCTGGATCTGCTCCGCGGTCATGGCGCGAAGGGCGGCGAGCGTGTTCGCGCCGGCTGCGGCGGCGAATTTGACGCCGTTCTGCTCGGCCTCGGCCAGGGGCTGCGGCGGCAGGCTGGAAATGGCGGCGCCGCTCTCGCCGATGGCGCCGGCGATCAGGTTCCTGGAAAGCGGCGAAGCCATGAGCGCGCTGACGGAGATCGATCCGGCCGATTCGCCGGCGATGGTGACGCGCTTGGGGTCGCCGCCAAAGGCCGCGATGTTCTTCTCGACCCACTTCAGGGCGGCCACCTGGTCCAGAAGACCGTAGTTGCCGGCGGCGTGGCGCGGGGATTCCTTCGTCAGCTCGGGATGTACAAAGAAGCCGAAGACGTTGGTGCGGTAGTTGACGGAGACCGCGACCATGCCGTGGCGGGCCATATTCTCGCCATCGTAGCGCGGCTCCGATCCGTCGCCGTTCTGGAAGCCGCCGCCGAAGATGTAAACCAGAACCGGAAGTTTTTCCTTGCCCGTTTTGGCGGGGGTCCAGACGTTGAGGTAGAGGCAATCTTCGCTCATGCCGTTGCCGCGGAGCCAGTAGTCGGCGCCGGGGGAGAGGCGCTGCATGCACGCCGGGCCGAACTGGCCGGCGTTGCGGACGCCAGACCAGTTTTTGACGGGCTGCGGCTCGCGCCAGCGCAGGTCGCCGACGGGCGGCTGGCCGAACGGGATGCCCTTGAAGCTGCGCACGCCGTCTTTGGGCGCGGTGGTGGATTCGAGAATACCGTTGGCGGTTTTGACACGGTCGCGAGCGATGGCCGGCAATACCGCGGCTGTGTAAATGACGATGGCTGTGAAGAGAAAGCGCATAGGAGGCCTCATCTGAGATTTCCGTTTTGGAACCAACAATTGAGTGTCGCCGATTGCGCATCCGGGGTCAACGCAAGTGGAATTGGCTTCATGGGGATGCGGCGCATTTTCGCCGGTGCACGATGTGTGCGCCAATCCCATCGGTTGCGGAGTGTGCGATTCGAGGGAAACTATGAATGAGAAGGCAGGTTGTTCCATGTCGGCACAGACCCCAAGTTGGAAGCTGGCACTCCGGGCCATCTTCCGCGCGCTCACTTTCCTGGTGCCATTTGCTTTCGCGGGCCGCCTGGATTGGTGGCGCGGCTGGCTCTTCGCCGGCTCATTGTTGCTGATCGCCGGGGTGAGCATCGCCGTATTGCGGCGCAAGAACCCGGACCTGATGCGCCGGCGGCTGGAGTGGCAACCGGGCGTCAAGCGATTCGAGAGATTCGTGCTGGCCGCGACGATTGCCGGCTTCCTCGGCTTTTACGCGGTGGCCGGCCTCGACGCCCGCTACGGCTGGTCGCAACTCAGCGCGGCCTGGATATGGCCTGGTATCGCGCTGGAGTTGCTGGGATTCGTACCCATTTGCCTGGCGATCGCCGAGAATCCCTTCCTCGAAAGGCAGGTCCGCGTTCAGAC
>Ga0209039_10003657_pt1 | contig 11831 bp, 6 predicted proteins | sample BogFormECP12_OM1_FD_188238 | JGI IMG/M metagenome (GOLD analysis project Ga0209039, IMG submission 188238) | Bog forest soil microbial communities from Calvert Island, British Columbia, Canada - ECP12_OM1 (SPAdes) (version 2) | ecosystem: Environmental > Aquatic > Freshwater > Wetlands > Bog ...
CTGAAAAACGTCCCCGTCACGAGCAGGGCCAACACACCTCCGATACGCGCCACGGCCACATTCACCATATGGAGGCAGGCCCACTTGGCGGAGCCGAAGGCGCCGTAGATGATCATGAAGATGAAGAAGATCGTCACCGGCACGATGATGAGCAGCCGCCTGTCGGCCCGTTTCATGCTCTCGTACTCGCCCATCCAGCTGATGGTATATCCCGGCGGCAGTTTCACCTGTTTGTTGACCTTCTCTATTGCCTCTTCCACGGCGCTGCCCAGGTCACGGCCCCTCACGCTGTACTTGATTGCGATATAGCGCCTGTTCCCTTCCCGATAGATCTGGTTTGCGCCGTCCCGCGTCTCTACGGTGCAGAGCTGGGCGAGCGAGACCCGTTCGCCGGAAGGGGCGAGGAGACGGATCCTCTCGAGGGCCTCCTTCGTGTCGCGGTACTGGGGAAGATAGCGCATGACGAGGTCGTAGCGCTGCTCGCCCTGCAGCACCTGGGTGAGGGCATTGCCCCCCACAGCGGTCTGAATGGCGTCCTGCACATCGGCGGCGTTGATCTGGTACCGGGCCGCCGCTTTCCGGTCGACCACGAAGTTCAGGTTAGGCATACCCACGACCCGGAAGATGCCCAGGTCCCGGATCCCCTTGATGTGCCGCATGACGTTGTAGATCTCCTGGGCCTTGCCCTCGAGCAACTTAAGGTCATCGCCGTAGATCTTCGTGGCGAGCTGCCCCTTGATCCCGCTCATCGCCTCTTCCATGTTGTCGGCAATGGGCTGGGAGAAGTTCCAGATCGCGCCGGGTATATTTTTCTGCAGCTCCCTGTTCATGGCGGCGATCAGTTTGTCCTTGTCCTTATGAAAGACAGGCCGCCACTCTTCTCTCGGCTTTAGGGCGACGCAGTATTCGGTATTGAAATATCCCGTGAAATCCTGTCCCGAATCATCCCGTCCCGCCTGACTGGTCACCTGGGTTGCCTCGGGGAACGAGGCAAGCAGTACTCGGACCTGATTGGCCACCCGGACAGACTCTGTTGGTCCGGTGCTGGGCGCGAGAGTTCCCCGCACCCAGATCGCGCCTTCGTCGAGATGGGGCAGGAATTCCGACCCGATCAAACCGCTCTCTACGAGGTAGATGCTGCTGCACACGGTGAGTACGGCAACGGTGACCATTACCCAGTGGTGATGGACGGACCAGGTCAGGGCTGTCCGGTAGTGCCTCGTGAGCCAGACAACCACCGGGTTGCGCCGCTCGGGGGCTTCTCTACGGAACAGGAGGCTGATAAGGATCGGCGCAAGGGTCACGGAGAATATCATCGCGCCCAACAAAGCAAACCCCACGGTCCAGGCCATGGGTCTGAAGAGACGCCCTTCGACGCTCTGCAGAGTATAAATGGGCAGGTAGGCGGTGATGATGATAAGAATGGCGTAGAAGACAGGCCTCTGCACCTCGTGCGCGGCGGCCCGTATCCTGTCCGGCAGGGATGTGCCGGGGTCCCTGTGGCCTATGTGGCGGATGATATTCTCGACCATGACGATCGCGCCGTCGACGACCATGCCGAAATCGAGGGCGCCCAGCGACAGGAGGTTTGCCGGTATCCCCCGGAGGTGCAGGCAGCTTGCGGCGAAGAACAGGGCAAAAGGAATGGTGAGCGCAACGACGAGGGCAGCGCGGATATTTCCCAGAAAGAGGAGGAGCACGATCGTGACGAGGATGAACCCCTCCGTGAGGTTATGGAGGACCGTGTGAGTCGTGTAGCGAACGAGCTCGCCGCGGTCGTTGAAGGAGATGACCTTCACACCCGGCGGCAGGATTCCATTGTTCAGCTCCTGCACTTTCTTCTCGACCCCTGTGATCGTTTCGTCGAAGGGTGCTCCTTTGCGCATGAGCACGATGCCTGACGCTACATCGTCGTTGTCTAGAATCTTCCCGTCCACCCGATGGATCGCCCTGCCGAACTGGCCGAGGCGGATCTTGGGACCCTGGGCAACGATGGCGATGTCCTTTACGCGAATGGGTGTGCCGTTCTTCGTTGTGATGACCGTGTCCTCGATGTCCTGTACGTTACGCACCAATCCGACGGCGCGCACGTTGATCTGCTGCATCCCTGCCTCGATAAAGCTGCCGCCCGCGTTGACGTTGTTGTTGGTGAGCTGCTGCTCCACTTGGCCGATGGAGAGGCCGTAGGAAACAAGCTTATCCGGGTCGACGCGCACCTGGTATTCGCGCGTGGGGGCGCCAAAGACCGCCACGTCGACAACATTCGGAACCTGCTTGAACTGCTTCACCAGCACCCAGTCCATCAACGTCTTGCATTCCATGGCGTCATATTGCGGGTTCGTGCTCCGGAGCGTGAAAAAGTAGACCTGGCCGGCAGGGCTGAAGTCAGGGCCGATGCCGGGCTGAAGACCGGGTGGAAGGTTGACCATGGTCAACCGCTCCAGGACCCTCTGGCGGTTCTGAAAATTATCCGAGTCGTCATCGAACCAGATGATCACGACCGACAACCCGGCAACGGTCACGGAACGCAGGTACGTGCGGTAGGGTATGCCGCTCATACCGTTCTCGATGGGGATGGTGACCTGCTGCTCCACCTGCTCGGCCGATATGCCCGGCCACTGCGTGATGATCCAGGCGTAATTGTTGGCGGTGTCGGGATAGGCCTCGATATTCAGATGCATGAACTGAATAATGCCCAGGCCGAACAGAAAGATACCGAGGGCCAGCACCATCCAGCGGTGGCTCAGGGCAAAATCGACAACAGCGCGAATCATTGTTTATCTCCCTTGTTTTCGCGAATCGATTGGAGAGTGTCCCCTTGCTGCTGCGCCGTGTACTGGAGCACCAGGGCGGTGGCGACGACTTTCTGGCCCGGCGTTATTCCCGTCACTTCCTGCAAGGCGTCGGGGAGTATCTTCTTGCCCACCACCTCGACGAGCCGGAATTCCCCGCTCTCTGCGGGCACGTAGACCCAGTCCCGATCATGGAGGTGGAGGATCGATGTCGCCGGAACCACGGCATGGGTCTCCTGCTCTTGACCATGGAAGGTGGCGGTGACGAACATACCGATACTCATGAATCCCGGATTCTGCATTTCGAGGCGTACCTTTGCGGTACGGATGCTGGGGTCGAGAATAGGCCCGATATTGCTGATCCTGCCCTTAAACACTTTGTCCGGATAGGCGTTCAGACGGACATCCGCATAGTCGCCGAGGCGGACAAAGGGAAAATTGTTCTCATACACATCGCACATGATCCAGACGTAGTCGAGATTGGCGATGGTGAAGAGGTTCGGCGAATTGTCGAGCGTCTTCACCCCGGCCCCCGCTGTCACATTCTGCTCGATGATGACGCCCGAGATGGGGGCGTAGACATCGACAATCCCGTTCGGATGGTTCTTGAGGTCTGTGACGCCAAGCACACGGAGCGTCTCGATGGCGGCTGCAGTGGTGACCTTCGCTTTCGCCTCGACATCCACCGCGACCTCCAGGTCCTTCTGGGCGATTGCCCCTTTGTCGTAAAGGACCCTGGCCCGCTCGAGCTGTGTCTTCGCCAGTGTCTCGTCGGCTACGGCCTGCAGGTAAGCGGAGAAGGCCCCGGAAATGTCGGCGCTGCGCACCCTCAAGAGAAGCTGCCCCTTCTTCACGGTATCTCCTAGCCGGGCCTTCACTTCGATCGCGCGGCCGGAGGCGAGCGAGACAGCCGGCACCGAGCGTGACACATCGGGACTGACTACGCCCGTCACGGTCATCTCAGGCGCGGCTCTGTGCTCACCGGCCGTTGCCAGCGCAAACTGTTCCGAACGGGGTACCTTGAACGCGCCGGAGTCGCCCTCACTCTCGACCTGGCCCCGCGGTGGCGCCCCGAGGTCCGCCGCCATGTTCCGGTCGCAGGCCGTGAGAAGAGGGATCAGTGCCACAAAGAGAAATGTTGCAAACATCAAACGTTTCATTCAATAACCTCCCTGCCTACGGCGAGATTCAATTGAGCCGCAGCGGACAAGTAAGACCCGACAAGGTTCAGATAGGCCAGCTGCACACTCCGGTAATCGCGCTGGGCATCGAGAAAATCGAGGAGGGATGCGCCGCCCCGTTGATAGGAAAAGGTCACGGTATCGCGGACCGCCGATGCCTGCTGGAGATACTGCGTCTTGTACGGTCTCAGAAGGCTCACGGTGCTGTTTAGCGTTGCATAGGCCGAGTCCACGTCGCCGTAAGTCTGTGCCTCTATGGCGTCCCGCACCCGTTCGTTGCGCGTGATGTCAAGCTTGGTGCGCAGGCGTTCCCCCTGGTTCCTGTCGAAGATACGAAGGGGGATACTGACGGCGACGCCCATGTAGCTCACGGCGCTCGGGGTGTTCGGCCCTGGCCCGTAGCTCTCGGGGAATCGACCTACATCCATGGAGACGGTGGGATCGGTCGAGGCGTTCGCCTCGGCGAGCTTACTCGCACTTCTCGCCTGGTCGATCGCCTGCAGGGCCGCTCTCAGGTCGGGCCGCGTATCGACGGCAATCGCCCGTAAATCCGCAAGGGGTACCTTCTTTTCGGAGAAGTCGAAGGGCCCGGTCACGTCGAACTGCTCAACGGGCGTCCGGTCGTTCAAGAGCGTGAGAAGCTGGATCTTCGCCGTGCGCAGATTTACCGTGGCTGTCTGCACGTCCGATTCATACTGCACGCGCTGGAGCTGCAAACGATCGAGGTCGACGCGCGCGATATCACCCGTCCTAAATCGTTCACCGCTCACGTCAAGCACGTGGTCGTAATAGGCAAGGTTCTCCTGCGCCAGGGCGAGGACCGCCTTCTGCTGCAGGACCTGTATGAACGCGCTCCGCAGGGTAAAGACGAGGGTCCTCTCCTGGTCGGCAAGCTGCGAGACGGCAACCGCTGTCCCCTTCTTCGCGGTCTCGTACCTCAAGGCCCGCTTGTTCATCCGCTCGAAGAGGTAGCTCACCGTGATCGACGGCTGCGCGTCGTCAAGTGCGCCGTACGACTTGAAGGGATGGATGTAGTCGGTCAAGGCCGTGAACTGCGGGTTCGGGCGCAGATTAGCGGTGATCTCCTGTGCCCGGGACTCCTCGATGCCGAGCCTTCCTGCGAGCAGGGTCGGGTTGGTCGCGATGAATTTCGCCCGGACCTGCTGCCACGTTAATGGCTGCTGCGCGAAGGAGACCGACCCAAGGCAGATCGCAAGAATAAACGGTACGAATGCGCTCCAGAACAGGCGCTGCATGTCACCTCCCGAGTTATTGGTCTCTCTCAACGCGACTTTCAAGACCTTGAGGGCCGCACATTGTGGGAGTAACGATCTCCCATGAGACCTTATGGCGTGGTATAAAGTTTAAGCAGGCCGTCGCTGCCGGGTAAACACCTCTTTCGTCTAAAAACACTGCTCTTTCGAGCACTTACTGTGTCCTCTTTACGTGTCCTCCCTCGGGGCTTCTTTCGCGCAAAGTCGTTCCCTGATCTCGGCAAGCCCGTTGAATAACACGGAAATAAGGTCCGCAGCATAGTTCATCACGCATCTCAACGACTTTCGTTACGGCCTGTCTGACTTATAGCGTAAAGATTCTTTTCTCCTGCAGTAGGCATCAACAAAGAAGTGATCAAACGGCCGTCTCGTCCCGGAACAGATCAACATCGCGCTAAAAGCGCTCGCACCAGGGCCTGAGCCGTCTATGGAAAAAGGCGGTAGAAGATGCTGCACTGAGGGCAAAAATTTCTCAAGGACAATAATAAAGAGTCAATCGTTCGCGAGGATTTAACAGTAGAGTCCGCAAAAGAGGAACTTGCTTCCTATCGTCCTCGCGTCGATCCGGATATGCAGGTAAGGTCACGGCAGTACCTCACGGTATCCAACCGCCACAACCCACACGGATGCGCACCTGTCTGGGGACATAGAAAGACTTCACGCAACTTGGGTGCCAGGGAAGAAAGTAGATCGAATCTTATTCATAGAAGGATAATTGATTACGCATTGACCTTTCCCCGAAAAAGTAGACACGTAGTTAAGTTTCATTGAGGAGCCTTTCGTACTGTTCCGGGCTCCTGTACCCTAATGCCGAATGCCTCCTCTGACGATTATAAAACACTTCTACGTATTCGAAAATACTGAGGCGCGCCTCGAGCTCTGTACTGTATCGTTCGCCGTGGACCAGCTCTGTTTTGAGGGTGCCGAAGAAGGACTCCAGGTACGCATTGTCGTAGCAGTTGCCGCTCCTGCCCATGCTCGGCCGCATCCCGTATCCTTGCAGTAGGTCCTGGTAGGCGTAGCTCGCGTACTGCCTGCCCCGGTCAGAATGGTGGATCAACCCTTCAGGCCTGCCTTGCCTGCCCACGGCGTCCTTGAGCGCGTCAGAGGCCAGTTTTTTCTCTCTGCACCGCAGTTGCAGGGTTTTGTGGGGTCTGCTACCATGGCACACACAATACTATGCTGACCCTTCTGTACTCTCTCGGGCTGCTTTGGCTTGCGCCCCGGCAAGTAACCAAGGTGATGCTCAGACACGATCCTTGGTGTCAACCTCCGGCAGAGCTGCGCCCACCATGCAGGCTTCATACTCCGACCAACAGCAACAGCACCAGTAAACAACCACAGAAAAAAAAGCATCGAAAAAGCACCGATAAAAAACACCTTTATCATCCCTCACCCCCGCTTCTCGAATAGCCGTACCCCTGATGAGCAAAACACGAACCCTGCAAACCATCCGGTAAAGAACAAACCAGACTGAGCATAATGAAACAAATAGTAAATGCCTTCAATCCCCGCTACCACAAAAGCAGCTATCTGGATATACAGCCGAAAAGTTTTCACTGTCACCGCCATCTCGGCTCCTTATCTGTGTGAAGGGACCCTTCCAGCGCCATGCGAACAAGCTGGCTGCGTGTTCGCACGCCTGTTTTCCGAAAAAGGTACTTGAGCGTCGTTTTCACTGAATCCTCTGATACCCCAATTTTCGTCGCGATTTCCTTGTTTGTCAGCCCCTCCAACAGAGCCTGCAGCACCTGATCCTCCCTGTGCGTAAGATTTGGAGTAAGGATCCTCTGGTCGCCTCGGATGACCTGATCCACCATCTGATGAATCACGTTCTGGTCGATCCACAGCTCCCCGGTCACGATCCGCTTGATAGCCGTTAGCAGAGTGTTCGTAGAACTGCTCTTGAGAACGATACCGGACGCACCCAACTTCAATGCGAGGGAAGATTGCGTCGCGTTCATGCCTGCGGTCACCATGAGAATCTTGCCCGCATATCCGCATTCACGTGCAGACGATATGAACTGGTTCCCGTGCTCGACTTCCAAGTCAGAATCGAGAAGCACAACGTCGACCTCTGAGTGGGTGAGCACTTCGAGACCCTCAGTTGCGGTCCCGCACTGGGCAACCATCTCCAAGTCAGGTTCGGACGCCAGAAGGCGCATAAGGCCTTCGCGAAAAAGAGGGTGATCGTCCACGAGCAAGAGTCGTACGCGCTGCATCCTCAGTTCCTCTCAGTCTTCAGTGCTGCCGAAGGTTTCAGCGTAATGCGGGCAGAACTGGTGAACACCGTACGTGGACCTCCCTGTGAGAAGCGCAGAAGCCATCCATTGATTACCCCCGACGTATCTGCCGCCGGATGCCCGGTTTTCGCCGGCGGGGCGCCTTGCTGCTTGCCTTCACACAATACACGATGAACAAGGAACCGCCTATCAGGAGACCTACCGAAACTGTCCTGTTGTACGTCACAAGGGCGTGCCCAGCCTCGTCCACATTCTCCGAGGCCCCGGCCGCTCCCACATGCTGGGCTCCGTCCTTCTCACAGGTCACCAGCGAAACAGCGTACCCTGCGACCAAGGTCAAAAATAGCAGAAACATCATCAGCTTGATGAGAGGAACGTGTCTCAGGCTTCTCGGATACGCATTCCTATTCATGAGACTAGACTCATAACCATCCTGCGGCCGATCTGCATCCGCCACAGACATCCGGATTTCTCGTAGATACGCACGAAATCGGCATCCGGCATGTTGCGAGAAGGACAGATCGCTTTAGCCCATAACATCGTCTTCGGCATCAATGCTTCGCGCCTCCTCGCCCTTAGGCAGAACGTCCGTGGGTCGTGCCCACCAGACGTAGAACGTGGGCAGCAGGAAAATGCTCATCAACAGGTCGGCGATCAGCCCACCCACAACGACAATGGCGAACGGCCGCTGCGAATCGGACCCGATGGCATGCGACGTGGCAGCCGGCAAAAGACCCAGTGTGGCGACCAGCATGGTCATCATGATCGGCCGGAGCCGGCGTGTCGCCCCTTCGATGGCGGCATCCACGACCGAATAGCCTCGTGCCCGCAACTGGTTGATGTATTCGACCATGATGACGCCGGTTTGAACCGAGACCCCGAACAGGGCCAGAAATCCAACGCCGGAAGAGACGCTGAAATGAGTACCGGTCACGAGCAGCGCGAGAAGCCCGCCAATACGGGCCACGGCCACGTTGACCAGATTGAGGATGGCCCACTTGGCAGAACCGAAGGCGCCGTAGATGATCATGAATATGAGGAAGACCGTGAGAGGCACGATGATAAGGAGCCGTTCCTCGGCCCGCTTCTGGCTCTCGTACTCACCCAGCCAGCTTATGGTATACCCCGGAGGCAGGTGCACTCGCTTTTCTACCTTCTCTATTGCTTCCTCGACCGTGCCGCCGAGATCGCGACCCCGGACGCTGTACTTCACGGCGATGTACCGTCGATTTCCTTCCCGATAGATCTGTGCCGCACCGTCCTGCGTCCCTACCGTGCAGAGTTGCGCGAGCGACACCCGCTCACCCGAAGGCGCAAGGAGACGAACCCTCTCGATCGCGTCCTGGGTATCGCGGTATGCAGGAAGATAGCGCATGACGAGGTCGTAGCGACGTTCCCCCTTAAGCACCTGGGTGAGGGCACTGCCGCCGACGGCCGTCTGGATGGCATCCTGAATATCGGCCACATTGATCTGGTACCGGGCGGCAGCGGTGCGGTTTACGACAAAATTAAGATTTGGCTGACCGATCACGCGAAAGACCCCGAGATCCTCGATTCCCTTGATGTGCTGCATGATATTGACGATCTCCTGGGCTTTGGCCTCGAGCACGTTCAAGTCATCGCCATATATCTTCGTGGCGAGCTGCCCCTTGACCCCGCTCACGGCCTCTTCCATGTTGTCCTGAATGGGCTGGGAGAAATTCCAGACGACGCCGGGGATTTTTGTCAGCTCGCGATTCATGGCGGCGATCAGTTTCTCCTTGTCCTGGTGAAAGACAGGACGCCACTCTTTCTTCGGCTTCAGGTTGACGCAGTATTCGGTATTGAAGAACCCCGTAAAATCCTGCCCGTCATCCGGACGTCCCGCCTGGCTCGTCGTCTGGGTAACTTCAGGGAACGATGCGAGCAGCACCCGGACCTGATCCGCCACCCGCACAGATTCGGTGGGTCCGGTGCTCGGAGCCAACGTGCCGCGCACCCAAATGGCGCCTTCATCGAGATGGGGCAGAAACTCAGATCCGATCCCGTCGCCTAATGCCAGATACAGACTGCTGCAGACCGTGAGGACGGCGATGATCATCATGACTTTGCGGTGGTGGATGGACCAAGTCAATCCGGTGCGGTAGTGCTTGGTAAGCCAGAGAACCACCGGATTGTGCCACTCACGAAACTCTTTACGGAACAAGAAGCTGAGGAGCACAGGCGCGATGATTATCGAGAAGACCATGGCGCCGAGAAGCGCAAATCCCACGGTCCACGCCATGGGTTTGAACAGGCGGCCTTCCACCCGCTGCAGGGTGAAAATGGGCAGGTAGCCGCTGATGATGATGGCAATGGCGTAGAAGACGGGCCTTTGCACCTCGTGCGAGGCAGCCCGGATCCTGTCCATAACCGATCTATCGGGGTCCCTGTGACCCAGGTGGCGAACGATGTTTTCGACCATCACGACCGTGCCGTCCACCACCATGCCGAAGTCGAGGGCCCCCAGAGAGAGCAGGTTTGCCGGTATCTTGCGTAGGTCGAGACAGATGGAAGCGAACAACAATGAAAACGGAATGGTGAGGGCAACCACAAGGGCGCCACGGACATTGCCCAGAAAGAGGAGCAGCACGATTGTAACCAGGATGAAACCTTCGGTGAGGTTATGGAGGACGGTGTGGGTGGTGAAATGAACGAGATCACTTCGATCGTTGAACGGAAAGACCTTGACGCCCGGAGGCAGGATCTTTGTGTTCAGCTCCTCCACCTTCTTGTGAACAGCCTCGAGCGTAGAGTCGAACTCTGCGCCCTTCCGCATGAGCACGATGCCGGAAACAACATCGTCATTGTCCACGATCTTGCCGTCCGTGCGATGGATGGCCCTGCCGAACTGACCGAGGCGGATCTTGGGACCCTGAGAGACAACCGCGATATCCTTGATGCGCACCGGCGTGCCATTCTTCGCCGTGATGACCGTCTCCTCGATGTCCTGTACCGTACCGACCAGACCGACGACCCGCACGTTGATCTGCTGCATACCCGCTTCGATGAAGCTTCCACCTGCGTTCACGTTGTTGTTGGCGAGTTGCTGCTCCACCTGGCCGATGGAGAGTCCGTATGAGACGAGCTTGTCCGGGTCCACGCGGACCTGGTATTCGCGCGTGGGCCCGCCGAAGACGGAGACATCGACGACATTAGGCACGGACTTGAACTGCTTCACCAGCACCCAGTCCTGCAGTGATTTGAGTTCCATCGCATCGTAGTTTGGATTCGTGCTGCGCAGAGTATAGAAGTAGATCTGGCCGACGGGGCTGAAGTCTGGGCCTATCGTGGGCGAGAGGTTGGCCGGGAGGTTCACCATGGAGATGCGCTCCAGGACCTTCTGCCGGTTCCAGTCATTCTGCGAGTCGTCATCAAAAATGAGGATTACGACGGACAACCCGGCAATCGATACGGAGCGCAAGTGGGTGAGATACGGTACGCCATTCATCGCGTTTTCAATAGGAATGGTGACCTGCTGCTCTATTTCTTCGGCTGCCCGGCCCGGCCACTGCGTGATGACCCAGGCGTAGTTGTTCGCCACGTCAGGATAGGCTTCGACGGGAAGATGCCGGAACGCAAAGATGCCCCCGGCAAACAAGAGCAGGGCGAAGGCCAGCACGAACGGCCGTTTGTTCAGGGCGAAGTCGACAACGGAGCGGATCATTTACTTATCTCCCGTTTTTCTTTTGCTCAGCAGCCGGATGGGCGCCATCCTGCTGTACCGTGTACTGCAACACCAGCGCGTTGGCCACGACCTTTTGGCCCGGCTCGATCCCCGTCACTTCCTGGAGGCCCGCCGGAAGGATCTTTTTGCCAGTCACTTCAATGCGCCTGAAGGTGCCATCCGCCTGCGGCACGTAGACCCAGTCCCGGTCGTGGAGATGCAGGATGGAGCTGGAGGGAACCACCGCGTGCGTCTCCTGCTCCTGGCCATAGAAGGTGGCGGTGACAAACATGCCAATGTTCATGAATCCTGGATTTTCCGTTTCAAGACGTACCTTCGCCGTCCGGATCGTGGGATCGAGGATGGGGCCTATGTTGCTGATCCTCCCCTTGAAGACCTTGCCGGGATAGGCGTTGAGGCGCACGTCCGCGTAGTCGCCGAGGCGGACGAAAGGAAGATTGTTCTCGTACACGTCACAGACAATCCAGACATGATCAAGATTCGCAATCGTGAAGAGGTTCGGAGAATTGTCGAGGGTCTTCACCCCGGCTCCGGCGGTCACGTTCTGCTCGATGATGACGCCCGAGATGGGGGCGTAGACGTCGACGATCCCGTTCGGCGGATGCTCCAGGTCGGTCACGCCCAGTACGTGGAGC